>Ga0268262_10000211_pt1 | contig 77523 bp, 78 predicted proteins | sample TergutNc150P3_FD_190354 | JGI IMG/M metagenome (GOLD analysis project Ga0268262, IMG submission 190354) | Nasutitermes corniger P3 segment gut microbial community from laboratory colony in Florida, USA - Nc150 P3 (SPAdes) (version 2) | ecosystem: Host-associated > Arthropoda: Insects >...
CACAGGAAACAGCATCGGCGTTTCCCTGTCTATGTTTACAAATCTTTCGCTCATGCTTTTATTCTATCATTTCTTTTTGTTCCTGGAAATCTTTTTTTAATTTAGCCTAAGTCCGACAGGCTCCTAGTGGAACTCACGCACAGCATAGGACGGAATACCTGCACTAATTCAACGAAATATCCAAAATGTAAAGGCTATCATTTCATCAAAATATTTTTCATAAATGAAGAAAGCTCTCGTTGTATTTTTAATCCTTGCAGTAGCAGGGGGATTATTTGCCACGCCGACGTTTAGCGGCAGCGTGGAGACAGGTATTGGCATTGGGTTTGATAACACGGAGGGTGACAATGCTAATAAAGCGCTGGTAGGTTGGATTATGAACCGTGGCGAGCATGGACTGTTGGCCGATTTGAATGTAAGTGGTTCTGGCGGCGGTAAGGATGCAGACGGTAACCCTAACCCATACGGATCATGGGGAGCGAGCATGGGTGTCAGGGGACGAGCTGATAACAGGCTTAATACTGGTGCAGGTTATACTATTATGATCAATGGCGGTACTGTTTGGTGGCAGCCAAATGACTACGTTTATTTAGCTATCGGCACTGGTGGAAATAAGGACTATGGAACCCCGGGTGGTTTAGGCCAAAAGAATGGTGTTCATGACGCTGATGGGCTTAAGATTGCACTTACTCCCATTTCAGGGTTGTCCATCGGAGTCAATGCTTTTTATAATAACGCCAAGAAGAATTTGGAAGACATGAACATTGGGTTTGGGGTGAATTATACAATGCCCAGTTTGTTGAATGTAGTCGCCAACATCAGGTATAAGCCAGAAGAGACAGCCACCAAACCTAAAGACAATGCTTTTGACGCAGCCGCCGGCGCGAATTTCCTCGGGCTTAGCGCTGTTGGTCTTACCAAATTAGCCGCAGATGTCTCGACATACAATTGGGGTGCTAAATTTCAATCTATAGGGGTTGGTGAAGCGATCACATTTAAGGCGCTTGAGAACCTTTTGACCTTAGATTTGTCTGGCCAGCAATATTTCTATATGGGAGATGAAAATTATGACTTTATTCCTATGAGATACCGCGCTGGTGTGTCCTATACGATTGATAAGATTGTGCCGGCGATTCAGTTTCAGTATACAATGGGAAATTCTCCTGCTTTTAACTATAGAAACTCCACTGAGGTGGGCGGTGTTGTTGTTACTCCTGATGCCAATGGCAAAACTTCTTTTAAAGATGGTAAAGATCTCGTAGCGTTGGGTATTTCCCCACAAGTTACGTTTAATTTTGGACCCACGCTTACTATTGGTTGGAACATACAGATGGACATGAGCAAAGACGCAAAAGCTACAGCGACAACCCCGACGATGCAGCACTTGATCTATGGTACTGTGAAGATCAACTTCTAATTCTCGCTTGAGTTAAGTGTTTACAAGCCGGCTCCCCAGGGGGCCGGCTTTTTTTGGGGGTGAGGCTCTACTTTTACACACTATTTTTTTTCTGATTATATTTTCTACCCATTCTATACATTCTTTTGCGATTATAATGCTTTCCTCATAGTCTTCCTTTGTTATATCATCATATACACTGGGATACCTGGTTTGAACGGCGTACTTTGTCAATTTAATTGCTATTTCGTGTTTTAGCAATTTCAAGGCTACTCTTTGCTCTATCAATCCAAGATTCATACCGTTCCATATATCAATTTGCCTTCTTTACTAATTGTTTTATATATATAACAGATTTCATTTTTTAAGTTATTGTATTTATCATAATCGAGAACTAATAAATCGACTGGTATTTTTATCTTATTATCAAAGAAAGACATATATAAATTGTCTGTTAAGGTTTTTGTGTTTTGCAGGTTTCTTTTTAAAACTAATAAGTCAATATCGCTTGTTTCTTTATTCTCACCCCGAGCATATGAACCGAATAACACAATCTGATCCGGATCAATCAAGGAAACTATAATTGAAACAATTTTGTCGATATATGGAATGTTTACATCCATACTCTACATTATATAACTTTTCCGATAATTGCCAAGAACTCAAAATGGCACATATGCTCCCAATGTGCCTTCTTTTCCGGTATAAGAGAGTGATTTGCAAGCATCTATAAGCCAAATTCCTGAAGAATTCACCCTATTTGCCTGGGATTAATCTGTGTTAAAACCTTATTGTTTTTGCTTGTTGACATAGTAATTATATTATGGGACTATCAAAACACACTTTGGGTAGGCATTTTGGAGGATTAATTATGCCGGCAATTAGGAACAGTGCTGATTTAATGAGTAATTTCAATGAAATTCGTGAATTTTGTCAAAAAAATCGGGAACCAATATTCTTAACAAATAATGGTCAAGGTGAATTGGCTGTAATGAGCATTGAAGCATATGAAGAATTAGTTGGTAAAATAGAACTTTATCACGCTTTACAGATGGGGCTAAATCAAATAAATAATGGGGAAGTGATTGAAGAAGAAGAAATGATGGGAATATTAAATAATTATATCGGGAAATAAATAAAAATGTATAAATTACAATTCTCAAAATTATATAGGGAAGATGTGGATTCAAGTTATAATTATATAAAAAATAAGTTAGAAGCCCCAATGGCTGCTAACAATTTAGTTATAGAAATATTGGAAAAATTAAATAAGATTAAAGAAAATCCAAATATACGACCATTGGTACAAGATAAATATTTGGCTTCCTTAGGTTATAGATCAATAAATGTGAAAAACCATATCATTTTTTATATTATTAACAATGATAATAAAGCCATAAAGATAGTTAGATTTTTATACAAGAAAAGAAACTGGACTAATATACTAAAAGAAACGATTTAAACTCCACCCCTCACCCCCCAAAAAAAGCCGGCCCCCTGAGGAGCCGGCTTGTAAACACTTAACTCAAGCAAGAATTAGAAGCTGACCTTCACAGTAGCATAGATCAGATGCTGCATCTTTTTGAATGCCACAGGGGTTGCAGCGGTCGACCAGCCTGTATTTTTCGCGTCTTCGCTCATGTCCATCTGCAAGTTGTAACCAATAATAAGCGTGGGGCCAAAATTAAACGTAACTTGTGGGGAAATACCCAAAGCTACTAATTTTTCAGCTGCTTTGTCAAAAGAAGTTAAACCCGCTTTATCAGCATCAGGAGTAGTAACAACATTGCTGCTCATATCATTGGCATTTCTATAGTTAAAACCAGGAGCATTTCCCATTGTATATTGAACCTGAATCGCCGGCACGATCTTATCAATCGTATAGGATAAAGCAGCGCGGTATCTCATAGGAATAAAGCCATCTGCCAAAGTTGACCTCTTGTCAGCTCCATCTCCCATCCAGAAATATTGCTGGCCAGACAAATCTAAGGTCAAAAGGTTCTCAAGCGCCTTAAATGTGATCGCTTCACCAACCCCTATAGATTGAAAGGGAGCGCCCCAATTGTACGTCCCGACATCAGCCGCTAATTTGGTAAGACCAACAGCGCTAAGCCCGAGGAAATTCGCGCCAAAGAATGCATCAAACTTATTGTCTGCAGACTTGGTGACTATAGCGGTTGTTGACGCCTCTGGTTTATACCTGAAGTTGGCGACTATATTCAACAAACTGGGCATTGTATAATTCACCCCAAGCCCAATGTTCATGTCTTCCAAAGCCTTCTTGGCGTTATCAGCATAGGCATGGACTCCGATGGACAGCCCTGAAATGGGGGTAAGCCTAAACTTAAGCCCGTTATTATCCAAAATACTCTGGCTAGCGCCTAGCCCACCTGGGGTTCCAAAACCGCCTGGGCCGCCAGTGCCGATCTGAATATACGCAAAGTCATTTGGCTGCCACCAAAGATTACCGCCGTCGACAGCAATACCATAAGCTGAACCGCCAAGTCTGCCAGCAGATAACTTGATGCCAAAACTCCCTCCCCATGATCCGTAGGGGTTAGGGTTACCATCCGCATCCTTACCGCCGCCAGCACCGCTTACGCTTAAACTGGCCGCCAGTCCATTCTCGCCACGGTTCTGAATCCAACCTACCAGCGGCTTATCTGCCGGCTTCTCTGGAGTTCCTTCCGCGTCATCAAACCCAATGCCAAAACCTGTCTCCACGCTGCCGCTAAACGTCGGCGCGGCAAATAATCCCCCTGCTACCGCAAGGATTAAAAATACAACGAGAGCTTTCTTCATTTATGAAAAATATTTTTAAGAAATAATTATTAGCCACTATATGAATATTTTTTTACATTGACGCCAATGCCGTCCTGTTTGAATACTTTTCGTAAAATTTTATTAACTCTTCTTTTTTTGTTTCACCTTTTGCCGTATAACCCGCCGTAATTTTGTATTTGATCGTCCAATATTAGCAATAATTCAGATAATGTCAGAAATTTGATGTTTTTCATTCAGCGAGGTGTCATAAAACAGCGCCGTATTTTTTATTTATCTTTTTAAGTGAATGTATTATCACTTCTTCCTGATTATTTTCAACCTGGGGCGATAAAATTAAATTTTTACCGTCAGTGCTTAGCTCAAAAATTGTTTCATTGGTTATATTTAATATTTCCATGATAGGTTTATCAATTACCAAAGCGACACTATTCCCATGTTGGATCAGTTTTTTGATCATAATCTACCTCCATCGATTGATTGTATACATATTGTGAATACTTGTCGGTGTATTTATAAATGCGCACTATTGCGGGTTTACTTCCGGCGTTGTATATTTTCATAAGGGAGTTGCGAGGTATATGAGCGATACAATGCCTGACTTAAACCGGGACCCGTACACAGGGGCTGAAACTGATGAAGAGCGGCAGGCTATTTACCAGGGGATCTTAACGCAGTATGAAAGGGATCTCCGGGAACATGAACGCAAGAGAAAGGTATACGACGACTTTTCTTCGGCATGGGATACCCAGCGGGAAATCCAGCTTGAGGCGGACGCCCGCTTCCATAAAAATATACTTGCAATAGCATCTGGCTCTTTCGGCATTTCTTTTGCTTTCATAAACCAGATTGTCCCGCTGAGCAGCGCCGTTCATACTGCCATCCTTGTATTGTCATGGCTTTTCTTCGGCCTTTCGATTGTTTGCGCAGTTTTGGAGCCACGCGTGGGTTCTGTAATTCAGGACAGGTTGCTTGATGACATTGAAAAAAATATTGAATTGGGATATGAGGGTAAGCCATATAAAGGGACGAACAAACGGTTCTTGATGTTCCCAACCAGGGCGCTCAGCTGGCTTTCATTTATTCTTTTCGTGATGGGGGTATTATGCCTACTGTATTTTGTGTATCTAAACATGGCGGCCCCATAAAAGAAAGCGGAAGGCCAAGACCCACTTCTCCACCACCTCCGCCTCCTCCGCCCCCGCCTCCTAAAAAGTAAAGACAACAACGGTAATAGGTATGAATTTTATAGTTACAGACAATGTTCTCGATGTCAAGATAACGCGTTAATTGACATGTTGACAAGAATAATATATACTAGAAACATGAAAGCATTAACTGTTGCCGAGTTAAAAACCAATTTTTCAGACGTTCTTAACAGGGTAAAAAACGGCGAGAACATTAAAATTTTGTACGGCAAGTCTAAAAAACCGGTAGCCATGATAATCCCAATTGAAGGCATAAATAGCCCCAGGGGTATAGGTATTCTTGATGGAAAAGCAACATTTGCGATAAATGGAGATAGCAAAATTTCCGAAGAGGAATTTCTCGGTATATGATTTGTTTATTGGATACTCACACATTCATTTGGACTACATTACAAACAAGTAATTTAAGTAGGAAATCCAAAGAAATAATATCCAATAGAAGCAATGAAATTTGTGTTAGTACAATTTCATTTTGGGAGATATCATTAAAAACAAGAATAAATAAATTTTCATTTGAAAATATAGAAATAAATGATTTCCCTAAGTACGCGAGAAATATGGGTTTTACAATTATTGATATGCAAGAGAATGAAGCAATAACATACTATGAATTACCGTTGAAAACGAATCATAAAGATCCATTTGATAGAATGTTAATATGGCAGGCAATAACTAAAAATATGACAATGATAAGTAAGGATGAATCATTTGAGCAATATCGAAAAGATGGCTTAAAACTAATCTGGTAAACACACCACCGCAGGTAAGAATTCACTTGACAGAATTAAATAATATATATTATTATATATATAATAATATGGAGAAATATATGATGGTAGAGACTAACCAAATGGTGCCCATTACCCGGCTTCAAAAGGAACTTGCTCAGACGGTTCGTAAATTATCAGATTCCGGAAAAGCTGTATACATACTAAAAAATAATAATATGGAGGCGGTTTTACTTTCATATAAGGAATATGAGCATTTAAAGGAAATTGAGGAAATATTTGAACAATATGAAATAAAAAGAATGATAGAAACTCGCATGAAAAAATATAATCCAAAAAATAATGTTTCATGGGAAGACATCAAGGAAGAGATTTAATCTGTGGATATTCAATTTATTCCAGAAGCCGAAAAAGACTATAAATCACTTGATGGAAGTATAAAGAAATTAGTTAACGAAAAAATTGACAATTTAAGAGACCATCCTTACGTAGGAGAAGAATTAGGGGTTAAAAACAATATTGATTTGACCGGATTCTATAAGATATATGTGGCAAAAAAGAAATACAGAATTGTTTACAGGATAGTAAAAGACGAAATTGAAATAATAGAAATATGGGGCATAGGGAAAAGAGATAAATTGGAAGTATATAGAGATGTTGAAAAAAGAATAAAAAAAAGATAAGTTTCTGACATTATCTGAATTATTGCTAATATTGGCCGATCAAATTCAAAATTACGGCGGAATATATGGCAAAAGGTGAAACAAAAAAAGAAGAGTTAATAAAATTTTACGAAAAGTATTCAAACATGACGGCATTGGCGTCAACGTAAAAAAATATTTATATATTGGCTGATCATTATCTCATCAAAATATTATTCATAAATGAAGAAAGCTCTCGTTGTATTTTTAATCCTTGCGGTAGCAGGGGGATTATTTGCTACGCCGACGGTTAGCGCCAGTTTATCGACAGGTATTGGTATTGGATTTGACGACACCGATGCTAAAGCCCAAGTAGATTTCATTCGTAACCGTGGCGAGTCTAGGTGGCGGGTCGATTTAGGCTTAAGTACTTCTGGTGAGAAAGAAGGCTATGGAACCTATGGAGCAAGTGGAACGGTAAGGTTTGATTTGTCCGGTAGGTTTAACACTGATGGTTTTACTCAGACTTTGAATGATTTTAGGGCTTTTTGGGCGCCAAATAGCATGATCCGAATTGAAGCCGGTCAAGGCGGCTCAGGCGGTTTTGGAAGCATGGGTGGTTGGGATGCCAGCAATGATGCTTTTGGCGGTAACGGAGTTAAGATCAGGATTAACCCCATTGCAGGTTTGTCCATCGGAGCCAGCCTTTTGTCTGGCGGTGTAAAGAATGTGGAAGATATGGCTTATGCGTTCGGGGTGAAATATACGGTCACTGATTTACTTGCTATAGTTGCTAACGCCAAATTTGATCCTTCACAAGCAGAAAGCGCCGAGAAGCTTAACTTTGCCGCAGGCGTGGATTTCGGTATACTCTCTGCGCTTAAAACTATCGGCTTTACCAAATTAGCTGTGGATGCCAGAACGGCCAATGGTTTTGGCGGGCCCAAGTCCAATTTAGGGATTGGCGAAGCGATCAATTTTGCGACAGGTGCTTTATCACTGAGTTTTGGAGCGAGACAACTTTTGTGGATGGGGGATGCCGCTACCGATCCTAAATATATTCCTATGCGTTTCCAGGTTGGAGCAAGTTATAAGGCTACTGATATAGCTACAGTCGGAGCTGAAGTTAGGTACCTAATGGGAAATACGGTTGCTGGCAACTATCGAAATGCCAGTGAAATGAATGATGTTGATTTTAAAGGTGAAAAGTTAGTGGGTTTAGGTATTTCCCCCTATGTTACGTTTAATGTGGGACCCACAATTCAACTGGGCTACAACTTGCAGAAAGACATGAGCGATGGCGCGGGCAGTGGCGGCGCAAAGACGATGACGCACCTGATCTATGCTACTGTGAACGTCAGTTTCTAATTCTTGCTTGAGTTAAGTGTTTACAAGCCGGCTCCTCTGGGGGCCGGTTTTTTTTGGGGGGTGAAAAGGACAACAGTGAGATTCTAAATAATCATACTTTCAGCAAGTACCATTATTGCTTCTTTGCTTACATCACGGAAACGAAAGGAATAATAAATATCTTTGCTTTAGGTATGAATATCGATTATCCTGCAATTTGCTTCAAAGCCCTTTAGATAAACTTTAAACCTTGAACGCAAGAGAGTTGTTTGCCGTTTATCAAGCTTGGTAAATAAAGGGAATTCATCAGGAATATTTGCCACTACAAAGCCTTTATTATTTCGATAATCTGTTTTCCGTCAGGATCATTTTTCATATCTACAGTCATAAGCGCATCAAAGAAGTTTTGGTCATCTGGCCTTATTCTTTCATTGCTGATGTAATCTTTTTTTTCAAAATATTCATTATAGCTCTTTTGATCTATTAAAAAGTCCATTAATTTACCCTTTCACGATTGAATTTATAGCTTTTGGCTTCAATTCGATTTTTTGAGGCAAAATTTAAAAAAGAGGCTATGCTTTTATTTTTTTGATTGATATAACCAATTATTTCAGGCAAATCATTTTCATTATCGGTTTTTATAACCAGAGTTTTTGAATCTATTGCCATTGTTTCCAAAATGCCTACCCCCAAGTGTGTTTTGATAGTCCCAAAATATAATTACTATGTCAACAAGCCAAAATAATAGGGTTTAACACAGACTAATCCTAGGCAAATAGGGTGAATTCTTCAGGTATATTTGTATATGGCTTATGGTTCGCCTATACCACCCTTCACCCCCAAAAAAAGCCGACCCCCTGAGGAGCCGGCTTGTAAACACTTAACTCAAGCAAGAATTAGAAACTGAGGTGAATCTGACCATAGATCAGGTGCTGCATCGACCTTGTGCCCGACAGGGGTGCGGGATCGCTCATGTCTTTCTGCAGGTTGTAGCCCAATGTAATTGTGGGACCACCCACACTGAACGCGACATACGGGGAAATACCCAAACCCGCAGCATCTTTGGTCCAGCCAGCATGATTCATTTCCCAGGCGTTTCTAAAGTTGAAAGCAGGTTTACTTCCAATTATATACTTACCGTCAATCCCGACTTTAACTAAACCGCTGACCTTATAGCCTGCTTCAAGGTAGAAGTGCATAGGAATAAAATCATGCTTTTTGTCATCGTCCTTCCCCATCCACAAAAGTTGCCTAGCTCTAAGAAGCAATGATAAATCACCAGCCGCAAAACCAATCCTTTCGCCGATACCTATATCTGAATTGTCCCCACCAAAACCATTATTTGTCCGGAAATCAAAAGCTAAAGCGGTAAAACCAAGGGGCTTGACGATTGGGAGTATGCTCACGCCGGCGGCAAAATTTATCTTCTCCTTATCATCTTTCGTTTGATCATAGTTGACGTTAGCGGCTATGTCCAATAAGTCGACCAGTGAATATTTCGCCCCGAACGCATAAACCACTTTATCCAAAGTCGTTTGAGGTCTACCAAAAATAGCGCTGGCAGCGAGAGTCAGCCCTGTAATGGGTTTAAGCTGAGCTGCAAGTCCTTGACCTTCACCAGCAGTCAGGTTTGTATCAATATCACCTGGAGTCGTTGTACCACCAGGACCGCCGGTACCAATACCAAGTGTCAAACCCAAGGAACCGGGTACCACCCATGTAAGCCTAGGATCTTCAAAATAAACAAGACTATAACCATTGCTATCACCACCAAACTGGTTAACCGAATGCCTGAGCCCAAGCGACCCAGAGAAAGTTCCATAGTCTTCGGTAGCCACCTTACCGCTAAAGGTAAACCCAATTCGCAGTCCACTTTCGCCGCGGTTCCGAATTAAACCTAATGTCCCGTCCGCATCGGTATCATCCCACCCAAAACCAATACCTGTTTGGGCGTGGCCGCTAAACGAAAATTCGGCAAACAATCCCCCCGCTACTGCAAGGATTAAAAATACAACGAGAGCTTTCTTCATTTAAGAATCCTCCTGAAATTGACAAGAGGGGGTAACCTACGGTTATCCATTATCCTCTTTATCTTGATCTTACACATTATTATATCTCAATTTCCCAAATAATGTCAAGGATTTTTTCTTTTTTTTTTTACATTTTGCAGATAAAACAAAGGCGCGCCGGCGGCTATATTTTTGTGCTAAGAACAAGCGCGTACCATGGTTACCTTAGTGTATAAAATAATGCACACATTGTACGAAAAATGATACTTGACCCTTTATGAAATTGGAATACCTAAATCCTATATTCCTGCGGCAAGTTTTTCACGGACAAGATCGTTAATTACGGGAGATAATCATGCGCGAAACCGGGTTTTACACCCAGTTTTACAAGATCCGGTCCCAGATGAACAGGGTTTTTGATAATATATTCATCCCAATATTCACATTCAGCATTCGTCATTCCGGTTTCTTTTTCAATTTCCGTCATAGCTGTATTTGCTTTTTACGAAACTTGCACAAGGCTGTGCCCTTGAATATACTTCAATTGTGGACTTCGACGTACTGCCCCCGACAAACGATTTTGTGTTCAAGCTTCTCTTCGGCGACAGCCGCCACAAACGCATTCTTATAGCGATGCTCAAGAGCTTTGCGAACCTGCCCGACGAAGACTTTGAGCTTGTTTTTCTGGACACCTACCTCAAGCCGGAGCACGAAGAGGACAAGATGGGCATCCTGGACGTAAAGGTCAGCACCAAAACGGGCAAAATCTTCGACATTGAAATACAGGTAAATCCCCTATTGTATCTTGGGGAGCGGATTTCGTTTTACAAGTCAAGGCTAATAGTGGATCAGATAGGCAAAGGCGAGCACTACGACAAAATACAGCGTGTAATCTGCGTCTGCATAACGGACCATGCAATACATAAAGAAGACAGGCGGTATTTGAATTACTTTTGTTTTAGCAATCCCGAAACCGGATTGCGGTTTAAGGAAATACCGGAGGAGATCTTTACACTGGAGCTGCCCAAAGTCCCGGCGGAAAGCGACGGGAGCAAGATATGGGCCTGGCTGCAATTTCTGCGAGCGAAGCAGAAAGGAGAGTTTGACATGATAGCGGCAACAAATCCCGAAATACGGGAAGCGGTGGACATCCTGTACGAGATAAGCGCGGACGAGAAGGTAAGGGCGGAGTATGCCGCGCGCCAAAAGGCCTGGATGGACAGGCAGTCGCAGTTTGACGGCTACTTCGAGAAAGGCAAGGCTGAAGGCATCGAAAAAGGCATCGAAAAAGGCATCGAAGAAGGTATCGAAAAAGGCAAAATTGAAACTGCCCGCAATGCATTAGCGGAGGGCTTGCCTATAGACACCATCTGTAAAATTACCGGTCTGTCTCCCGAAGAAATAGCAAAACTGTAGGCCAGGCCTTTTCCGGCATGGGCGGGGTCGCGTAGGGGTTGGTCTCGGGTTCCATACCTTATGGCCGCCCCAGAGGCTCGCACGCAAAAGCGTGCAGAAGGTATGAAACCTTCGCCACGAATCAAGGCTTACTTTACCCATCTAAAAGGCACTATTCACTTTTTTCTACGAGATTTTATATACTCTACAACATCATCGGGATCAATAAACCCTGCTTTTTCCGCCTCGCCCTCCATAATGTCCTGAAAATTCTTCAACGCGATTGAGGCCGAATTTTGTAGGAAATATTTTCCATTTCTTCAAAAAATAATACTTTGTCCCCTACTTTCCAAGGTTTTGTAACATACTCTTTATGTCATTAGAATCTACAAGTTTTACTTCACCATTTTTTTCGCTTGTTTCATACTCCGATATAATTTGTTTATCAACTATGTCCTCATATAATTCTTTAAGAGAATATTTGATCAAGGACGATTTATCCTGTTCGTAGTAATTTGTCAGAAAATTCACCATATTTTCTTCGTTTCGATTAAGTCTCAATGATATTATTGCCATTTTCGGTATATATCCTCCCGTTTGTCCAAGGCTATAACTATTATGTCATTACTTTCAACATAAAAAATAGCCCTGTATCTTCCTTTACGTAAGCGATAATATATCCGACTTATCTCTTTTGACATCTTTAATTGTTTTATGTCAAAAAGGCTTAAATCTTTTGTTATATCTATTGCTGTAAAGGCATTGTTGATATGCAGAAAAACATCTTGAGGAATAAGCCCTTTACTTATTCTTTTTACAATTTCTTCTGCATATCTAATCATGTAAACAATGTAATACATTCCTGTTAAAATGCCAAGGGAAATTTTTGATTTTTTGCATGTTTTGCCTTTTGAAGGGGCTATATAGCCGATCACGCTAACGCGCAACATATAAACTACTGGTTGGCAAGAGGGCTAGCCTATAGAAATAAATAGCTTTTTACCCAATATAGACGCAAACCGCTCAAGAGTTCCAATGGATGTGTTATATTTGGGGTCTAAAATATTATCAACAGCGGCACGGGAAGTATGCATCTTTTCGGCAATTTTACTCTTTGAGAGTTTTTGGGCTTCCATTTCCTGCTTCAATTCAAGAACAATAAGTTTTTTTGAAGCAAGCTCTTTTGCCTCGTCATATAGACCCTGTTCGACCATAAAATCGTCAAAGTTTTGTCCGAATCCGTTCATTTTCTTAACCTCCTGAACTCCGCTAATCGTTCTTTTGCTGTTTTATCTTCTCTTGTGCGTTCAAGAAGAAAATTTCGCACAGGTTGATTACCGCTTCCGGTTTCAAATGAAAGCCCAGATGATCACGGAAATCAATTTTCAAGTAATTTACCACGAACCACGCGAACGCCACGAACCCTCACTCCGATATTTGCCGTAAACTCTAATGATCCTTATTAATTTCATGGAATCTGAAGATAAAAATGGTTTTTCTAACAGCAAGTTCGTGATGGTTTGTGTGGTTTGTGGTAAAATTGAATTCCGTGCCAGATGATGTGTTGGCGTTGATAATGTATCAGAAATGTGATACAGTCTACTATGGATAGTGGATCTTGTGTAATATAAGAGAAAGAATAATGGAAACAACGTTTGACAAATTTATCAACAGCGACCCCAAAAGAAAGGAAAAATTCGACAAAGAATACAATGACTTTCTTCTATCGGAATTTATACTGGAAAAAATGGAATCCGAACAAATTTCTGTAAGGGCATTGGCACAAAAAGCAGGAGTATCTCCGACAGTAATACAAAAAATTCGGAGTTCAAACGCTGAAAAAATAAACTATAAGACTTTTACAAATGTATTAAATTCCCTGGGGTATAGAATCAGCATAGAAAAGATATAGCTTGGAGCCTTTCTCCGTATAAAATCTCCCCGTGTAGTAACATACTCTTTATGTCATTAGAATCTACAAGTTTTACTTCAATAATGCACAATCCCTCAAGTGGTTAGAAATCAAAACAATTCCCTATACTATCTTTACAATGTATTTACATTTAAGTATAATTAACACGGAGGTAAAAAATGGCGCAGGTTTTGGTAAATATTCGCATGGATGAAGATTTGAAGAAATCAATGGAAGAGACATGCCGGACATTAGGTTTGAATATGACCACTGCTTTTACCATCTTTGCCAAAAAGGTTAGCCGTGAGCAGCGTATTCCCTTTGATGTGTCGGTAGACCCCTTTTACAGCGAACGCAATCTGGCGGCGATTGATGAGGCCGCCGGGCAGATAAATCAAGGCCGGGTGATTGTTAAGACGCTGGAAGAATTGGAGGCAATGGCGGATGAGTAGGATAATCTTCGCCGAAAAAGCATGGGAAGATTACCTATTCTGGCAGAAAACCGATAAAAAAACGCTCAAGCGTATAAATATGCTGCTTAGGGATATTGCGCGAAACGGAAATGACGGTATTGGCAAACCTGAGCCGTTGAAACACCGAGACGGCTGGAGCCGACGAATTGATGAGGTCAACAGGCTTGTTTACCTGCTTAAAGGTGAATCAATAGAAATTTTGCAATGCAAGGGACATTATGACGATTAAACGAATGTGATCAGCATAGAAAAGATATAACTTGGAGCCTTTATCCGTAAAAAATCAAAGCATTTTCCATCCCCGCGCAGGCAAAACCCCTTAGCCCAACGCTCGGTTTCGTCTTTAAGAGCTTGTCCCCAAATAACAATATTGTAAAAATTTTTTACCACTAACAACACGAACCAACACGAACTTGCTGTCAGGAAACCATTTTTAACCTTCAAATCCCATGAAATTAGAAGGATCAAGATGGGAACCGCAAACCTCTGGTTCGACTCCTTTAGGGCTCGGCTGAGGAACATGAAGGTTTTCCAGCAAACATCGAAGTGAAGGTTCGTGGTCGTACCGTCCGACCGAAGGTCTGCGGTACGCTTCGTGTGGTTCGTGGTAGAATTTTATTTACGGATAAGTTCTAAAGCCCGTTCCCTCATTTACGCAAGCCGACTGCTTGAAAGCCAGTTAGAGAGGAAGGAAATGCTAAAAACCTTGTCAACCGAGCAGAAATGGTGTATATACTTCAAATACCGTGTGAAAGAGGGGATGGAACCCCTCATAGATGAGTTACGCCGTGACGAGGAAGGGATTATGAGGGCAGACAGGGCTTTGAAAAAGATAGATAGGGGCTACAAATCCGAAGAAATACAGGCCATTACCGGCCTTTCAGGTGAAGAAATAGATACCGGAAACCCCTCATAATACCCCATGTCCCGCAATTACACCTGCCAGGCGCTGACTCTTCGGGTAAAAGCCTCCGGGGAATCAAACAGAGAAGCCTGGTTTCTTAGCGCCGAACAGGGACTTTTAAAAGCGACAGTCTACGGGGGGCCGAAAAGCCGCCTGCGGGCCTATGTTGCGCCATTCCACGAGGGTAATCTGTGGATTTACCACGATCCGGTAAAAGATTCCAATAAAGTAAGCGATTTTGACGTCCAATCTTACAGGCCGGGCATACGGGAACTATGGGAAAGAACGATGGCCGCAGACGCCGTGGCGGAAACCATCCTGGCGTCCCAGGGCGGCGGGGGAAACTGGCCCCTGGCCGTAAGACTCGCGGGGGCCGTTCTGGACGCGCTTAACGAAGCCTCCGCAGGGGTATGCCCCCGTCTGGCGGTTTACTTCTTCTGGCATTGGGCGCAAATCCTGGGAGTAAAACCAGAGCTTTCCGCCTGTGCCTCCTGCTCTTGTGAAGCGCAGCGTGAAGATGTACTATGGTACTTTGCCAGGAAAGAAGCCCTTCTCTGTGAAAAATGTTCGATAGACATAGGCAAAGGAAGTACGGATTCCCTTCTTCGTCTTGGCGGCGGAGCGCGGCTCTGGTTAAAGGAAATTGAGTCCCTTCATCCGTCAGCACTGGAAAGGGTTACTCTGGATGCACCCTCCCTTGAGCAGGCCAAGGCCCTTTCGCAGGCGGTATTGGCCGCGGCGTTGGGAAAGAGACTTCCCACTTGGAGCGGGATATAATTTTTGGATGTTACTATGGAACAATTAAATGTTTACAAAGAATTTACCACTAACCACACTAACCAACACAAACTCTTACCACATATCTTGTCGATGTTAGTGATGGTTCGTGGTAAAAATTAATAAAAAATTGGTCATGGATTACTAGGTTGAAAGGTAGCTAAATGAAGTGGGAAAAGCGGGATATTTCTCCTGAACTGGTAAAAAGTCTCTCGTCCAAATACGGCTGCGATCTCTTAACCGCGTCCATTTTGGCGCGCCGCGATATAGTTACAGGCGAGGAAATTCAATACTTTCTGGAGGACGACTTACGCCATCTGAAAAACCCCTTTGAACTGCCGGGCATGGAAGACGCGGTGGAACGTATCCTTGCAGCGAAAGAAGAGGGCGAAAAAGTCCTGGTCTCAGGCGACCGCGATGTGGACGGCATAACCAGCACCGCTTTGGTAGCGGGCTTCTTAAGCTCACTGGGAATGGACGTAAGCTGCCGGCTGCCGTCAGGGGACGAACCTTACGGCCTTTCGTTAAAAGCGGTCGAAGACTTTGCCGCCGCCTACGGAACGCTGATAATTACAGTGGATTGCGGAATTTCCAATTTTGAAGAGATAAAAAGGGCGGAAGAGTTAGGGGTGAATGTAATCGTAACAGACCATCACAACCCGCAGGAAAACCTGCCCCCCGCCCTTACTATCGTGAACCCGAAACTTTCGTCCAAAAATTTCAGGGATATAGCCGGCTGTGTCGTGGCATACAAACTCGTTTCCGCCCTGCGTTTTGCCCTAAAAAGCGAGCTTTACGCGCAGTCTGTCTGCCTTTTGAACACGCGCCCGCTCAACGATTCCTGGGTAATAGAAATCGCCAAACTCAGAAACCTCGCCCTTATTGACAGCCTGAGCGAAACGGTTGTGCCCGGCGCGGTAAGAATCAGCGAGACCCGCCTGCCCGCCTTCCTGGAAGGCCAGCAGATTTTAGTTTGGGACGCGGCGCTTCAAAAGCGCACCCTGGCGCAGATTTTCGGCGGCGGGGTAGAAATCTATATGCAGGACATCGCAGGCGAAATTGGCAAGGAAATCCCCCAGGCGGCGGGCAAAACCCTGCTTAGAATCAAAGAGCTTTCCCGGATAGCAAAGTACCAGGACAGGGAAACCGGCGAAATAGACGTATTTGTCAGCCTTTTTACTTCGTTTGTATGGCAGAGGGAAAAGTTATTCAGCGCGGATGACAGAAGCGACCTTCAACTGGCCTGTCTTGGAACCCTTGCCGATATTATGCCCCTTAAAAACGAGAACAGAATAATCGTAAGGCAGGGTTTGCAATCACTTATGGAAAAGCCAAGGCAAGGGCTTTCGGACCTGCTATTTAAACTCGACTTGGCAGGCAGGCAGATCGGAGCCCATGACGTTTCATGGATCTTAACCCCCGCGATTAACGCCGCCGGCCGCATGGGCAACCCCAGAAAAGCGCTCGATCTTCTTATGGAAAAGGATGAGCGGGAACGGGATCGCTTGGCCTCTGATCTGATGAGCATGAACGAGGAAAGGAAAAAGATAGGCGAAGAAATCTGGACGGAAGTAGAACCAGCCGCGGAGAAAAATATGCAGGCATATTATGGTAAGCTTGCCCTTGCATACGGCCCTTCTATCCCCAGGGGCGTAACCGGCATTATGGCAAACCGCCTTTTGAGGCGCTTTAATGTCCCCGCTATGGTGGTCTCTTTCGGGGAAGAAGTTTTTACCGCTTCCCTTCGTTCAACCCGCGGATACGATCTTCGTAATATTCTGGAACCTTGTTCCGATCTTTTTATTGACTGGGGAGGCCACGATTTTGCGGCTGGTTTTAGCATAGCAAAGGCAAATTGGGAGTCTCTTCTGGAACGCCTAAAATCCAAAGCCGCTGAGATAAACCTCTCGGAAGAGGAAGACGGCGAAACGCTAAAAATCGACGCCGAACTCCCCCTATCCTACTTGAATCCGGAACTCCTCACCCTGCTGGATCGTTTTGAGCCCTACGGAGAAGGCAACGAGCCCCTTACTTTTTTGGCCAAAAACATAAAAATTACCGATATAAGCTTAATGGGGAAGCCTGAGGCAAAGCACGTTAAACTCACCCTGGACACGCAGACTCACAAATGGCCTGCCGTTTACTGGCAGGCTGCGGATAAGGTAAAGAGGGATTTTGATCTTGGGGACAAGGTTGACGTGGTTTTCAGGGTTGCAAGGAATTGGTATAACGGCAAAGAAACGCCTCAGCTTGTGGTAAGCGATTTAAAAAGGAGTGAATAATGTGGTATTTATTAACCACGAACCACACAAACCAACACGAACAACAACTCAGATATCGAATTGCGGTTCGTGAGGTTCGTGGTAAAAATTTTTAGGTATCTGTATTTGACAGAATACAAGGGAGTAGAAATACGAAATTAAAGAGCGTTTTATTAGCATTAACGATTTTGTTAGTTTTGGGATGTGCGAAGTCCCCAAAAGAGCTGTCTTCTGAACAGGAACAGCCAGCAATAGAGCAAATTGAAGAACAAACCGTCGAAGAGCTTGCCGTTTCTCTTCCTATTGCAAGCGAACCTGTCTTCGCCGTTATTCCACCTGCCGCCAGGCCCGGAGAACCGTTAACCGTAGCTTACATAGGCGACTCCAAAGGCCAAACCTTTAGCGCGGTACTTCTGAATTCCAGGGGAGAACGGCTGACAAAAGCCTCTTTTTTCGATCCAGGTGAAGGTTGGCAGGGCGTCAAAGCAGCGGTCATGGCGATTCCTTCCACCGCCCGCATAGGCAGCGCCCTTATTCGCATTGAAGCGGACAGCGGAATAATCCGCGAACTGCCTTTTACGATAGAAAACCGCGATTTTGTCGCGGAAACCATCCCGCTGAACCAGGCTAATACCGATCTGCGCACCGTGCCTGACCCTCAAAAAACGTTGGAATCCAACATACTTTGGGCAATAATCAGCAGAACGGGAAAAGATATCTACTCTGACGGGCTTTTTACGCCGCCTGTAACATCCACAAGGAGAACCAGCGATTACGGCGACCGCCGCGTTTACGTTTACGCCAACGGAACAACCGATACTTCGATTCACGCGGGAGTTGACTGCGGAGTGCCAACCGGAACGCCTGTAATGGCTTGCGCCGCCGGTAAGGTGGTATTGGCAAGAGAACGGATTGTAACGGGGTACACCGTTATACTCGAACACCTGCCTGGACTTTATTCCCTTTACTATCACATGGACAGCATCGCCGTCAGCGAAGGGGACATCGTTGAAACCGGAACGCTCCTGGGCTTATCCGGCTCTACCGGCCTGGCGACCGGCCCTCATCTTCATTGGGAAGTCCGGGTATCCACTGAAAACGCCGATCCCGACGCTTTCCTGTCCCGCCCTCTCCTTGACAAACAATCCATTATTGATAAGCTGAGGGAAGGGTCTCTCTTATACTAACCTAAAAGGAGGTGAATTTATTTGGCTCATATCATCGTAGATGATAACGAAATGCTGGAAAAAGCAATAAAACGCTTTAAACGGCTGGTAGAAAAAGAAGGTATCATTCGGGAATTTAAAAAACGCGAATACTACGAAAAGCCATCCACTATCCTGAACAGGAAAAAGAAGGCCATCGCAAGAAAATTGATGAAAAAGTCACGAAAAGGCAGAAACGATTATTAATAAAAACTCATTTTTAGTGGCAAAGAAATAACTTCTGCCATTAATCGCTGGTATGGGAACCTTGCCCATTAACCCACGCAAAACTATCTACGGGTGGGCGTGGGCAAGGCTGGGCATTCTCTTTGCTCCAATTCTTTACTAAACGCCTTCGTGAAGACACAAGGCGGGGGTTTGTCCAACCCCATTTTCCCGCCTGTCGCAAAAGGTCATGCCCATCCCTGCCCACGCCCGCCCTTATACAGTTTTTCCGTCTTTGATTCGGGCGCCCGTTCCCATACCGATAAAAAATAGCAGGCTTTATTTTTCTTTCACGAAATCAATTATAAGCCCCTAAAATATAAAATCTGCATCGCACTTAACCTATTGTTTTGCCTGGTTTAGCAGGGTGCAGACTACCCCTCCCTCGAAAACCCTAATTATTCTGAATGTACACATCTGCGCATATCTTGTTGATGGCGCAGGGACGGATGGCTACGAGGCCGCTCGGCGTGCGAGAGCAAAGGCCACGTCAAAACGTGCGTCAAAAAAGGCCACGACCGACTAGGCCGAGTAGACACCCGCCCCCGCGCCTTTGACTTGGAATGTCTATTGTTCACAAAGATAAATTAGAGTTTTCCTAATCCTTCCACGGAAAAATAAAACTTCTAAAACTCCTGCTCCCCGTCTTTTCCCGCTCGTCAATAAGAAGCGCGTCCCAGGGAATTTTGCGCCTGTTTACTTCCGGGTTGGCTTCAAGCCAGTCGTATTTCAAAAGCCTTAGACGCAAAGCCTCATCAAGAAAAAGCAAAACACCCGCGGGGCCCGGAAGCAGGAACGCCACAAACGCTGAAAGAGCCAAAACAACCAGGTTATGAAGAAATGAAAAAATACAAAACATGGGGTTATCAAAGAAAATGATAAAGCATTTTTTCATTACGCTAGTTAGTTTTGTGCCCAGCCTGCCGCGAACCGCAAATAAAAACTGAAAGGCCAGAACACAGGCCGCAAGTGTCCAAAAAACTATAGCCGCCAGCAAAAGTCCCATTACGGTTCCCATGCTAAAGTAAAAGGGAATTACCACGGTGCAGAGGACATAACCTAAAAAGATAAAAACACCCAGAACCAAACCCGTCGGCAAGGCCGCTTTTATGTTGCCAAAAAATTCTGAAAACCCGAAACTGCCGTAGTCTGATACGGATTTCAAGGTTAAGGCCGCTGTCGAAAGGTAAACACAACACCAGAGGCCCCCAATTACCATTGTCCCCATCGCAAGGGGAGGAACTGCCTGAAAAAGCGGGGGAACGAGCACGGGAATTGACAGAGAAGCAATAAACCCCAAATTAACCAGGACAATCCTAAATAAATTGTCCCAAAGGTCAAAAAAGTTTTTCTTAATTAAAAAGCCAATCATTCGTTAAATAATATTCTTTTTATGCCGCCAGTGTCCACATCAATGCAAGCTATAATCGCAATAAACCAGTCAAAGGGGACAGCGCGAGTCTGGCCAAAACAGATGGGGGAACCCGGACTGCGTAGCCCCCCATCGCCTAAAGAGAAGGACAAGTAAAAAATGCTAGTTTATCAACACTTTAGGCTCTGGTCTTTTATTCCACTTTAAGGGCGAGCATTTCTTCACAGGTCTACTCCGCCGGAGAGCCCCATAATTTTTTGGCAGCCCCGCGCTGTCCCCTTTGTAAGCTTATAGCGACTGTAAGCAAGGCAACAGAGTAAATGCTGTTACCTTATGACGGTAAATGCCAGCCGGGGTGGGCGCTGGGCAGCCGGCGGAAACATTTTGGAATTCCCCGCCGGAGTAAACGTGTGAGAAATGGTTAGCCATAAAGTGTAAAAAATGCCTGACCACTTAATAGGTATTGATTTTCAATATTGATATTAAGAATTAAGTGGTCAGGCGGTTGCGGAGGCGGACTCTACAAGCGTTTCCGCCGGCTGCCCAGCGCCCACCTAGGCTGGTTTAAACTGTTAATAACTTCTATTTTTCTTACTACTGCAACCTTTTTTGTTGTTAATGGTCTTATTAGTTGACTTGACAAAGTTTTTTATATCGTTATTATGACAAAAAATGAAAATTTGTCGTCTAAGAGGAAACAATGGCGTTTGAAATAATAGGAACAGGGCGGGCAGTACCTTCCAATCGCGTTACAAATGACGAACTGGCAAAAAAACTCGATACCAGCGATGAGTGGATTCGCTCACACACGGGCATTGGCGCCCGGCATATCGCCGATGACGATACCGCGTGCAGCGACTTGGCGCTGGAAGCGGCGCGGAAGGCCTTGAGCATGGCGGAACCGGATAAAACCCCGGAAGAAGCGGCTCTGTCCCTGGATGTAATCATCATTGGCACGGCTTCGCCTGATTTTCTCGGCACACCCTCCACAGCCTGCATAGTTCAGAATAAATTGGGGGCAAAACGGGCAGGAGCAATGGACATTACCGCCGGCTGCACGGGGTTTATTTACGGCCTGGAAACAGCCGCCGGGTTGCTTGCCATGGATAGTGCCAAAAAACGCGCCCTGGTGATCGGCTCCGAAGTGCTTTGCAAGTTTACGGACTGGACAGACCGGGGAAGCTGCGTACTATTCGGGGACGGAGCCGGGGCGGTGATTCTGGAAAAAACCGCCGCCCCGCGCGAGGGGCCGGCCAGGCGGGGACTCATCAGAACCATCCTTAGGGCCGACGGCTCCGGCTGGGAATACCTGGTTATTAACCGGAGCGGCTCGCGAAACCATTTTAAAGCGGGGGAAACTGTAGACAAAGCCATTCATATTGCGATGAACGGACAGGCGGTTTACAACTTTGCGGTAAAAGCGGTGACTGACACCATTACAGACATTCTCTCTATGGAAGGCATCGGTATTGATGACGTGGATTTAATCGTTCCGCATCAGGCCAACGCCAGAATAGTTCAGGCCGCGGCAAAACGGCTGAAAATTCCGGAAGAAAAGTTCTACCTCAATATAGAAGAATACGCCAATACTTCGGCCGCTTCCATCCCCATTGCCCTGGATGAACTAAACCGGGCAGGAAAACTTAAAACCGGTGAACTGATTTTGTTTGTCGGCTTCGGCGGCGGATTAACTTACGGCGCTAACCTTATTGTTTGGTAAAGTCTCCCTTGACACTTTCTTAGAAAAGGATATAATTATGACATAATGTTGAATTTTGTCATTATTAATATTAATTTAACATCCAAGGAAAATATTTATGACTAATAAGACATTTTTTGTATTCCCCGCACAGGGAGCGCAGTATCCAGGTATGGCTATTGATTTTCTCAAGCAGGGCGGCGAAAAGGTAAAACGGCTTTTTTCACTGGCTTCAGAAATACAGGGAAAGGACATGGCGGACTTGCTTAGCAATTCCACCCCCGAATACCTTAAAAGAACCGATGTCTCGCAGCCGGCAATCACCCTTGCGAACCTGGCCGCCGCGGAATACCTTGCGGAAAAGGGGATAACACCGTCCGCCTGCGCTGGTTTCAGCCTTGGTGAGTACGCCGCCCTGGCCGCCGCGGGGGTGATAAGCCAGAAAGACTGTCTTTCCCTCGTAACACATCGTGGAAACGCGATGCAGGCGGCAATAGACCGCATACAAGGCGGAGACGAGGCAAACGCCCCGGGCATGGCCGCCGTTGTGGGGCTTTCCCCGGAAAATGTGGAAGCGTTAATCGCCGAATGGAAAAAATCGGGCCTTAAAGACCTTTACGCGGCAAACTTTAACTCGTCAAAGCAGGTGGCTGTGTCCGGCAGCGCCGCGGCTCTGGCGGAAGCGGAAAAACGCTTTAAGGAAGCGGGGGCCAGGCGCTTCATGCGGCTTGCGGTGGCAGGCCCTTACCACTCGCCGTTTATGAAAGAGGCGGCGGACGCTTTTGCTCCCTATCTGGAAAAAGTCCATTTCAGCGACCCTAAGATACCTATTTTTTCCAATGTTACAGGAAAGCAGGTGTTAAGCGGGGACGAAGCAAAAGCCCTGGCCGTTAAGCAGATTGTTGAGCCGGTGCGCTGGACCGACGAAGAAGCCCTTATGGTCAAATTTGAGCCTAAAGAGCTGCTTGAAACGGGTCCCGGAAAGGTTTTACAGGGCTTGTGGAAAGATTTGGGAAATTCTATTCCCTGCCACAGCGCCGGCACTGCGGCGGAGATCGACGAGCTTTATCGTGATTAAGTTCGAAAATGCGGTTAAGATAAATCAATAGAGAAGTAAGTATTGGAGGAAGTATGAGACTTGAAAATAAAAAGGCCCTGGTAACCGGGGCGCTCAGGGGAATCGGCAAGACAATTGCGGATCTGTTTATAGCGGAGGGAGCGGAAGTTTGGGGACTGGACTACAAAACGCCGGAAGATCTTTCGGCCAGGGTCGAAGCGGCAAAAGGAAAGCTCCACTGGGTTGAGGCGGATCTTTCACAGCTTGCCTCTGTAGAGGAAAAAATTGAAGGCGCCATAAAAGAATCCGGCGGCTTTGACATAACGGTGAACAACGCGGGCATAACAAAAGACAACCTTTCTTTCAGGATGTCCCTTGAAGAATGGCAAAAAGTGCTGGATATAAACTTGAGCGCGGCTTTTCTTGTCGCCCGTACCGTTGGCCGCGACATGATCCGTAAACGCACAGGTTCCATTGTCAACATGGCGAGCGTTGTGGGGGTTCACGGAAATGGCGGACAGGCGAATTATTCCGCAAGTAAGGCCGGGCTCATAGGCGTAACCAAAAGCCTTGCCCAGGAAACCGCAAGCCGCGGCGTCAGGGTTAACGCCGTTGCCCCCGGTTACATCGCGACCGATATGACCGCCGGACTGCCGGACAAGGTGAAGGAAGCGTTCATTGAAAAAATCCCGCTAAAACGCATGGGCACTCCGCAAGACGTTGCCAACGCCGTTCTTTTTCTGGCGTCGGACGATTCAGTTTATATCACAGGGCAGGTTCTTCCGGTTGACGGGGGAATGTTTACCTAATCGAAATGGAGAACAAGATGAGAAAAGTAGTAGTTACCGGAATGGGGGCGGTGTCCCCCATCGGCAATACTGTGGAGGAATTTTGCGCAGGCCTTAAAGCCGGCAAGAGCGGGGTCGGCCCCATAACTCAGTTTGATACCACCGGATTCGATGTTACCATAGCCGGGGAGATCAAGGACTTTGATCCGACACTGTGGATAAATAAAAAAGAAGCCCGAAAAATGTCGCGCTTCATTCAGATAGCGGTGGTGGCTGCCACGCAGGCCCTTATCGAGGCCGATCTTCTTGGGGAACCGGATGCCGAAGGCAGGCGGCTGGTGAAATGCGACGCGGACAAAACCGGCGTTGTTATAGGCAACGGGATTGGCGGCTTTGAAATTATTGGCGAGTCATTCAAAAAACTCTTCGACGCCGGCCCCAAACGGATGCTGCCTTTGACCATACCCCTAATGATCCCGAACGAAGCGGCGGGGAATATTTCTATGCTGTTCGGCACAAAAGGGCCGGCGTTTACGCAGGTTACAGCTTGCGCCTCCGGCACAGACGCTCTTGGGCAGGCGCTGGACCTAATCCGCTCAGGCCGCTGCGATGTGATCATCTCCGGCGGAACCGAAGCGGTTATCGTGCCCTTCGCCATCGGCGGCTTTCAGATGTTAAAGGCCCTCTCGACAAAGCGCTGCCATGAGCCTGAAAAAGCCTCCCGCCCGTTTGACGCCGACCGCGACGGTTTCGTGCTTGCCGAGGGATCGGGAATCCTCGTTCTTGAAAGCGAGGAACACGCGAAAAACCGGGGGGCGAAAATACTCGCCGAATTCGCGGGCTACGGCGCCAGCGCCGACGCGTATCACATAACGGCCCCTGATCCGACCGGTGTCGGCGGCAGCACGGCAATGAAGAAAGCCATTGCCGACGCGGGGCTTAAACCGGAGGATATTCAGTATTACAACGCCCACGGCACTTCAACGGAGATCAACGATCCTACCGAAACCAAAATGCTGAAAATCGCCTTCGGGGATCACGCCTACAAGATGAAAATATCAAGCACAAAGAGCATGACCGGCCACTGCGTAGCGGGCGGCGGCGGACTTGAAGCCATAGCCTGCATACTCGCCATGCGCGACGGATTTTTTCCGCCTACGATCAACCTGGATAATCCCGATCCCGAATGTGATCTGGACTATGTACCCAACAAGGCCCAGTACGGAGAAATCAACGCAGCCGCTTCCGGCTCTTTGGGCTTCGGCGGACATAACGGCGTTATAGTCTTTAAGAAATATAAATAGGGAGTTGGGAATGAGTAATGAGATTGAGAGTTTGCTTCCACACAGGGAGCCTTTTTTGTTTGTTGACGAGATCGTACAGGCCGATGAAAAAAAAATCGTAGCAAAGCACGTCTTCACCGAAAAAGAATTTTTTTTTAAGGGACATTTCCCGGAGTACCCGGTAGTTCCCGGCGTGATTCTTGTTGAGACCATGGCCCAGTCAGGCGGCGCGGGTTTGCGGAAGCAAGGCGTCCTCGGCGGTAATTCCCTGTTTTTCCTGGCAACCGTGGACAAGGTAAAATTCCGCCGCCAGGTTAGACCAGGAGACGAAGTTCGCTCTGAGATCGAAAACCTCAGGGTCTCGCCCAAGATGGTCAAACAGTCAGGCAAGGCTTATGTGGGCGAAGAGCTGGCAGCCGAAGCCGAGTGGATGTGTCTCGTTGGTTAGTACTTTGGAACAACTAAATTTTTACAAAAAATTTACCACTAACCACACAAACCTCACGAACTTTTACCACGCATCTTGTCGTTGTTTGTGTTGGTTCGTGCTGGTTCGTGGTAAAAATATTAAGAATTGTTTTTGGGAGTTAAGCTTAAGGAGCAATCGTGATTATTAAACCAATGGTACGAAACAACATCTGCCTTAACAGTCACCCCACTGGCTGCGCCGCTACGGTGCTGAGGCAGATTGAATACGCTAAAAAAACCCTGCAGCCCGCAACCGGCGCAAAGCCGCGCCTGGCGCTGATCATTGGCTGTTCCAACGGCTACGGTCTTTCAAGCCGCATCGCCGCCGCCTTTGGCTATGGCTCTGTTACTGTCGGAATCTCCAAAGAAAAGGCCGCGTCTGATAACCATACCGCAACGCCGGGCTTTTACAACAACATGGTCTTTGATCATGAAGCGAAGAAGGCTGGTCTGATTACCAGAACACTGGACGGCAACGCCTTTTTGGGAGAAACGAAAGCCGAGACTGTTCTGGCCGTGCGCGAAGCCGCGGAGGAAGCGGGAATTTCCGCCAAAATCGACCTCATCGTTTATTCCCTGGCATCTCCTGTCAGGACAGATCCAAAAACCGGAATCCTGTACAAATCCGCGATCAAGCCTGTGGGAGAGCCCTTCTCCGGCTTGACCCTCAATATGATGAACGGAACATTCACCGCAACTCACGCGGAACCGGCCACCGAAGATGAAATTTTTAGCACGATAAAAGTAATGGGCGGCGAGGACTGGGAATACTGGATCGAAGCGTTGTACAGGGAAGGCCTCCTTTCGCCCAGAACCCGCACTGTCGCGTACTCCTACCTCGGCCCGGAACATTCCTGGCCCATCTATAAAAACGGAACTATCGGCAAGGCCAAAGAAGATTTGGAACGCGCCTGTGAGGAGATCAACAAAACCTACGCAACGCATGGAAAAATCGCCGGAGCATGGATTTCTGTAAACAGGGCCGTGGTAACCCGTTCAAGCGCGGTAATTCCGATTATCCCGCTTTACATTTCATGCCTGTTCAAGGTGATGAAGGAAATGGGCATTCACGAGGGCTGCATCGAGCAGATCGTGCGGCTCTACCGTGACAGGCTTTACGCCGCGGAAAGCGGAGACCCGGAAATGGTGCCTGTTGATCGCAAGGGCCGGATCCGCATCGACGATTGGGAGATGCGGGAAGATGTCCAAAAGGCGGTAATGTTAAAAATGAAAACCGTAACGCCGGAAAATGTAAACACCGAAACCGATGTAGCGGGCTTTAAACATGATTTTCTTGAAGTCCACGGCTTCGATGTGGCGGGTGTTGATTACAACGCTGATGTAGACCCAAGCGGAGAAAAAATGCTAACTTCATAAATTCAAAGGAGACTTAATCGTGAAAGTTATCGTTCTGGTAAAACAGGTGCCTGACACCCAAAATATCAGCGGAGAGGCAATGACGCCGGAAGGCACGGTAAACCGGGCAGCCCTTCCGGCTATTTTTAACCCCGATGACCTCTACGCTCTTGAGGCGGCGCTGCAAATAAAGGACGCCAACCCCGGCACAACTGTAACCGTGATAACGATGGGGCCCCCTTCCGCCGCGGCGGTGCTAAAGGAATGCCTTTACCGAGGAGCGGATTTTACCGCCCTGGTTTCCGACCGGGGCTTTGCCGGGGCGGATACCCTTGCAACTTCCTACGCGCTTAAATGCGCGATAAACAAAGCCGGCGCTTTTGACCTGGTGCTATGCGGGCGTCAGGCGATAGACGGGGACACCGCGCAGGTAGGCCCCCAGACCGCGGAGAAATTGGGCGTCAACCAGATCACCTGCGTCTCCAAGATCGAAGCTCTGGACGCCGCAAAGAAAAAAATCACCGCGGTACGCTCTATTGAGGGCGGCTGGGAAAGGGTGAAGGCGAAGCTTCCCGTCCTTGTTACCTTCAATGCCGAAGGTGAAATGCCTCGCCCAGCGTCGGCTATTAAGACAATGACTTACAAGCGAGCGACTCCTGTTCCTGACGCCGTACCTATGGCCCTTTGGAATATTCCCGCCATCAACGCAGACCCGCAGCAGTGCGGTCTTGCCGGTTCTCCCACCAAAGTAAAACATATCAATTCCGTGGTGCTAACCGCCGCGGATATCAGGTACATCGATCCCGGTGAAGCGGGAATTACGGAGCTGATCCACGGCCTCATCGCGGATCATACTTTCGGATAATCGGATAAGGGGAACAAGATGAGCGCAGAAAACAGCGTAATGGTATATATCCAGCAAAATGGCGGAAAAGCCGCCGAGGTGAGCCTTGAGCTTATCTCCAAGGCGCGAGAGCTGGCGGACAAGCTGGGGGTGGAAGTCAGCGCCGCGCTTTTCGGCGACAAGGTGTCCGGAGAAATCCCCCGCCTTGCGAGCCTCGGAGCGGATCGAGTGTACGTTATGGAAGACCCCCGACTGAAATATTACACACCAATTCCATACAGCAAGTTAATGATTCAGACGGTCTCCGAAAGGAAGCCGCAGATCGTTCTTTACGGCGCGAGTACCGAAGGCCGCGACATTGCGCCGCGTGTGGCGTCTCACCTTAAAGTGGGGCTGACCGCGGACTGCACGGATCTACAGATCGGCGACCACACCCAGCAGGAAACGGAATACAAGAACATCCTTTACCAGATACGTCCGGCTTTCGGCGGCAACATAATCGCCACCATAGTATGCCCGGAGAAAAAACCCCAGATGGCAACCGTCCGCGAGGGCGTTATGCGCATGGCGCAGCCCAACCCTTCCCGCAAGGCCGAAACCGTGAATATTTCCGCGAAGCTTGGGCCAGAAGATTTCCCCAGCGAAATAATTGAGCGGGTTATGGAAGAAAAAACTGTCAACCTCAAGGGCGCCCAAATTATTGTGTCAGGCGGTATAGGCGTTGGGAGCAAGGACAATTTCGCGCTTATAAGGGAGCTTGCGGAAACCCTCGGCGCGGAAGTTGGCGCTTCCCGCGCGGCGGTGGACGCCGGCTTTATCGGCAAGGAGCACCAGGTTGGGCAGACGGGAACCACCGTCAGGCCGAAGCTCTACATAGCCTGCGGCATTTCAGGCGCGATCCAGCACCGCGCCGGCATGGACGATTCCGCCCGCATCATCGCAATCAACAGCGACCCCGAAGCGCCGATTTTCAGTATTGCCCATTACGGCATCGTGGGAGACCTGAACGAGGTTATCCCCCGGATGATCAAAGCGTACAAGGCCAGAGTTTAGGAGGTTCGCGGTATGGAAAACTTTTTAACCGACAACGAAGATATTTTGTTTCAGCTGGAACATCTTGACCTGGATCGCATCATCAATCTAAAAGAAGAAAACTTCGAGCAGGCGAAGCTGTACCCGCACGCCCCCAAAGACGCCGAGGACGCGAAAGATTCCTACCGCATGGTGCTGAATATCATCGGCGGGATCGCGGGCGAGTTTATAGCGCCTAACGCGCCTGCTGTTGACGAAATCGGCCCCAGCCTGGCGAATAACCAGGTAACCCTTCACCCCGCGACCCGAAAGGCGCTTGATATGCTGGCAAAAGCCGACATGATGGGTTTTGTCATTCCGCGGAAGTACGGCGGCCTTAACATGCCCAACACGATCCTCAGCATCGCGGCTGAGATAGTCGCCAGGGCGGACGCTTCATTCCTCAACTTCGGCCTTCAACAAGATAACGCGGGAACGATTAACAAATTCGCCTCGGAGGATCAGAAAGAAAGATACCTGCCGAAGCTCTGCTCGGGCGAATGGGATTCCGCGATGGTTCTTACCGAGCCGGACGCGGGTAGCGATCTTCAGTCGGTGAACCTGAAAGCCGTACTTGGCAGCGACGGCCAATGGCGGCTGAACGGGGTCAAGCGCTTTATCACCAACGGCTGCGGTACTATCGGCCTGGTGCTTGCCCGCAGCGAGGAAAAGGGCAAGGGCGCGCGCGGACTTTCGTTTTTCCTTTACAAGCGCGATGACAAAATGACCATCAGGCGGATTGAACATAAGCTCGGAATTCACGGTTCGCCAACCTGCGAGCTGCAATTCAACAACGCGCCCGCGGAACTTTTTGGCGAGCGTCAGAGGGGCCTTACCAAGTACACTCTGTGGCTCATGAACAACGCCCGTCTAGGCGTTGCTGCCCAGGCGGTGGGCATCGCGGAAGCGGCCTACCGTGAAGCCGACCTTTACGCCGCAAAGCGCATTCAGTTCGGCGCGCCCATACGCGATCTGCCTCCGGTTTTTGAAATGCTCACGGAGATGAAGATCTCCCTCGAAGCAGGACGCAGCCTCCTCTACGAAACCGCCCGCTTCGTTGATCTAAAAGAGGCGCTGGAGGATTATTCGGAAAAACACCCCGAAGAAAAAGGCGCGATAGTTGAAGATAAAAAGAAATACGCCAAATACGCCGGGTTCTTCACCCCGCTGGTTAAAGGTTACGCCACCGAAATGGCAAACAAGGTTGCCAACGACGCGATTCAAATCCACGGCGGCACCGGCTACATGAGGGAGTTCAACGCTGAGCGCCACTACAGGGACGCCAGGATAACCAACATCTACGAGGGAACCACCCAGCTTCAGGTTGTGGCCGCCATAGGGCCGGTAACTTCAGGTATAGCCCAGGCCGTTCTGGACGAATACGACAAGGCAAACTACAACCACAGCCCCGCTCTGCTTGAAAAAGTCCGCGAGGCCCGCAAGTTTTTTGAAGAAGCCCTGGAATACGCGAAGGCCTACAAAGACAATGAGCAGTTCCTAACTTACCATTCCCGCCGCCTCGTGGAAATGGCGACCGATCTCGTGATTAGTTACCTTCTGCTCCGGGAAGGCAACCACAGCGAGCACAAACAAAAAGCGGCGGCGGTCTTCATCGCCAAGATGCCCTCGCGGGTGAAAGCGAGCCGTGATTTCATCATGAGCGAGGACGGGACTCTGCTGAGGAATTACGAAGCGGTGATTGGGAAGACTTGAGGGGATACTGGCTTCGTTGATAATTATTTTTCAGTATCCAGATTGGTCATCAGCGCTTTGAAATTTTCAAGTGCTGTTTCCAGATTTCCCATGATTTCGGCGGCAAGAACATCAGGATCGGGAAGGCTGTCAAGATCGGTAAGGGACTTGTCCTTGAGCCAAAAAATATCAAGGCTGGTTTTGTCTCTTTCCAAAATCTCCTTGTATGCAAAACAGCGGAGCCTGCCTTCCGGTTTTTTATCACTCCATGTTTCCTTGCGTTTATGGCGGTTATCGGGATTGTAACACTTGATGAAGTCCTGCAAATCCTCGAAGCGCAAGGGATTTTGTTTTAGGGTAAAATGAATATTAGTGCGGAAATCGTATACCCAAACTTCTTTTGTCCAGGGATTGGGGCTTGCGCTCTTGTTGTCAAAAAAAATCACATTGGCTTTTACTCCCTGCTTGTAAAAAACGCCGGTTGGGAGCCGCAGTATTGTATGCAAATCGGTGGTCTCAAGCAGTTTTTTGCGGACGATTTCTCCCGCGCCGCCTTCAAACAATACATTGTCTGGAACTACCACCGCGGCTTTGCCGTCTGACTTCAAAATACTGTGAATGTGCTGTACAAAGTTTAGTTGCTTGTTTGAAGTGGTAGCCCAAAAATCCTGACGGTTGTAAACAAGGTCCTCTTTTTCCTGCTCCCACTAATCATTGGTAAAAGTCATACTGCTTTTTTTGCCGAAGGGCGGATTAGTTAAAACATAGTCAAAAGTTTCCTTAGGCGCGGAAAGTAGAGCGTCATTGCGGATAATGGGAACTTTTCCGTCAAGATCACCAATGTTATGCAGAAACAGATTCATCAGACATAGACGGAAGGTATTGGGGACGATTTCCCAACCGTGAAATGTTTTATACTTCAAAAATTCCAACTGTTTCCGATCAAGTTTGTAATGTTCGATATTGGTCAAGTAATCATAAGCGGCAAGAAAAAAACCGCCGGTTCCGCAAGCTGGGTCTACAATGGTTTTTTCAGGTTCCGGCTTCAGGCAGGCGACCATCGCTTTAATAAGCGGACGCGGCGTAAAATACTGACCCGCACCGCTTTTGGTGTCCTCGGCGTTTTTCTCCAGAAGCCCCTCATAAATATCCCCCTTCACATCGGCAGACATGGATACCCATTTTACTTCGCCTATCATGTTGACGATGCGTTTCAACTTGGCGGCTTCGCTCAACTTATTCTGCGCTCCGGTAAATATTTCGCCCAAAATACCGCCGAGCTTTGCCAGTGCTTCGAGGGTTTTTTTGTAATGATTCTCCAGCTCCGCCCCCGAAAGCGGGTAAAGGTTTTCCCAGTTAAATTTTTCCGGTATGCCGAGACTTCTTTTGTACGGCGGTTTTGAATATTCATCCGCCATTTTGAGAAAGATCAAATAGGTAAGCTGTTCAAGATAATCGCCGTAACTGACCCCATCGTCATAGAGAACCCCGCACATACTCCACACTTTTTGAGTAATGGCTGAACTTCCCACCGAGCGAGTGCCAACGAGCGTCGCTTCAGAGAAGCGCGGTTCCCCTCTGGTACTGTTGTTATCGGGCATGGTGGTCTTCTTCCTTTTCCAGCAAAGCTTTTACTTCCGCTATTAACTGTTCTTTGGCGGGAATATAGTATACATAGTTAGCCGCAAATACCTGATTGCTTAATCCGCCCAGAGCGTATTCAGCGACAAAACCTTTTTGATTTTTGCACAAGATGATCCCAACCGGAGCATTATCCTCAGTATCGTTTACTTCGGTTTTGTAATAGTTGAGGTAGGCATTCATTTGTCCCACATATTCAGGCTTCAAATCTCCTGTTTTTAGATCAATCAATACATAGGCTTTAAGAACTTTGTTGTAAAAAACCATGTCCACATAATAATGGATATTTCCAATCGTAATTCGCTGTTGGCTTCCAACGAACATAAATCCCCTGCCCAATTCCAAAAGAAAATCTTCAAGACGTCTGATTAATTTTGCCTCAAGGTCTCTTTCGAGTATAGGCTTTGATTCGGGAACGCCTAGAAATTCAAAGACATAGGGATTTTTCAAAATATCCGCAGGATTGTTTATGGTTATCCCTTTTTTGGCAAGGTTCATTACTTTTTGTTTATTGGCTTTTCCATCGGAAAGCAAAATACGCTCGAAAAGCCTTGTTTCTATCTGCCGATTTAACTCACGAACCGACCAGAGTGAATTGATACACTCATTTTGATAGAATTCCCGTTCGTTTTTGTCGGCAATTCCCAAAAGCTCGCAATAATGCGACCATGTCAATTTTCCAGACACTGTCTGGAAAATTTGGTATTCCAGATAGAAATTTCTCATGTTATAAAGATTGCTTTTTGAAAAACCCCGACCTATGGAATTTGTCAGCTCTTTTGAGAGTTCAGTTAAAAGTTGCTGACCATACTGCGCTTTTATCTCTCCGTCCTGTTCATGCTCTACGATTATTCGTCCAATGTCCCAATAGGCTTGAAGCATGGCGGTATTTATTTCGCTTGCAACTTTATTCCGAGCTTCGGAAAGGCGGTTTTTTATCTGTTTGACTATCGGTTCAAGTTTTGTCATTTTTTGCCTCTCTTCTGTTTTTGTTTCTGCTTTGCCAGTACCGCCGCTTTTTCCGCTTTAATCCGTTCCAGCAATTTTTCCGCTGGTTCATCGTTCGGGTCTTGCGGAACAAGCCGCCCTTCAAATGCCTTTTTAAGAATGCTCTGCCGTAACGAGACGGAAAGCGCAAGGGTTTGGTCTATGGTTTGTTCCAGCTTGTCGCACACAGAGAGACGGGATTCGATAGCGGAAACAATAGCAAGCTGTTCAGATTTGGAGCATAAGGGAAACGGATAAGATGATAGTTTTGTACCATTAATGTTTGATTGATTTACACCATCTGTCTTGGCTATGTTTCCACATTTTTTTGCATGTGGGCTGTTAAGATAATATGTCAGATAACTAGCATTTATATAACTTATTTGGTTTATCCGAATAAGATAACCTGCAAATATTGACGGAATAGAACCATTATATAACGCCGTTTTTCCAACTAATTCAGGACTATTTGTTCGGTTAAACAAGACATCACCTTCTTGTAATTGATATTTTTCAATTTCCCGTTTATTACTGGTGTAGGCCAAATCATCATATACAAAAGTTCCATTTTGAATATTACCCATTCTAAGAACAACAACTTTTCCTTCTTTACTAGATTTAGCGGATGTACCGTATGAAACGCCTTTTGAAACATACCCTACACTTACCCATTTCCATTCTTTTGGTAATTCATATGTGGGAAATTCCATGTCTATATTTCTATATTTTTCTTGGCCAGCTTCTATATCTCTAGCGATTGTCATATCTCGAATTGTATTATCTTGATTTTCATTAGTATTTATATGCCTCCATTCTTTCGTCAGTTTCCCCTCAAATGCCCATTTTAATACAGCCTGTCTGTAGACTGCTAGTTGCGCTTTTATGCTTCTTAACAATGTTACGCCATTTTCTAGTTCCGAAAAAAGCGAATCTATTTTAGCAACGATACGCCGTTGTTCGGGGAGAGGCGGGAGAAAAAAAGGCAAAGAATTAAATACAGTAGGATTAATATGTGGTATCCCTGTACCCTTTGGCTTTGTGTTCAATTCAGTAGAAAAACATTTCAAGAAATATAAAACAAATTTTTTCTCAACAATCGGTACTTCAACTTTTACAAGAGTTGAGCCAACTGCACCTTTATATGCAACACCAACTAATCCTGCTCGTGCACCATCCCATACAAGCAAAATATCGCCATCATCGCATAATAAACATTTATTTCCATCAGTATATGTATTAATTATTCCCTGTTCAAAAGCTTTAATATCTATATAAGGAATATAACCATCCAATTTTGTTTTAGACTTTACTGGGGGATTTTTGCCTTTTTGAGTATTAACAATTTCAGAAAATCGTATTAACATTTTTAGCCTTGATTTCAAGAATTATTGAGTATCTATATCCCACTTTTTTATCAGATCATTTCTTTTGTAATCATATAATTTTTTACCAATAGCAACCCTAAAAGAACCATCAATAACTAAAAATGTACTAATAAGAATAAAAATTATTCTTATTACCCAAGCGTAAATTGAATATTGTTGTAATTCCTGAAATGTTAAAACAAATGAAGGAATATTAATCAACAATCCACACACTGTTAAAGTAAATAACGAAAATCTTCTTGAAATGCCATCAATTCTTATAAGTTGATTCTTTGTTCTTTGATTGTACTTCAATATCACTTGATTCTTCTCATCAATTTGATCTTCACTATTAGTAATAATTTCCTGCAAAGGTTTTTTTACTTCTTCTTTGAATCGTTCCAATATTTCCTCAGGTAAACTATCGCTATATTCCTCATCATCATTAAAGGTTGCATCTTTTAAATATTGACCTGCCCCAGGATACTCTCGTAAAAGGTAATATTCTGTAGCAGAATACTCATTTTTTTCTTTTCTTTCTTTGATATTATTAAGATATTTTTCTTTTAATTTTGGATTTAATGCCGTTATAGCAATACTATCAGCAATTAATTTTTTTGTATAAAACGTACTTTCTTTATAGGCTGTGTTTAACCATATTGCTGTACCCCAATATGTATCAGTGACACATTCACAGTATTTCTCAGAATAATTGCTACTTTTATTATATTCTTTTACTGCCCTCGCTAAGGCATTATTATTAGTAATAAAAATTGCTTTTATATTTTGCAAACTATTTGCATTAAACCTTTTTCTTTTCCTATAGATAGAAGATATAGCCTTTATATCATTCCAGATCATCCCATCCATAATATTGTCCTTATACGCGTTGTTTTCAGTGTACAACTTTTTAATTATTCCATAAAGCTTATTCTCATCAATATTATATTGGTTTAAACTTTCCGCATCATAATTATGATTATCAATCCCTATTTTGTATTTTGTTATTATGGTATCAATTTGTGCTTGGCAGTTCAATACATCACTCACTTTATAATTATGTTCAACAAAATATCGTAATGCTCTGCTTGCATATTTGGGATTATATTGTTGTTTGTTTTCGAGCCATTTAACACAGTCGTTTAGTATTTCAACAACCTCACTATAATGAATCTCAAATAACCTCAGATTGCATTTATTGGTTATTAATATATCAAGCAAATGTAAATATTCTTCTTTGCGGAATTTACCTTCAATTCCTGTCAATCTTAAGATAAACCTTGTATCAAGATATACAAATGCCCTATTCATTTTTAGTTTTCGCTCTTTTTCAATAATAAAAATAGAGTTTAAATGGATATTAGCCAGTATCACATCCTCTAATATTTTTAGGAAAGATAAATTAGAGTTTACTATCCATTCAATAAATGAACCAACTTTATACATATCAGCACTTGAAAGAGATACTTCTGGTATCATTGATTTTGTTTCTATGGAATACAGTAAATCTGCGTCATATACATTTAGGTATCCTAAAAACATTTTTTCCGCACAATCACTATTAACCTCAGTATTAAACTTTTGATGAATATATTGCCTAAATTCATTAATTAAATTTTCAAATTTCTCTTGATTTTGAGTTTTTAAATTTATTTCATTAATCTTTAGTATATTTATTTTCCAAACCCCATATTTATCATCAATGATATTCATTTTTTTTAACTTACTTATAATAGTGTTCATTGGATGTAACGGAATATTAATGTTATAATAGTCCATAAATTCTCTACAAAATAATTCGCTGGATACTTCTGTTAATGATTTTTCTCTTATTACGTTAAGCATTAACCTAGTTAAGCTATCCCAAATTGATATACCACTATCTACATTTGCTTTTATGAATGCTAAAGAAGTTAAAAGATTCGACATTTTTCTACCCCCACCTAAAAAGCAATATCTAACTTTGCAGTAAAATACTATACTTGATTATTAAGATATTATCAAGGTATTTCCTCACGCCGTCAATGCCAAATTCATCTCATCCAGCAGTGCCTCACAGCCATCCCCGAAAAGCTCATAAAATCTACCCAGGCCGCCGTTGGCATCAAAAGGCGACAGATCCATGTCATCGCGGGTAATACATAGCGAAACGGCGATAAATTCCTTTATCATTCGCAGCCATGCAACTTGTTCGGCGGTAAAGTGAATGTTCCCGGCGTTTTTGGCGAAAACCCAGTTTTGGAAATTTGCGTCAACCATGTCTGAAAATGCGCGTAAGTCTCTGTCTATTCCCATTTCAAAACGCAGAAGCGAAACGATGTTAGCCAACATTCCCTCCGGGCTTTTTACCTTTACTTTGCCGGGGTTGGCGGTTTCGTAAGCTTGCCAGAGCAAAGACGTATTCAGGTTGTATGGCGGTTTTTGCATGGCGGAATAAAGCTCTTCAATCATTTCCAGGGTAAGGGGACGATTTTTCCAGCTTTGATTGTAAATTATGGAAAGGGCGATAATATTATCCTTGTGGGCATTGATAAAATCCCTGAATGTGGCGATGATCTTTCCGGCTTTTTCGCTGTGCTGGTTATCCCATGCAGATACGTTCACATGGTCGATATTTACAGTATCAATGATCTGGTCGTGGGCTTTGCGGGCGTTTTCGATAAAGGTTCTTACAGCGGGAAGGTAGAAAGGCTCTGCGGCTTCTTCCGTCATGACCTTTTGGGTTTCTTGTACCTGTTCTTCGGTAACGGTGTCATATGCGGAAAGATTATTTTCTTTTCCCTGCGCGTTCTTCAACAGCATCGGCATTAAAAGCGTCAAGAAGCCGCTGCACAGTTACACGAAGCGTTATTCCTCCTGAGCTTTCAGTATATTTACTTTGCTCCGCCGTGGTAAGCTCCTTGTCCAGCCGCGTAAGGCGGCTCGCAAGAGATAAAAATATATCCTCGTCGCGGCTGTTCATGGCAACGCTCATCATGAGTTCATTTAAAGAAACATCGGGCTTGCGTTCAAGATGACGGGAATCGGTTTTAATCGATTTAGTAACGCCTACTGCGTCAACGATGACAAAATGGGTTTTATTGTTCGCTGCCGAAGGACTAACTTTTCGCAGGCTGTCTTTATCCAGAGTTCTGGTTCCCCTGCCTTTCATCTGCTCAAAATAACTTCTTGAACGGACATCGCGCATAAAAAGCAAACACTCTACCGGCTTTACATCTGTACCAGTGGCGATCATGTCTACGGTAACTGCAATGCGAGGGTTGTAGTCATTTCTGAAATTTGACAAAACACTATCAGCCTTATCGACGCTGTAGGTGATCTTACGGCAAAAATCATTGCCTTCCCCAAATTCATCACGGACAATCTGGATAATGTCATCGGCGTGGCTGTCAGTTTTAGCAAAGATGATGGTTTTTGGAACTTCCTGCCGACCGGGAAACATAGTGGGTAATCCGTCTCTGAACGCCTTAATAACATTTCTGATTTGGCTTGGGTTCACCACGTCCTTGTCCAGTTGATTTTTGGTATAAACTACATCTTCATCAAGCTGTTCCCAGCGCTTTCTACGGCTCAGGCGCTCACGCCGTTCAACTACCTGCTTAGGAATGGACGCTCCATTCTTGCTTATCTCGGTCTCTATAAGATATATGTCATAGCCCACATTTACATTGTCAATGACCGCCTGCTCATGGGGATATTCGCTTACAACGTTTTCATTGAAGAAGCCAAAAGTACGCTTATCTGGCGTGGCTGTAAGACCGATAAGGAAAGCGTCAAAATAGTCGAGTACCTGCTGCCAAATATTGTAAATTGAACGGTGGCACTCATCAATGATGATAAAATCAAAAAATTCAGGCGGATATTTTTCGTTATAAACCACCTCGCGCGGACTGCCGGATACCGTTTCTTCGTTAGGTGATATTTCTTCAAGACTTTCGTCCATATCCTCGCCTCTCAGTATCGAATACATCCGCTGTATGGTACTGATGCAGACATGACAATCAGCAGGAATAAAGGAGCTGGAGAGGCGGCGAACATTGTAGAGTTCAGGAAAACGCCTATGATCATCGTTGGGAATGTAACCCAAAAACTCCTGTTCCGCCTGAGAACCCAGATTTTTGGTATCCACCAGAAAAAGAACGCGCTTTGCTCGCCCGTGCTTCAGCAGACGGTACACGCTGGTAATGGCCGTAAAGGTTTTGCCTGCTCCTGTTGCCATTTGGATCAATGCTCGAGGTTTATTGGCGGCAAACGATTCTTCCAGTTTGATGATCGCTCTGGTTTGACAATCGCGGAAACCCTTTGAGTCAAAATGAGGAAAATTTTTGAGGCGATTACGCAGGGTTGAGTCATCTTTGGAAATGGCAAGCAGGGTTTCGGGACGGTGAAAAGAAAAAACTTCCCTTGAACGCTCGTTTACATCGGCGTAATCGGTAAAGCGGGTAAGTATATCTGTAGCTTCATATACAAAACGGATAAGATGCCCCGATATTTTCCACTTCATACTGCTGTTGGCATAACGAAAACTTTGAAGCTCTGAGGTTGTGATGTTTTGCCCTTCATCGGACTTTTTGGCTTCCACTACGCCAACAGGTTTTTTATCGACAAAGAGCATATAGTCCGCAGGGCCAGAACTGGTTTGGAATTCGCGTACCGCAACACCCAAAGACGCTGCTGGATTAAATTCACCTTTGTAATCCTGAAGCACCCAGCCGGAATCGGTGAGTTTTTTATCAATAACTTGTCTGGCTTTTGCTTCGGGGTGCATTTATAGAGTATAGCATGAAAACAGAAAAGAAAAAGATGGCGATTTTCTATCCCGCACCACTAAACTGAGCATTCACCCTTTCCACTAATCCCATATTACCCACACTTGCCGCCAGTTTATTTTTCAATTACAGTAAGGCAGAAGCGGAGGTAACTTACACCATCAATTTGAGAAGAAACAAAATAAAGCTGCCGTTTACTAAAATGCACGGATGCGGCAATGACTATATTTTTATCAACTGCTTTGACTTTACCGTTAATTCTCCTGAATCGCTGTCGGTACTGCTGTCTGACAGACATACCGGCGTTGGCGGCGACGGGATTGTGTTGATCCTGCGTTCTGACATTGCGGATGCGCGAATGCGGATGTTCAATGCGGACGGAAGCGAAGGCAGTATGTGCGGGAATGCCATACGCTGTATCGGGAAATATCTTTATGATAACAGAATAGTAAAAAAAAGGCATATGCGAATAGAAACGCAAAGCGGTATTAAGGAGCTTTACCTTTCAATAAAAAACACCCTTGTATCATCTGTCACGGTAGACATGGGACGAGCCGAATTGAAGCCGGAAAAAATCCCTGTAAGGCTTGAGGGAGAGAACGTTGTCGGAAGAAAAGTAACAATCGGCGGCAAGGGATACGCCATTACCTGCGTTTCCATGGGTAATCCTCACGCCGTTGTTTTTTGTAAAAATGTCGATGAACTTGATTTACCCAGGATCGGGCCGTTGTTTGAAAACGATCCTATATTTCCTGACAGGGTAAACGCCGAATTTGTCGAAACCATAGCGGAGGACCGCCTGAAAGTGCGTGTATGGGAACGCGGCAGCGGCGAAACTCAAGCCTGCGGCACAGGCGCCTGCGCTTCGGTTGCGGCCGCCGTTTTAAACGGGTATTGCAATAAAAACGCGGATGTTAAGGTACAGCTTCCCGGCGGCGAACTCATCATTAAATATACAGACAAGACTGTCTTTATGACGGGTGACTGTGTAAAGGTATTCGACGGGACGGCGGAAATATAAGCGAGCGTGTCATCGCGGGCTTATATGCGCGTACTCATTACCATATCCTGCGTATAGAGCCATACATTGTCAGGATAAAACCGAGAAGCGCGGAAATTGCAAAAACTATCAGCGCGCTCTGCGCGGAAAAGCCTGTTGCAAGTAACGCAGAGGTGATAAGGTTGCCGAGTATTCCGGTAAGTGATGTGGTAATGGCAGTATAAGTGGTGATAGCCGTAGACCTGACGCGTTCATCAAGAATTATTGAAAGGTAGTTCATCGAGACAGGTACCAACACAGCATAGGTAAACCCCTGTAAAAGCTGCAAATGAATCAAGCCGTCTACAGTTCCAACTGACGCAGTGATAAACATCCGGATAGCGTAGGCCGCACTGCAAAAGATAAGCAGTTTTTTAACTCCCACCTTTTTTATTATGAAGGCCATCAAGAACATTAGCGGCACTTCACTGACAGCCGTGACGGCGGATGTTGTTCCCATTTGCGCCGTAGTTCCGCCGAAATCGCGAATTAGAAGCTGTATCAATGTTGTCATTGCTGTGTTGTTCAACAATAGGAAAAAAGAAACCCCCAAAAGCAGACAGTACTGTTTCGATGAAAAAATCAATTTAAATGCTTCCATACCGCCTAGTCGACTAATTATTTTTTCCGCATCGCCAGCATGGTATATACGCCTGGCAGGGCGGAAATGCAGGGCAACAAATACCGCGGCAATAAAAAATCCGCCGCCAAGCCATAAGCGCGCGTTATGACCAAAAGCGCCGGTTACCGTTCCCGCAATTTGTGCGGACAAAGCGTAGGCCAGTGAGCCTGTACCCCGTATAAGCCCGTAGTTAATGGACTGGAATTCCTGTTTTAACCCTACTATCCATGCATCCAATAAACTCCATACCTGGTTTCCGGTCATAGTAATACCGATCATGTTAATCAGAACGACAGACGTGCTTCCGGAAGCAAGAGAAAAAGGCAGAAACAAATAACCGATAGCAGCTAACGCCAGTAAAAGAATCGACAGTTTTTTGTCCGAAAGATATTTATCGCTAATATATCCGTAAATCGGCTGTACCAACATAATAATGATTGACATGGCTGTCATTGCCCAGGTGGCGGCGCTGGCTGACCATCCATAATCAATTAGCGTCGTTATCATAAATGCTGAATACGTGCAGTAACCAAACCAGTAAACGGCTTGAATCAACATCCCATGGAGGTTAAGTCTGCGAATTTCCAATTTGTTGCTCAATTGTTTGCTATTCGTCAATATGTTCTATGATCGTAATTCGGGCGTAAAATTTCAAGGCTTTCCGGGGAGAGCGGTCAAATGGGCATTTGTATTGGGATAAGACAATAGCCTTTTCTTAACTATAGCCCCGTGGTATTCAGTGGGCGTGTACTGCCAATCAGAAATCAAAGTTGGACCCGCCGCGGTATGGAGACACCACGCCGCCCAACTCAGTTTATTTGAATCTATCCAATCAAGCATATCTGTAAGCCACGTGGGGTATTTTACCGCCCCCCATTGTCCGTCCGGGCCAATACCAATTTCGCCGATCATTACAGGGTAATCGTCCGTTATGCACAGAACTTTGGCGTCATGATTTATGCCGTCCCATTCCTTAATGGGATATATGTGCGAATCATACACAATTCCTTTGCCTTCGGGAGTATCCTTAAGCGCGTAAGAAGCTATCCCGCGCAAATCATAAGCCCAATCAAGGCCTCCGGCAATTATTAAATTATTTGCGCCTAACGCTCTTATCTCGTTAACCATTTTTTGATATCCGGGCGTGTTGTAGGTAAAATTCTTTTCATTGGACTTTCCCTTGTTTTCCGTTTCATTTACGGTTCCCCCGTTTCTCCACAGTTCCCATGTTATATCATGAGGCTCATTGTACAAATCAAACAAAACGGCGCTGTTATTTGCGTATTGTGCGGCAACATCAATCCAGAATTCGAGCGAATTATCATCCGGCATAAAATGCTGACCTATGTTTTTACCCCACTCTCCGGCATTAGACCAGTGCAGATCAAGCTCCATATACTTGCCGAAACTTAAAGCGAGTTTTACAGCATCATCGACAATTTTTCTGTATTGCGCGCCTCCGTCAGGCGGGTTCGGAGTACTGGAGTCCGATACCTTTCCAAACCAGCGATCCTGCGATAATGGCAGACGCACTAAATTACAATTCCAGTTAGCAAACACCTCGTAAACGGAGGAAAGCACATTATCTCCGTCGCTTTTCCATTCAAGGCTGCAAATATTCACGCCCACAAGCCTTACTTCTTCGTTTTTTTCATTTAATATCTTATTTCCCGCAGTATGAAGCATACTGCTCGGTACACTCAGATTTGCCACATTGGAATTTTCCATATTTTGCCTACCCTACTCTCAGTCAGTCAGCCTGCACGCGTGAAAGTGTCCGTTGCCAATATCGTGAAGCTCCGGCTCCGCTCCGCTTGAACACTCTGGCTCTGCGAGGGGGCAGCGCGTGTGGAAACGGCAGCCCGGCGGGATGTTGGCCGGCGACGGTATCTCGCCGTGTATGGGCAAATTCTTTATGACGCCGACTTTGCCCGTTTCCGGTTCAGGAACCGCTTCGATAAGCGCGCGCGTGTAAGGGTGCATCGGCTTGTCGATGAGATCGTCGGCGTTTCCCAGTTCCATGATGCGTCCCAGGTACATTACGGCGATTCTGTCAGTGAAGTACCGCGCAGTGGAAAGATCGTGCGTTATGTACAGGTAACTAAGGCCCAAATCTCTCTGCACATCCTTCATCATGTGGAGAATTTCGGCGCGGGTTGAAAGGTCGATCATCGACACGGGCTCGTCCGCCACCAACAACATGGGGTTGAGGATGAGTGTGCGCGCCGTAGCGACACGCTGTCGTTGCCCGCCTGAAAGCATGTGAGGGTAACGCCCGATAAAATCCTCAGGTGGGTTAAGTTTGACTTCGTTAAGCGCCTTGATGATCATCTTCTCACGCTCCGCTATAGAGCCGTGGATTTTATGGATGATAAGTGGTTCTTCTAGCACATCGCGCACCTTAAAGCGCGGGTTCATGGAAGCGTAGGGGTCTTGAAAGATCATCTGAACCTGACGGCGGTAGCTTTGCGTTCGTTCCGCGTCGGTCTTTGTTACGTCCTCGCCGTTAAAATGAATTGTCCCGCTTGTGGGATCAAGTAGCTTCATTACAAGCTTGCCTATCGTGGTTTTTCCCGATCCGGATTCGCCTATCAAACCAAATATCTCGCCGCGCCTGATTTCAAAACTTACGCCGTCAACGGCTTTGATTGGGTTTTTCACCTTGCCGCCGACCATCTCCAGCAGATTTGTATGCGGAGAAAAATGTTTCCTCAAGTCTGACAGTTTTAGGATTACATCCGTTGTATTACCGGCGTCACTCATTTTGCGCACCTCCAGCATGAAATCCAGTGCCCGTCTTCCGTTTCGACAAGCGGCGGCTCTTCCTGTTTGCAGCGTTCTTCCGCAACGTGGCAGCGCGGGTGAAAGCGGCAGCCTTTTGGCGGATCTATGAGATCGGGCGGCGCTCCGGGAATGTACGAAAGCGAATCGACTTTTTTGCGTAGTAACGGAGTCGCGCTAAGCAGCTTTTCGGTATACGGATGCAAAAGACCCCTTTTTCCGTAAATCTGCTCGTTATTTCCAAGCTCCGCGATTTTTCCCGCGTACATTACGCAGATCCTGTCGCTTACCTCTGCCTCAAGCGCGAGATCGTGGGTAATAAAGATGAACGATAAATCGAAAGATTTTTTCAGGGTTTTAAGCAGATTGATAATCTGCGCCTGGACTATGACATCAAGCGCCGTTGTCGGCTCATCAAGTATGATGAGTTTTGGCTTTAGGAACAAGGCCGTCGCTATTACAACGCGCTGTTTCATTCCGCCTGAAAGTTCGTGGGGATAGCGCTCCGTTACTTCCGGCGGAAGGCCGACATGACCCAGATATTCCTTGATTAAGGCAAGAGCCTCCTCCTTTTCAATTTCGGTATGCGCTTTGAGAGTTTCCATCATCTGATTGCCGATGGTATAGACCGGCGTCAGACAGTTCATCGCGCCCTGGAATACCATAGCGACTTCCGTCCAGCGGACGGTCTTGCGTATTTCCCTGTCGGAAAGCGGAACTATATCGCGGCCGTTTATCAGGATTGACGAGCCTTCTTCTATGCGTCCGGGAGGCGAAGGCATCTTGAGGAGTCCGGCTCCCGTGGTTGTCTTTCCGCAGCCGGATTCTCCCACAAGGCCAAGGGTCTCCCCCTTATACACGTCAAAACTGACATCATCCAAAGCCCGGACTACGCCGTTAGACGTATGGTAGTACAGCTTCAGATTTTTTACTTCAATAAGTTTTTCCTGTTGCTTTGCCATAGGTTTTACCTCAATCACCTCGTCCTAAGCTTGGGATGAAGGATCTTGTCCATCGCGAATCCCAAAAACGCGAAGGTCATTCCCATGATGGCTATAAAAAGGCCCGGAGGGACTATCCACCACCAAAGCCCGTTAAGCGTAGCCCCGGAGGATTGCGCGTCGTGCAGTATCTGCCCCCATGATACTATGGTCGGATCGCCGAGACCCAAAAGCGAAAGGGAAGCTTCAAAAACGATGAAGCCGGGAACGCTCAAGGCCATGTTGGCGAATGAATACGGAAGCAAAAGAGGGGCCATGTGTTTGAAGATGACCCTCCACTTGCCGGAGCCAAGGGCCTTTGCCGCCTCAATGTAGGTTTCTTCTTTTATTTGCATGGCCATGGAACGCACGGTTTTTACGGGCCCTACCCATGAAAAAACTATCAATGTTGCAATGATGATCCAGATATTCGGTTTGAAGATTGCCGACATGACTATCAGTATGGGAAGAATCGGAATGGACACGAACAGCTCAAAAAGAAACGACATCACCGTATCGGTGAAACCCGCGAAATAGGCGCTGATTATGCCGTACATAACCCCGATGAAAACCGCAATCACGCTTGTTACAAACCCGATGAACAGAGCCCACTTAAGTCCGGCGATAACGCCTGAAAAAATATCCCGCTTGAGGGTATCGGTGCCAAGCGCGCCGGATACCCTTCCCGTTACGTAGAGCTTCGGATCGGCGACATAGTTATTCGTGTCCGCAAGAAATTGCTTCGGTATCTTCACGACGTACCTGTAATTGCCTTTAAGCGGAACCCGATCTTCCAGCATATTTAGACTGGCTTCTGAGAAGATCACGTTTGTCGGGCGGATGGCGCTGCGGCCGCCTGAGCGCGAGATTGATGAAGAGCTGGCAAACCAGGTGGCAAAATCGTAGACCGCAGCGCGCGCGTCATTATCCGCCGAAAAGCGCAAGGCATCGTTCTCTTGCCCTTCTTTATAGACACGCCCAAGGTGAATAGTTTCCCCATCCGGCCTTTCAATGTAGATGTTAATAAGAATCCTGCCGTTCGCGGTTGCCCTAAAAATTAAATCAAGCGGCGGCCTGTCAAATTTATACTCATAATCGAATGTATAAACCAAAACCCGGCCGTAATCAGGATCGTCGGCTTCGCTGATTTCCGGCTCAAAGAGGCGGCTTGATGTAGCCGATTTCTGGCGCGAAAACAGGTTAGTCCAAACCGGAGGAGCGGCGGCTGGATTGTCCTCCCAGTAAGTAATTTTTCTCCAGTTGCTGTTTACGTCCTTAAACGGCAGGAAAAGAGGTTCAAAAATGACTATCAAGACCGCAAATGCAAGAATGCCAAGGCCTACCAGCCCCGATTTCTCCTTTCTAAAATCGTTCCAAAATTCCATGAACCTTTGGGCGCTGTCTTTTATGTTCATGCTTTGCCTCCGACCTTAATGCGCGGATCAAGGAAGCCGTATATCAAATCAAGGAATATAAGCCCCGCAAGGTATATCCCCGTTGACATGGCAAGATCGCCCATTAAAACGGGGATGTCGTTTTGCTGAACGGCAATCCAGTACAGGTTGCCGAGCCCCGGCCATGAAAATATACCCTCGAAAATAATCGCCCCTGAAAAAGAAACCAAAAGAGAAAGCAGGGCCATTGTTACGATTGGAGGCGCTGATGTGCGAAGCGTATGCCCGAACAGGATTGATTTTTCGCCTATGCCGCGCGCCCTCGCGCTCATGATGTAATCCTCTTGCAGAACGCCAAGCACGATATTGCGTATAACGAATGACAGGCTCCAGAAGGAGATTATGACAAGCGTTGTTACAGGCAGAATCATGTGCCAAATCCTGTCAAGAAGGCCGGCAAAACCCAGCGGCGTAGGGGTTGATACGACGCCGCCTGAAGGGAATATTTTGAAAATGTATACGAATAAAAGTATGAGCATCATGCCCAGCCACCAGGCCGGCATTCCATATACTACCATGGTTATAAAACTGGTCGATCTGTCCAGCTTCCCGCCGGGTTTTCTGGCTTTTAACAGGCCCAGCGTGATTCCTATGGCAAGTTCAAAAATAGTGGCTGTGGTAAACAGCAGCATTGTTTTGGGCAGAGCTTCCAGAATGATGACCAGTACATCCTGCTCGCCCTTTGCCGACTTAATGTGCGTGGATTTTCCGAAATTGAAAGTCAGTATATTTATTGTCCTAAAGATGATGCGCTCGCCAAACGGCCTGTCAAGTTTGTACAGGCTTATCAACTGCGCCTCTCTCTCATTTCTCCATGCCATTAACTGTTCAGGCCGCACGTTCCTTAAACTCATGGCTTCCATTTTAACTTGTTCGTTTATCTGCGTTTTCTGAGTCTGCTCGTTGACTGAGTTGAACAACACGGAAAAAAGGAGGATCAGAAGGGCGTACATGACCACTCCGCGAAGAATACGCTTAAGCGCATACCACTTGTACATATCTCCACCTGCCAAAAAAAACGCGGCATCCTTACGGACGCCGCGGAAAATCAATTAGAAGAGAACCAAATCCGCCACCGCGACAGACGGGGCTTCGTCGGCTATCGACGACATAATTACAACCGTGTATGACTGCCCGGCAGCCAGGCTTGCCATGTCGCTTGCGGGAATAGTCCCGGTGAACTGACCTGCCCTGGCGAATGCAGCGCTATACACCTTTTCTCCTCCGTTCGGAAGCTGAAGCCTTAACTCCACCTTGCCTTTGTTGGTCAACGGGGTTGTATTCGCCTCGGGATACACAAAGCTGGAAACGCTGATATCAAAGACCGCGTCACTGGACTTCGAAGGATTAGCCGGAGCCCTTACGTTCTCGATCCTTGTGATTTCCTGCTTAAAGTAATTAGGCCAGTAGTCGCTCTTATAGTAGTAATTGCGATTGGCTTCCAGTGTAACGGAATTAGCCGTTGTATTGACTTCGGAAACGATAAACGGTCCGTTGCCGATTAGCGCGTGGCCGTACTTGTTGATAAAAGCTATCGCCGCGTTGTAACGCTTAACAGCATCCGCCGCGGATATATAGTCCTTAATGCTGGCGGGAACGTGGTTTTTGGAAACAAACTCCTGCAACTTGGCCTTGATGTCCGCAACGCAGGCCGGGGCGATAACGTCAACTTCGGTTGTTACGTCGGATTGGCTGAAGCTGTAAACGGTGCCGCTCGCGGAACCCTCGCCTACCAAGTATAACAAAGCTTCGTAAATTTCCCAGGGAACAACGCTTTCACGTCCGGGATTTCCGGCCTTATAGCCGACTGCGGCTGCCGAGGCAAGAGTCACGGAATCATCAGGGGCAAAGAAATAATCTGTGTAATTCGTTACCGTTCCATCGCTGTTGAACACGGAGCCTTTATCTTGTTTGAGGGCTTCCTCATAGTATGAAGCATAAGATGAATCGTAGAATTTATCGTTGGGGCCTAGCTTGGTCGCCAATTTCTGCGCGAATGCCGAAGCGTAGCGCGTGTCAATGAGACTGGTTTCTTCCCCATGATGCCATTTGAACGGAAGGAGTGATCCCATTCCTGTCGCGGCGGCAGTAACGCCGTTACCAACTGCTTTCCATGTATTGGTTTCTGGCGACCATTTTACAGCAGTCGCGGGAACCGGCAACGTGCCACCCATTTCGCCGTCTTCATTGATCACCGGCGCCGTTTTATAGCCCGTTTTATCGTACTTTGTGGCTAACGGAGTATCGGCGGCGCTGTTAGGAGCTGAAAAAGTAGAGGGATCACAGCAAGCGGCCATAATGCCGGAGGCGTACACGTCGTTAAAGCCCTGTGTTCCGACGGGGTCCCACGCGTTCATAAAGAGGGAGCCGCGCGCGGAGAACTGTACGACCCTCAGCACCTTCTGGCCTTTGAACTGGCCGTCAGTGTCGGCTTTTACATCGGCAGTACGGATAGACCAGTGATTAGGCCCGTCGCCCAATCCATAGGCAAACCGGTTATTGAAGCGATCCTTATTCGCGATAAAGTTATCAAACTGGGTTACCAGGAATATTCTGCAGGCTTCGGAAAGGCCAAGTTCCACAGCTTCGATATTTCCCTTCCAGTATTCATCTTCGGTCAAGTACTGGCCGAAATAGCCTTTCTTGGCAAGCTCATCAATGCGGTCGTTTGTATAGTTCCAGTTTTCCTCTTCCGCGCCGCCGGCCATATAACCGTAATACGGAGCGTACATCTGGCTGACGGAAACATCCCACCACGCGCGGGTCGCGCCTGCGCCCCAGCCTTCGGTATACAGATGCCAGTCATAGTTAGCCGGATCCGAATAATACGCCAGACTTGACGCTTTTGAACGGTCGTATTCAAGGCGGTCAACTTTAATGCCGGCTTTTTCAATCTGGTCGGCAATATAACGCCCTGAGAGCAGCCTTCCGTTGGGATCGTCAACACGGATCATGAATTTTATAGCAATGTCCTTGCCGTTGTACTGCCAGAACTGCCCTCTCTTGACCAGCTTTCCCCTGTTTTCGGGAAGGTTGGAAGCGGCGGTCATCGCGGCGTCTATATCGGCAATGGCCTTGCGCTCGTTGCCGGTAGCCGTAAAGCCGAATTTCGACGCAAGCAGGTTATAGCGGTAAGTACCAGGCTGTCCCGGAGTCATCGCGGTAAAAGTAGGCTCTCCGGCCCCGTACAGGATCTCGTCAACGAGTTTTTTCCTGTCAATCAGGAAATTGAGCGCAAAACGCACCTCGCGAATGGCAAACGGATTAAATTCCGTAGTTCCGTTCACAGTCCAGGTATACGGCGCTTGGTTCGGTATGGGGTTGACCATAAGCGACCAAGAGCCTGATGGAACCGAATAAAAATCAAGCTTTGCCCTATCCGCATCGCTAAGGGTTCGCAGAATGGACGGCGCAACCGCCTGCCAGTAGACATCGGCTGTACCGGCTATTACATCCCTAACCGCAAGCGATTCTTCCATACGGACACTAAAAATGACCTTGTCAACAATAGGCCCGTTTTGAGAGCCGCTTCGTCCTCCTGCCCCGCCGCCTGAAGATCCGCCGCAGGCTGTCAAGGCGTATACTACCAACGCCGACAGGACCGCCAGAGACATACGAAAAACCTTTTTCTTCATTTAAGAATTCCTCCTTGCCTTTATGAACTAATTATAGCCCAATATTTTGACTCCCCTTATTCTATTCGCAATCGGTCAAGTATGTCCACTGTCATAGCGTCCAGGTCGTATTTCGGCGCAAAGCCCCATTCCTCCCTGGCGGCGGAACAGTCAAGCGAGTCAGGCCAGGAGTCCGCTATTGCCTGGCGCAGCGGATCCACGTCGTAAAAAAGCTCAAAATTCGGAATTTGTTTTCTAATGGAAGCGGCGATGGCTTCAGGATCGACGCTCATGGCGGAAATGTTAAAAGCGCAGCGGTGCTTTAGTTTCGACGGATCAGCCTCCATAAGCGTTACTACGGCTTCTAGCGCGTCTGGCATGTACATCATGTCCATAAAACTGCCTTTCGCGATGTAACTGGTGTATTTCCCTTTCGCCGCCGCCTCGTAATAAATATGCACGGCGTAGTCTGTGGTGCCGCCGCCAGGCTGGGCTTCGCAGGAAATAAGGCCGGGGAAGCGCAGGCCCCTGGTATCCATTCCATACTTTTTATGGTAGTAATCGCAGAGCAGTTCACCGGCGACCTTTGTAACGCCGTAAATTGTGTTGGGCCGCTGAATCGTGTCTTGCGGGGTGTTTTTTGACGGCGTTTCCGGGCCGAACGCAGCGATGGAGCTTGGAAACAAAAGCGCGCAGCCCCGCGGACGGGCCGCTTCCAAAACCGTGTAAAGGCCGTTCATGTTTATATCCCAGGCAAGCCGCGGATCGCCCTCGGCGCGGGCGGAAAGCACGCCCGCCAGATGAATGACGGAATCGATCTTTTTTCTGTCAAGAATGGCCGCGACGGCATTGCCGTCCGTAACGTCAAGAAGCTCGAAGGGGCCTTCTTCGCTCACAGGCCTGGTAATTTTCTTTATGTCTGTCGCGGTAACGTTATCGCAGCCATAAATCTCTCTAAGGTACTGAACCAACTCCACCCCAATCTGGCCGTTGGATCCTGTTACCAGTATTTTTTTCACCTTACGATCCCCATTTCTTTGCCGACCTTTACAAATGCGGCTACACCCTTTTCAAGATCCGCTTTTGTGTGCGCCGCGCTGACCATTGCGCGTATCCGCGCTGTCATCTTGGGCACCGTAGGATAAACAATGGCGGTGGCAAAAACGCCGTTTTCAAAAAGGGCGGCGCTGAAAGCTTTTGCCGTCTGGGCCTCGCCTATTATCACCGGTGTTATAGGCGTCTCGCTCTTGCCCACACAAAAACCCGCGGCTTTAAGGGCGTTTTTCAAATAATCGCCGTTCTCCCACAGCTTTCTCACCTCTTCGTCTCCTGCCTCCATTATCTCCACAGCGGCCAGGTTGGCCGCCACATCGCTTACTGTAAGGGCGCTGGAGAAAAGGTTAGTCCTTGCTTTCTGACGCAAATAATCAACAAGAACAGCGCTTCCGGCGACCATGCCTCCCATAACTCCGAAGGCCTTTGACATGGTGCCTATCTCAACATCGACTTTTCCGTGAAGGTCAAAATGATCGACGATGCCTCTGCCGCCTTTACCAAGGACTCCTTCCCCGTGGGCGTCGTCCACGGCCGTGATAAGGCCAAACTCCTTCGCGAGTTCAACGATCTCAGGCAGGCGCGCGATGTCGCCGTCCATTGAAAACACGCCGTCGGTAATCAGCAGTTTTTTCCCGCAACTGTCTGAGTTTTCGGCCAGTTTCGCGCGTAAATCTTTCATGTCCGAGTGCTCGTAACGTATAAGTTTGGCTTTCGAAAGACGGCAGGCGTCTATAATAGAAGCGTGATTCAGTGCATCGCTGAAAATTAAATCCCCTTCGCCTGTTAAGGTGGGTATTACCGCAAGATTCGCGCAAAAGCCGGACTGAAAAACAATAGCCGCCTCGACGCCCTTAAACGCGGCGAGTTTTCTCTCAAGCTCAAGGTGAATATCCATGGTGCCGGCTATGGTGCGAACAGCTCCCGGCCCAACGCCGTATTTATCGATCATGGTTTTTACTTTCTCACGCAGGCGCAGATCATTCGCGAAACCAAGGTAGTTGTTTGAACACAAATTAAGGTATTCTTTGCCGTTTATTTTTACTGCCGCGCCCTGCGGGCCTTCCAGGGTGCGGATATTACCGTAAAGGCCTTCCCTTTTCATTCTGTCCAATTCTTCTTTCATAAAAGCCGTCAAGGAATCAGCCATAATTGTACCTCCATAGCCATCGTTTAAAAAAATCGAAGTTTTGTAAATACTTTCTCTAATTAAAATATAAGCGTACCCGCGGTTTTTTTAAAACAGCGATTTCCGCGAAACCGTAGATTTTACAAATGTAACGAAAGAAACACAAATTTACCATGCGGTAAAAAAAAGGCGGGTGTAAAAACCCGCCCTTTTTCGTGACACCTGGCGTGTACTATGCGTCACGGTTGTTTTTGGAATAGCAAATCGACACCGTCAAAATTTTTAAGAAAAATTGTATCGTCGTCAATCTCTCCCTCTGTGAAATCATCGTCATCATCATAATTATAGGGGCACAAAACAATTTTATTGCCGATCACCTCGTAGGTTCCTTGGAATGAATTGTCCGGCCCATCGACATCGACAGACATCGTCCAGGTATAAACGGTAAACTTTAAGGAAATATTTAAAGCGCCGTAAGTTGCTGACCAGCTGGTTCCTGCGAGGCTGCTGTCGCCACCTTTGAGGGGTGGAATTGTGGTCCCGTCCGAATAAACGGGTGTTCCTGAATTTAAGGTTATTTTAGCCTTGATAGTTTTACCCGCGTCTTCAGCCTGTAGAATATATTCATACTTTGTCGCGTTGAGAATGTCGTTGTTATTCCGCTGCCATTGAAAGCTTAAGTCAAGTCCAGCAAAGCCGGAACCATCATAGCTGGAATAAAGGGGCCAAGCTCCCATGGGTGTGATACTGAACACACGAATACGATCCTTCCTCGACTCAATCGTAACCGTATCAATCGTAACCGATGATCCCATTTGGATTGTCACTTCGGGCGATACTGCCTTTTCGGTTCCGCATGTTACTTCAACTTTGATCTTTTTGCCGGCATCCATGGAAGACAGCGTATACTCATTTTTTGTCGAAACGACGCTGGTTCCAATCAGCCATTTGTACTCGGTTTTGCCGTCAAAGTTTTTCACGACGTCCGCATGCAATGTATTGCCTACGGTTGGATTTCCTAGGATCGTAACCTTAATCGACTTCCCCCCCGTCGAACCTGCGGGAATAATGTCCAAATACAAAAAATCGGCGGTTAAGGTCGCGGCGTTCCAGCCGGTCGCCTCCTCCACGTCCAAGTAAACTTTACATTTTCCATTAACAGGAGGACTGCTATCGTCGCCGTATTTTACAGTTACGCGTCCCGGTGAGCTTTCGCGGTTGTCTTTGCTTTTCCGCTCTACGGTAACCGTCTTTTTATTGCCGTCATAGATATGTGTGCCCCATCCACTGATGTCGTAGTGGCCGACTTCGGGGGTTTTGTTGTCATTAATAACCAGCGTACCCGCGGATAAGCCTGTCGCGGCCTTCCAGCCGGTTGCCTCCGCAACGTCAAAGGTAACGGCATATTCTGAGCCTACCGTACCATTCTCGGGAAACTTATCACTTTTTGGATAATTTGTATCTTCTATCCCGGTGTACCAGATCTTTATTTTGCCGGTAGACCTGCCCTCCATGGGCGTTATGGTTACGGCTTTAACTTTGCCCGCCGTCTGAGTCAGGTTGGAAATAATAAAATCGCTGGCAACGGGGGTCGGGATGCCAACAATCAGCGTACCGGCGTATAAGCCTGTCGCGGCGTTCCAGCCGGTTGCCGCCGCCACGTCAAAGGTAACGACATAAGCCCCGTCATTCTGGGGGATCGTGATGCTTTTTGCCGAGCCGCCCGTCCCTTCATAGTAGATGGTTCTGGCTCCGCCAGACTTGCCCGCCTTGGGCGTTATGGTTACGGCGGTAACGTTGTTTGTCGATTGCTTCAGGTTGCCGATGTCATAATCGCCTGCGACAGGGGTCTGGTCTTGGGGTTTGTCGTTGAACAATTCGCAAGCCGCCATTGTACACGCGATTATCGCGATAATTGAAACAATTCCGAATAGTTTTCTTAAGTTTTTCATAAAGAATACTCCTTCAAACAGTAATAATTCCTGGTGACTCCTAAACGCTAATCCAAAAAAAGTACCATCAACACGGGTTTTTAAATAATTTATTATAGGCAAAATGTAGATAATGGTCAATGCTATATTATCGGTAAAAAGCCGATTGTTGATTAACTATCCCGGCTATTAGCATATAGAAATGACTCTGAAACAGATTTATATACAAAATTTAAAAGAATTCCGTAAAAAAGAGGGTCTTTCACAGATGAAACTGGCGGAGTTTTGTAATACCGCAACCAGTTATATAGGGGATATAGAGATTGGGCGAAGATTTCCTTCCATGAAGATGATTGAAAAAATCGCCGATATCCTCAGAATAAAGCCATATCTTTTTTTCAAGGAACAAACAGACAAAAATGATAATTCTGAAACTGAAAATTTATTCCCGCGTTTGCCAAACTCCATGAAAAAACAGATTAAAACTCAAATAAAAATTCAAATCGACCATTCAACAAACGAAATTCTTGATGAGATCAACGAAATTCTTAACAAATACTGATTACTTACCTTAACTTCCGGCGGACAGCGACGGGAGCAAGATATGGGACTGGCTGCAATTTCTGCGAGCGAAGCAGAAAGGAGAGTTTGACATGATAGCGGCAACAAATCCCGAAATACAGGAAGCGGTAGACATCCTGTACGAAATAAGCGCGGACGAGAAAGTAAGGGCGGAGTATAACGCGCGTCAAAAGGCCTGGATGGACAGGCAGTCGCAATTTGACGGCTATTTCAAGGAGGGCAAAGCTGAAGGCAAAGCTGAAGATGCCCGTAACTTAAAAGCGTTAGGCGTCTCAACGGATATAATTGCTAAAGCAATCGGCCTGTCGCCTGAAGAAATAGCCAAACTGTAGACTGAAAGGCAAATTGAAGTTTTTAATGGTTCCCGGTATTATAAAGCATGAAGTATTCGCAATCTTTTATTCCAACACTGCGGGAAGTTCCCACTGACGCGGTAATTGTAAGTCACCGCCTTATGTTCCGCTCCGGAATGATCCGGCGGCTGGGCAACGGCCTTTTTACTTATCTGCCTTTGGGACTGCGTTCTTTTAGAAAGGTGGAGCAGATTATCCGCGAAGAAATGAACGCCATCGGTTCCCTTGAAATAAAACCAACTGTGGTTATACCCGGAGAGCTTTGGAAAGAATCCGGGCGCTGGGATAGTATGGGCGACGCCTTGCTCAGGGTGAAGAACCGCCTGGGCGCGGATTTTGTCGTCTCCCCCACCGCGGAAGAAGCTTTTACCGCCCTTGTCCGGGATGAGCTTTCCAGTTACCGCCAGCTCCCCATTTCGCTTTACCAGATAAACACCAAGTACCGCGACGAAGTCCGCCCGCGCTACGGGGTAATGCGCGGCAGGGAATTCGTGATGAAAGACGCCTATTCCTACGACGCCGACGAGGCAAGCCTGGAAAAGAGTTACCAGGACATGGGCCGCGCCTACCGCCGGATTTTCAAGCGCTGCGGCCTCTCGGTGATCTCGGTCAAGGCCGATTCCGGCGCGATGGGCGGGAGCGGCTCGGAAGAGTTTATGGTAGAAAGCGAAATCGGCGACAATACCCTTCTATTATGTAAGGGAACTTGTTCCCAGAGCTGCGATTTCGCGGCAAACGTGGAAAAGGCCGACTGTAAGCCCGATTTTACCCCTGTCTCTTCCACAGAGCAGGCTAAAACTGCCGCCGCTTCCACGCCGTCTATCGAAAAGATCGACACCCCTAACGTGAAGACAATAGAAGAACTCTGTTCTTTCCTAAAAACCGACGCGAAGGCCTTTATCAAAACCCTTGTTTACCGGGCGATAAAGGTGGAGCTTCAGGGCGCCGAATGCGATGAAGCTTTTTACGCCGTATGCATCCGCGGTGATCTTGAAATAAACGAGGCCAAGCTCTGCGCCCTCTTAAAAGCCGCCGAAGTGAGCCTTGCCGGCGAAGCGGACGTAACGCGCCTGACCGGAGCGCCCGTTGGTTTCGCGGGTCCCGTTGGTTTAAGCCAGTTGAAAACAATCGCCGACTTTACCGTCACGGCCATTAACGACGGGGTTACAGGCGCTCTTGCCAAAGACCTTCACTACAAGCACGTTGCCTACGGCCGTGATTTCCAGGCCTGGATGACGGCGGATGTGCGCACGGTAAAAGCCGGCGACCGCTGTTCTCTCTGCGGCGGGGAACTTTACGAGAAAAAGGGCAACGAGCTGGGGCACATTTTTAAGCTGGGCTACAAGTACACAAAGTCAATGAACGTCGGTTACTTAGACGAAAAGGGAGTAAGGCAGATCCCCCTAAGCGGCAGTTACGGCATCGGCCTTGACCGCACCCTGGCAAGCATCATCGAGGAACACCACGACGACGCCGGTATCATCTGGCCTTTAACAGTGGCCCCCTATCACGTCATCATCGTGCCCATCAAATACGATGGGGCAGTGAAAGCGGCGGCGGACAAGCTTGCCGAAGACCTGGAGCGGCATAACATTGAAGTTCTTCTTGACGACAGAGACGAAAGGCCCGGTGTAAAATTCAACGACGCAGACCTAATCGGCATTCCCTACAGGGTAGTAATCGGCGACAAAAATCTCGCGGGTGAAAATCCGAAGGTAGAGCTTAAGCGCCGCTCCGAAAGAGAAAGCCGTCTGGTTGAGCTTGGCAAAGTAGCGGGGGAATTGAGAGAGGAGATACAAGCGGAGCTGGCGAAGCTGAATTAGTAATGGTGAGAAAAGGGGTCAACTAATTACTTGAGCCAGAGTATAGAGAAATTCTCGGCTTTCTCTGCCGGTCTCAACTCGTCGTCTTTTGTGACAAGTACAGCGCCAATACTTTTAGCCGTTGCAGAGGCAAAAGCATCAGCGAGAGACATGGAATACGATGTTTTAAACCTTCCTGCTTCATACATAACTTGGTATGAAATGGTATTTATAATGTCTATGGGTCCGGCAAGGATTGATTCAACTATAGATCGTGCTTCATCAATACCGACAATGTAAATACGATCATAGAATACTTCAACCAGTTGGATAATGCTCATCGAAAGACGAATATTACCGACTCTCGCTTGTTGAAGCAGATCTATAACTTTTTGAGCCCCAGGTTCGTCATTAAAAATCATAAGCAATGCACAGGCATCAAGAAGATAATGCACCGCTATAGCTCGTTTCGCTTATATTGGGAGTCTTCAAGGGCTTTATCAATCCGTTTCCGTGCAAAATATGCATCCATTGTATCCAGCCCTTTGTGTATTCCCAATAAAGATTCAAGTGGTTTTACGGTTTTTTCACATGGTACTGTCTCAGGAGTTACAGTAATCTTCGCCTTCCCGACAGGCAATTCGGGGGGCAAATCAAGGGTTATCCGATGGCTCGCAGGCACTTCTATCGTTTGTTCAATGGTCATAGAAAAAGTTTAGTATGAAAAAGAAAAGCGGACAAGTAATAGTGCTGAAACCAACTGCCAAACTTGTGTGAAAACCTTACTTCCTCTCACCAAGCAAAGTCTTCAGCTCCTGTATCTCCCTAACCATTTGAGAATTATCAAGCTGGAAGCGCTTTGGGACCATTTTTTTGGAAGTACATTCCACCGCCGCTACAAGGTTTTGAAGACGGATCGCGTGGGGGTACTGGGGCGGGATAAAATCTTCCATCACTTCTTCCATGTCCAATTTGGAGATCATTGTCCGGCCTTCCATTACAGCCCTTTGCATTGCCCTTATGAGCATGGCCTCTATTTCGGCCCCGGAAACTTCGTGATCGTACTTCCTGAAAAGATCGGAAGCCGAAAAAGTATGAACCCCGAACCTGAGTTTCTTTACAAGGGTTTCAAAAAGGGCTGTCTTCTCAGGCAGGGTTTCCGGGTAAAAGAGGGCAAAGTGCTCTTCCGCCCTGCCCTGGCGTTTAAGGTCGATGGGAAGAAGGTCGGGACGGCAGGTTATAAGAAACCAGATGATCTTTCCGCGGTAAGAGGTGTCCCCCATGAAGCTGGCTATTTGGGCAAACACGCGGTTACTGGTACCCGAGTCCCCTTCCTGATCGCGGTCGCCCAAATACGCGTCCGCTTCGTCGATCATTACCGCCACCGGGGCCATAGACTTTAGTATATTGAGAACCTTTTCCAAATTTGATTCGGACTCGCCCTGCCACTTGGAACGGAAGTTGCGGAATTTAACCATGGGAATTCCTATTTCACCCGCGAAAGCGCTTACCATAAAACTCTTTCCGGTTCCTATAGGCCCCGCAATAAGGTAACCCATCGGCACTACTTCGCTCTGACCGCGCTTAATTGCTTTGGCCTGGTTTCTAAGCTGCTTTTTAACAAAGTCATGACCGGAAACAGCGTCAAGGTTGTACTGGGTTTCCATAAATTCCAAAAGCCCGCCGGCCTCCTGCTCAATCATTTCCTTTTTCTTTTGACTTAGGTACTCCATAGTCAGGGCTTTGTCTTCCTCGTAACGCTCCAGAACCAGCCGATCCAGGTTCATTAAGTTAAGGCCGCTTGTAACCGAAGCGACTCCCTCGGTAGTAAGCCCCCGTTCCAGCGTCAAATACCCATCGTTTTCCCTTGAGCGGAGAAAACTTGCCCGCACCGCTTCATCGGGAAAAGGCACCTCTATAGTTACGGTGGAAGATGAAGAAGCAAGCCGCGGGGAAATATCCGCAAGATTCTCGGTAAGAAGAATAATGGAAACATCTCCCTCGGTAAAATCGGTATTATTGGCCCAGCGGTTTAAGGTAACAAGGCAGAAGCGGTCGGCGTCCGAGAGCCGCAGCATATCCCCGCCAGGAATGATGTACTCCGCGTAATCAATGATAAGCACCATGCGCGGAGAAGGGTTCCTGCGATCCTTTGGGATCCGCATAAGAAAATATTTTTCAAGGTAATAAAAGCTTTTTTCCGCTTCTCTGGAAATAAAATCGCCTGTGTCCGTGTCAGGGAAACTCTTGGACAAAGCCGTCTCGTATTCTCTGGCCATTCCCTCTGTACAGAAGGAAACGCCCTCGGACGGATTAAAATAGGCAATAATGTCCTGATTTCCGAAAATAATTTCCGCGATGTACTGGTGAATCTCGGCGAAAATGAATTCGCCTTCCTCGGTTTCTTTAGGAAGAAAATCCCTTATGTTCCCGTGGATGATATACAGATTGGCGGTTTTTGAGCCGTACTTTACCGCAACTTCCTGAACCCACGCGGGCCAGTTCTTAATAAGCTCGGAATTTTTCGCAATATACTTTGCCACTTTGCCCCTCCCATAGAGCCCTTACCCGGCAGCGACTACTACCCTGTTTCTTCCCGATGTTTTAGCCTGGCGTAAAGCGCCGTCGGCGGCTTGAAGCAGGTTATCCCAGTCCTTTGCGTGAATCGGGGCAGTGGCGACGCCAATGCTCGCGCTAACGCTTATCTTTGTACTTCTTGTACTGTTGGGCTTAACCGGAACCGAGATTTTTCGTGCGGCGATTTTTTCTCTTGCCTTTTCGGCAATCGTAACCGCTTCTTCCGTGCCCGCATCCGGAAGGAGAACGGCAAATTCATCGCCGGATAGCCTGGCGCATATATCGCCTGCGCGGGTAACATAGCGCAGAACTTCCGCCATTGAAATGAACATCAGATCCCCCGCTTTTGAACCATGGGTATCATTTACCCGGTGAATTTCATCCAAATCCACCATCATCAGGGAAACGTTGCGGAGGCCCAGAGAACCGGATAGAAAGCGATCGCCGGCGGATTCCTCAAGAAAGCGGCGGTTGTATAAACCCGTAAGCTCATCGGTAACAGCCCGGCGGCGGGCAGTCTCGCCCCAGCGCATAATATCGCCTAAGTGTTTTGAGATTTGTTCAAACCACGTATTTTGTACTTTTCGTATAGAATTAAGTATTTTCGATCCAATCATGGGATATTCAAAAACTATGCGGTAAAAATCTATCCCGTTAAGGCTGAGCAGCTCCGTGTCTTCCTTTGTTACTATAGTCGCGGATCTGGTTTCGTTCACAATTATGGACATCTCCCCAAAAAAATCCCCCGTTTTTAGTTCAAAACTCCAATGTTGGGTGCCGTCGGCCTGGGCCGCCCAGGCTTCTATCCCGCCGGAAACAATGACGAACATTTCTTCCCCTATGGCTCCCTCTTTAAAGACAACCTCCCCTTTCTTCAGGCTTCTGGGTTCAAGATAAGAAACAACCGCGTCAAGCTCCAATCCGCTCAGGTTCGAAAAAATGGCCGCTTTTTTCAACACTTTATAAATACCGGCATCTACCTGGCCGATCATGTTACCCTTTCCTTCTTGTAGCGGACAATCTCATTCCCGCCGTTTTTCCAGGTATCCATCAGGAGTTTATAAGTCCCCTCAAAAAGAGAGTCCCATGATTTATCGTCGGTAGGCCAAACCCCCCAGGCAACGGTGCCTGTAAAGGAAAAGTCTTCTTTTTCCAGAGGAACATGCGGAAGGGCGGCAATAGTTTTAGCCACGGTGATGGCAAGAGAATTTGCATCGGCGGCCTCGCATTTATTGATAACGAGCCCTGTTTCGTTGCTTTTGAATCGCATTGCCCAGCCTTTATTCAGTTTGCGGGTTATCCCTTTAAGAACCGCCGCGATTTTTATCATCGCTTCGTCCCCGGCTTCATGCCCAAGAGAATCAACCAGAACCTTAAAGCGATCCGGTTTCAGCAGAATTAAAGCCATCGGCCTTTCAAGAATTCTGTTAATTTCCTCGTTGAGAAAGGTTTGCTTCCACAGTCCGGTGCCGGGATCTTCGTGGATTTTGCGGTGCAGCTCCTGAACCCAATAGGTACTCTCGAATAAAAGTTTCCTTGCGGCCTTTATGCTAGCGGTTACCATGGCCGCCGAATTAAGCAGAATCCTGGAAATAATGTGAGGTTCTTCCAGGGCAAAATCCGCCATTGAAAGCTCAAAATTGGGGAACATTAACAGCGAGGAATCTTCAAGGGCTTCCGCGTAAGCGTCGTATTCGGCTGATCGGGCAAAGTCAAATTCGCCGATTATATCTCCGGAAGCAAACCTGGCGACTTCCTCCTCTCTGCCCCCTTCATTATTCTTATAGACACGGATATTTCCCTCCAAAAGCAGGTAGAAGTGTTCCGCCTTTTCAGCCGGAGAAAATAACAGTCCGCATCTACGGACCAGTAAAATTTCAGTCTTTTCGACTATTGTTTTTTTTTCGCCAGGGAGCAGATCCGAAAATAATTCAGACTTCAAAATGGCGGAAAGATCCTGCGCTTTATTTTTTCGGGTTTGATTTGCCATAAAATATTTAAAGGAGCCGATAGGCTCCTAGACCCCCCCGCATATCCCCATTTTTTCTTATTCTGATTATACAGTTTTAAGACCTGAAAAGCAATCACAGCGAGTTTAACACAGCACTTCCCAACAACGCTTATTCCGGTTATAAGTTGAAGATGGAAAAGTCAACATTTGCAAAGGGAGTCTTTTTTGCGGTCTTTGCCTATCTTCTGTGGGGATTTCTTCCGATTTATTGGAAAATCCTGGACGCGATAAACTCCCTGCACATACTTGGTTTCAGGATCATCCTTTCTCTGCTTTTAGTTGGCTGCCTTTTATTGGCAAGTAAAAACACTTCCTGGCTTAAGTTTTATAAAGACTGGCGAAAGGGAATAATTATTTTATTGGCCGGTTTAACGATCACTTTTAACTGGGGCCTTTATATCCTGGCGGTGAACGGCGGACATACAATTGACACAGCTATAGGCTACTACATTAACCCCCTGCTCTCGATAGTTTTAGGGATGATTTTTTTTAAGGAAAAACTGAAAATTTTGCAATTATTGGCTTTTATTATTGCCATTGCCGGCGTTTCAATTTTGACTGTTCTGACAGGCCGCCTGCCCTGGATTTCTTTGGGCCTGGCTTTCAGTTTCGCGCTTTACGGGCTATTAAAAAAGACAGTACACCTTACCGCCCTTGAATCCCTGGGTGTCGAAACCCTGGTGGTATCCCCTATCGGAATTTTGCTGCTTTTAATTCCCTTTGGAACAAACCGCTCCTTTCCTGACACGCACAGCCTTGCGTATATTTTAGAATTGCCCCTGAAACCTTTGCTGTTTCTCCCCCTTTGCGGCCTGGTAACCAGCTTCCCGCTGTACCTTTTCGCAAAGGGCGCAAAAATGCTTCCCCTTTCGACACTGGGCTTTATACAATTTTTGTCCCCAACCCTGTCGTTTATTACAGGCTATTTCATTTTCGGCGAGTCCTTTCCGGTTCAAAACTTTCTGGCTTTGGGATGCATCTTGATCGCGGTGATCCTTTATACGGTTTCTTTAAGGGGGGGGCAGCGGGACAAGGCCGCATGAATAGGCATAGCGAACCATTTGCGGCCTGTTATTCATGCCTGTTTTGTGCATAACTGAGGAGATATAATTCCTTACCGTCCCCACAGCAAGGCCCAGGTTTTTGGCAATTTCGGTACTGGCATGGCCTTCGCCTATCTCAACCAGAATTTTCAGTTCCGTTCTGGAAAGGTACTTGGCCGGATCTTCCCCGGAAATAAACAGCGCATCAATGGCTTCCGCCGCTCTGCTCTGGCCTTTGCTTTCCCCGGAACCATATAGACCGGCGGCTTTATAGTTAAGCGAACAAAGAAGACGTAAAACTCTGCCGGCAAGGACAGTGCTGATAAAGCACCTGCCTTCAGACACATTTTTCAAAATCACGGGGAGCGAATCAAGGTCGGCTTCTTTATTTACAATTCCTGATACTTCGTTGGTTGCGGCTTTATAAAGCTGATAATCGCTTATCTTTGCGACAATAATAACAAATGCCGTCGATGGTGAACGGAGCCTAAGCAAGGGGGGGATTTCTTCCCCGTCAATAAAGTCCAGATTATTATCCAGAATAGCAATATCGGGTTTGTAGCTGCCGACAAGTTTTAGCGCATCATAACCATCCTTTCCATGAGCCAATACTTTAATTTCCCTTTCCGCCTGCAACAGGGAAGCAATTTTTTCACGCTCATGCTTTTGAGGGCTGACAATTACCGTACTGATCAACGGTTATTACCTCCAAATAGATGTATTGGAGTTTTTAACTATAATAGAAATTAATAAAATTTGGTTTTTCGGTCAATGGGTAACGAGTCATTTTCAAAAATTTTATTGACGGTTAGCGGTTTTTATGCTATAATAAGAGTATCTCCAGTTTGGAAGTTCAAATCACGTCATAACGGAATAATGTATGCAATATTTTGATACTCATGCCCATATAGGGCTCATATGCGAGGATCCTATTGAGCAGCTCATGGTAATTAAAGAAGCCAGACAAGCATCGGTAGTCAGGCTCGTTTCAATATGCAACAGTCTTGCCGACTTCGGCAGGGTCTACGACAACCTAAAATCCGCGACCAATGTCTATCACGCTGTGGGCGTCTCCCCCTCAGAGGTTCAGAATCCAGGCAGGGACTGGGTTCAAACCATTGAACAGCACACCAAGCAGCCGCGTGTTGTGGCGATAGGCGAAATCGGCCTGGACTACTACCGGAAGTTCGGCGATAAAAAATCCCAAATCGAGCTTTTCATAACCCAGCTTGACCTGGCGGCAAAACTCAACCTGCCTGTAATTATCCACAACCGCGACGCGGGCAAGGACGTGCTGGACATACTTAGAGACAGGCTTCCGCCCAGGGGAGGGGTACTTCACTGTTATTCCGAAAACGCCGAATACGCCAAGAAGGCCCTGGACCTTAATTTGTACTTTTCCTTTGCCGGAAACCTTACCTACCGGAACGCCAAAAACCTCCATGAAACCGTCGAGGTGCTTCCGATAGACAGGATTTTAATAGAATCCGAGAGTCCCTTTATGGTTCCGGCGGATCATCGCGGCAAGAGGAACATGCCAAAGTACCTTCCCCTTACCTCCCGTTTCCTGGCCGATATGCTGGAAATGGACGAAGAGGAGTTAAGCGCTTCCCTTTGGGATAACGCAAACCGTTTCTTTGGCCTGCCGAATGAATAAGGGGAATTCTTTTGAATTTCATCACGCGGAGGCGCCTAAGAACCGAAGGTAGAGGACGCAGAGAATTTGAAGTAATTTATATACTGATCACCCTTTTCCTGTTCTTCTTCATTAAAAAAACAGGAAAAATAATACTAATACTATGGATCATCTAAATGTTTACAAAGAATTTACCACTAACCACACTAACCAACACAAACTTTTACCACATATCTTGTTGATGTTCGTGATGGTTCGTGGTGGTTCGTGGTAAAAATTATTAAGAATTGTTATGGAAAAGATGCAAAGAATTAGATGTTACAGACTAATAGGTAACTCACTACTAGCTTATCAAGCGCATTTCTTAGCGCCTTTGCGCCTTGGCGTGAGATTTTTTTGATATAATGTCTTTTTCTCTTTATCATCCTGTAAGAATCGGTTCCCTTGAGCTGCCCGGCAACCTTTTTCTGGCCCCTGTGGCCGGTTACACAGATCGGGCCTTTCGTTCCATTTGCGCCGAGTGCGGGGCGGATTTTTCTTTTACCGAGCTTGCCTCCTCCGAAGCCCTGTTACGCGCGGGAAAGGCAACAAACAACCTGATTCGCCGGGGAGAAAACGAAAAGCGTTACGCTGTCCAGCTCTTCGGCCATGACCCGCAGGCGATGTACCGCGCCGCTCTGTCCCTGGAGCCGCTCCACCCTGAGGCTGTGGACATAAACTGCGGCTGTCCCGTCCCCAAGGTAGTAAAGACCGGCGCGGGCTCCGCGCTGATGAAAGACCCCACCCTGCTTGGCCGCATTGTAGAAGCGGTAGTCCGCACCTCCGGCGAGGCATTGGGAGGCGCGCCTGTTACGGTAAAGATGCGCTCAGGCTGGGATTCACAGCATTTGAATTACGCCGAATGCGCCCGCATAGCCGCCGAAGCCGGAGCCGCTATGGTAACCCTCCATCCCAGGACAAAGGCGCAGGGCTATGGCGGTAAAAGCGACTGGCAGCACCTGGCCGACCTTGTTTCCCGCCTGAACATTCCGGTTGCTGGCTCCGGGGATCTTTTTTTCCCCGAAGACGCCGGGCGCATGCTGCAGGAAACCGGCTGCGCCGCCGTCATGTTCGCGCGCGGCGCGGAGGGTAACCCCTTCATCTTTTCCGAAACCCGCTCTTTTCTGACGACCGGTTCATGGTCGCCTGCAAGCTTTGAAGCGCGCGTTGCCGCCGCTCTGCGCCACTTAAGCATGCTTTCCGCGGACATTGGCGAAAAACGGGCCTGTAAGGAAATGCGAAAGCAGTTCTGCGCCTATACAAAAGCACCGCCGGGGCAGAAGGGAGAAGCCGGCTCCGCCGCTCTGCGGAACAGGCTTGTCTTTGCGGAGAGTATCGCGGACTACAGGGCTATCTTGGGGGAATTTGGAATAACCGTTCCCTATCAAGCGCCGTAGAATAAAGATGCGGTAACCTTAGTGGCTTTTCTTAGGTTTTTTCAATACAATAAAAAAGCGGAGGAATTGAATGGGACTTGTGTATACAGATATCACACTAAAAAACGCGACAGACGTGGTCAATACATTGCGTGGAATTGCTAAAGAACCGGATATTCATCAAACAACGGTAAGGGCCATGGTTGACACCGGCTGTTTTACGCTGGTTATCCCTGAAGCAATCAGAAAGGAATTGGGCCTTGCGGTGGTTGAAGAGCGTGATGTTACACTGGCAAACGAAACTTCAGAAACATGCAAAGTAACAGAGCCTGTGGAAGTCCACTGGAAAGACCGTCACGACGTTGTACGGGCCATGGTTTTGCCAAGCGCGAAAGAAGTCCTTTTGGGCGCCATACCCCTTGAAGGCATGGATTTGATCGTAGACCCCGCACGGCAAACAGTAATTGGGGCACACGGCGAAAAAGCGGTGTATCCGGTAAAATGAATATAATCAGGCGGCCTTTCCGCTACAGAAGCGACAATATTACGTTTATACTCATCGGCTTAAATATCCTGGTTTACCTGGCCGAGCTTTTCCTGAATAGGTCACAGTTGATTACCCGCCTTTCCATGATTCCGCTGGCGGTGATACAGAGGCGCTGGATTTGGCAGTTTGTTACCTATATGTTTGTCCATGATCCCAATTCTATCAGCCACCTGCTGTTTAATATGTTTGCCCTTTTTATGTTCGGGCGTCAGGTGGAATGGAAAATGGGAAGCACTGAATTCCTGCTTTATTACCTGCTTACAGGTATCCTGGCAGGGGTTTTTTCATTCTTTGTTTACCTTCTTACAGGCAATGTGCTTGTTTTCCTGATGGGCGCTTCGGGGGCCATTTTCGCGGTTCAACTAGCCTTTGCAATCTTTTTCCCGGATTCAGTCTTATATATATGGGGCATCCTTCCCCTCAGAGCCCCGGTGATGGTTTTGGGTTTTACAGCCGTGGAAGTCTTCTTCATGCTCTCCAGACTTGGCGGCAACGTAGCCCACGCTACCCACCTGGCGGGTTTTGGCTTTGGCTGGCTTTACTTTATCGTCCGCTTTGGCATAAACCCCTGGCGGGCAATGCGCCGATAATCAGAAGGTGAACGGAAAAATCTGCTTGTTTCTCCTTTCTTTTCTCTTTCTCCCTTTCCTGCTTCCTGCCCAAGATGTACTCAGGGGCGTTGTGCGAGTTGAACTTGAACCCATTTATGGGACCTATGTGGATAAGGAATACCCGCTGGATGAAGAAGCCGCCGCCCGCCGTGCGCTGCAGGAAGCAGCTTTGTTTTTTTCCGCACAAATTTACGGATGGTCTTTTCATTACGATGTGGGCGAACGCGCCCGCGGTATTGAAGAGAATTTTGAGCTTACTCCTCTTGGGGAAATCCGCTGGGGCGATCCCAGGCTTTATGTAACCCACGCAAATTTTGAAAATTGGGAATTCGAGACTACAACGCATCGGCTTGCGGCTTATCTTTCGGCATGGATGGATTACCGCCCCACAGACGCCCAGCGCCGCAGGCTTGAAATGTGGCAAAAGGGAACCATCAGGCCCGTCCAGGGCATCGGCTACTGTTACATCGAGAGTTTCACGGAGGAACCATACTGGCTAACGATAAAAAAGAACGCGCTGGAAGATTCCGCCCGGGCGGCTGTGCGGGCTATGCTTCAGGGCAGCGAAAGAAACAGGCCTAAGGAAGTAACGGGCTTTATCAGCCTTGAAAGTTTTCCCGCGTTTTATGTAGACTCAGGCCGCCAGGCTGCCCGTGCGCGTTTTAGGGTGGAGATAACTGAGATTATTCCTTTTGCGGCTTATTGAACATCACAAAACCTTAATTTATAAGAACGGCCTCTTCTGACGCAGGCAAGATAGCAGGTTCTGTATGGATAACTGAGTTTTAAGATGATTTTCTGTGCTATGATCTTCTTGAAAATCAAAGCATTTTACATCCCCGTGCAGTCAGGGAAATCAATTTTCAAAAATAATAGCCTATGATAAAAATAAAGGATGGGAAGGGACAAACTAAGGATAAGGGAGCATTTTTCAGAAGTTGAGACGGAAAAAGAGTACAATGGCTATTTTTGCAGTGTAGAGGAGGCGCTGACAATAGCGATATTGGGTTCAATATGCGGCTTGCGAAACACCAATCAAATCCATCAATGGGCATCAAGCCAACGCGTCAGCGAGTTTCTGTCGGGGTATTTTCTGATAAATGACATTCCCTGCTATTACTGGCTTTTATGCCTTTTAAAGCTGATAAAGCCTGACTCGCTTAACAGATGCTTCATGAAATGGGCGCAATCGCTAAGGCCCAACGGAGCCGAAACCGAAGCCTATACCATTTCATTCGACGGGAAAACGATCCGCTCGACTGGGAAGATGGGCAGCTATGAAAATCCGTTGCATATACTAAGCGCGCACTTGGCCGAACTTGGCATAACCATAGGCCAAAAGACGGTTGGGGAGAAGAGCAACGAAATTCCTGCGATGAGGGAGCTTATAGGGCTTTTAAAGATACAGGGCTGCATGATAGTCGCCGACGCGCTTAACTGCCAGAAAGAAACGGCCAAAGCGGTAATTGAAGGCAAGGGAGACTATTTGTTTTCGGTTAAGGACAACCAGCAGATATTGAAGGAAGACATAGAAGGCTATGTTCAAGACAAGCATTTGCAGAAAACAATGGACACAGCCGCAACAATCGAAAAAACGAGCGGCAGGGTAGAACGGAGAACGGCATATACAAGCGCGGACATAGGATGGCTTTCCGGCAAGGAGGAATGGGAGAAACTGGCTTGCATTGGGGCTGTGAACACTCAAGCTTCAAGCAAAAAGGGGGAGACAAACGAGTGGCATTATTACATCAGCAGCCGTAACTTGACTGCAGAGGAGCTGCTAAGGCATGCGCGTTTGGAATGGTCTGTGGAAACAATGCATTGGCTGCTTGACGTGCATTTCGGAGAAGATTTCTGCCGTGTTGGGGATCGGAACGTCCAGCAAAATCTGAATATTGTCCGCAAGATCGCGCTGAACACGATTAAAGGCTACAAAAACAAGACGTCTTCCAAACGCCCTATTTCGAAACTTATGTTTGATTGTTTGCTTGAATCCGAAAATATCCTGTCTGTTTTGGCTGTCAATGAAAATTGATTTCCGTGCCGTGCAGTAATCTAAACTTGACCCACAATTAACCATGCAGATGCTATAATTTTTCTAAAAGCCAAAACTCTGGGAGGGGATATGGCGGGGAGACAAACTTTTGACATGGAAGAGGAATTTGCGGGGCTTGACTGCAATTCAAGCCGCCTTGAAAAACGGTTTGTAAGGACAATGGAAACGCTGTCCAGACAGCCGGACAAATCAATATGGTTTTGCAGCGGAAACCGGGCGGAAGCCAAAGCCATATACCGGATGCTTGGCAACGAGAACCTGGATCGCGACGAAATACTGCGGGCGCATCGGGAGGCTACCATAAAGCGCATGGTCCAGTCAGGGGGAACCATTCTGGCGGTACAGGATACCACAAGCCTGAACTACAGCACCCATGAGAAAACCGAAGGAATAGGCTATATCGGCGATAAGTCTTTAGGGGTAAATATCCACAGCTGCCTTGCGGTAAGCGCCGAAGGGTTGCCGCTGGGGATACTTGCTCAAACGTCCTACAGCCGCATGCAGCCAAAAGACGGCAGCCGCAGCCACGACGGCAAAAAGGCCCGCGCATTGGAGGAGAAAGAAAGCTACCGGTGGGTGAAAACGCTTAAAACAAGCACTGCCGGCTTGCCCGAAGGGGTTAAGGCAATCACCGTCTGCGACAGGGAAGGGGACATGTACGAACTGCTGGATGCGGCGGAGGCTGGCGGGCAGCCGTTTCTCATCCGGCTGGCGCAGAACCGAATGACGGCAGACAGCCGGAAGGTTTTGGACGCTATCCGCAACGAACGCTGCATGGGGAAGGCAGAAATAACAATCCCTCGGGATTCCCGGAGGAATCTTAAGGAACGGGAAGGGGGTTTGCAGATACGGTATGGGCGCTATGAAATCAAGCGTCCGAAGATGCTGTACAGGAACAAGGCGCTAAAAGACTCTCTTGGAATGTCTGTTGTCTACGCGAAAGAAACGGTAAGGCTGTACCTTCAGCGGATGGCAGAAGACGCCGACGGGATTATTGAGCAGTTAAGGAAAAGCTCCGCGAAGATAATATGCCAAGCGCCGCTGCACGGGCTTTGGATACAGGGGAGGCACTATCTTCCTATGGATGTAGACACGACAGCAATGGACAACTCGAAGACAAAAAAAGAAGGGGTGAGCCGGACGTACCAGGGGTTCGACGGGTTTCATCCTATAATGGCGTATGTAGGGAAGGAAGGGTATCTTTTGGACTGCGAATTGCGGCCCGGCAGCCAGCATTGCCAGAAAGGGACGGTGGAATTTATTGAAGGGGTAAAGGAACGGCTTGGGGGCATACAGTCAGGCGGGCGTTTATTGTTCCGAATGGACAGCGGGAACGATTCTTTTGACACCCTTAAAGCGGTAACAGGGAGAGGGCGCTATTGCATCGTAAAGCGGAACAAACGAAGGGAAAACGACGAGAAATGGCTTAAAAGGGCGAAACGGCACGGGGAACTGGTAGAGTCCAGGAAAGGGAAAAAAGTCTGGATTGGGACTGTGCGGATGCACCCGCAGAGGAAAGGCGAAGCTCTTAAGGACGTCATATGTGTGTTCGAGGTTGTAGAACGGAAGACTGACAGCCAAGGGAACCGGTATTTATTTCCCGAAATAGAAGTAAACAGCTGGTGGACGAACCTTAGCTGCGGGGCAGAAAAAGTGATAGAACTTTATCACGGCCATGCCACAAGCGAACAGTTTCACAGCGAATTGAAAAGTGACATGGGGATCGAGCGACTGCCGTCCGGGAAGTTTATGGTAAACAAAATAGTGCTGGCAGTGGCGATGAATGCCTATAACGCGTTGAAGATGCTCGGCCAAAAATCCATAGAGAAGGAAAACAGCAAAAAGGCAAAACGCAAAAGGTTGGGAAAGGTTATCCGTGATTTAATATGCGTTGCGGGAAAATTAGTAAAGCATGGCAGGGAACTGATATTTAAAATCAATGAGAAGGACCCGATGCTGCCTGTATTTTTACGGCTGAATGCTTTGTTGGCTTGCCCGTAGCAAAACCATAATATTTTTGCATTGAACTGCGTTAAGCCCATAATAGGAAAAGTCTGTCCCCAGAAAGGAACAGAGGGCTAAGGCGTGGCCCTTTTCTACAAAATTAACATATGTGCTTTGTTTCAACAATTTTTCCAATGTAATTCTTTGGGCTAATTCTTCAGTAGTCAGTATTATTCATTTTTTTATACGGATTCAGGAATAACCTTAAATGTCAAATCAAATCTCGGCGATCACAAATTAATAAATTAAAAACTGTTGAAAAGCTATTTTCATGAGCCAATTAATATGCACTCGTCAAGATTTGATTTCATTCTGTTTATTATCATTTTCTGTTACTATAGAAAGCGTATAAATTTTTTCATTACGATATTTTTCACTAAATGGTAAAAATCTATCTTCCATTCCATACTCATAAAAAGTTCCATCTATAAACAAATCGTTAATATAAGAATAAAATGAATAATAATCATCAAGTATTGTAATTACAACTCTTATTTCATCTTTACTTTCACCACAATCATCACTAAATTTATAAATAGATATTGTTTTAGTTGATCTTATATCTCCTCCTTTGCCATTTATATAATTGTTAAATTGTAAATTTAAAATTTCAAATAATACATCATAATCACTTTCACAAATTTCATAAACTTGTGTTGATTTGAGTTTTGCTTTAAAAAGTAAAAGAACAGGAGTTTGTTCCTCTTGTTCCTCTTGTTCCTCTTGTTCCTCTTGTTCCTCTTGTTCCTCTTGTTCCTCTTGTTCCTCTTGTTCCTCTTGTTCCTCTTGTTCGCTTTTACTTTCCAATTCGCATAATTCTTCTTTCATTTCATTTTTTATTGTTTGCACTGAAGTATTTATTTTTTCAGTTTCTACTTTATTAATACGTCTTAATTTAATAAGAATTATTTCTGTTAAACCTGTTTTGTCAGCGTATATACCTTCAAGGAAAAGACTAAACATAAAAATTGTTCTTTGAAGTAATTTTGTTTGCTCTTTAAACTCACTAGCTTTAGAATCATTGAAAAAATTAAAATTTTTTCGATCTGTCCAAAAGAAATATATAAACCTATATGTTTTATGTATATCCTGAAATGTATCACGACAAATATTATATTCTTCTTCTGTTAGCTTAGGAAACTTTTTGCTTTCATAATTACTAATAAAAATTTTATTAATTTTTAAAAAAAAATCTATTGACTTCATTATTTTTTTAGTTAGATTCTCTTTAAAATATGTTAAACTAATGTTTTTATCTCCAGTATGAGAAATTACATATTCTGTGAAGTCATTAACGCTATCAATGAGTTCCTTTTTATACTCAAAAGAATAAAGTCCCATAAATTTATATCCTTTCAAGAAGTGGGCGTCTTTTTATTTTTAGTTTATTTATTCGTTTTTCTATATACATATTAATTGAAATAATTTTAGTATTAATTATACTAATTATTTCAGGTTTTATTTCTAAATTCTTTTTGGTTTTATCATCTGTCATGTTATACTTTCGGTTTATTTTTATTTATACTTTAGCTTTTTTATATTATTAACTCATGTTACGCAAAATCAAAGTTTAGGGCACTTTTACATAGTTTCTGATATGTATTTTTTGCCGTCATCATTGAAGCCATGTGGATTTTTGTTTTCATTGCAAAATGATTGAGATTTGTTGCCTGCTTTAGCATTTCAAACTTTACATAGGCAAACATAGAAGCGAATATATGATTGCCTTGCGTTCTCTCGGTATGAGCCGGAGAACTTCCGATTGAAGCATTCTGTTTCAGACTCTTGTGATACTCTTCAACACTCCATCGTTTTTTATAGAGCGTCTTAAATTGTTCATCCGTTAAGGTTAATTTATTTGATACCAGAAAACGTTGCCCGCTTGTCCCGTCTTTGTTTGCAAAGACTTGTTTGAATACAATCACAGGAAACTTCAAATCCTTTATCCAAACTTTTACAGGCTTCTCTTCCAATATGCTTAATTTTGCTATAAACCTCATGTTTCCGGCTGATGAAAACCAAGAATCCGCCAATATATATGTAAATTTGATCTGGTTTTGTATATGCATCTTTATCATCTCTTGCATCATTTCATTCTTCGTCACAGAGCTTTTCCGTTTCTGTTCCCCGCTCTTTTCGTCGGTACATTCTTCCGTCTTGGCTATGACTTGATAACCTGTTGGCAGGCGTATTTCTTGCCCGCCTTTTTCACTATGATAAAAAGTGCTCAACAAATTGATCCCTTTTACAGTTTTGTTTTCCTTGTGATCATAATGCCAGCATATTATCTCATTCTCGTCCATGTACGGCTTTTCTACTATGGTGTTGTCAAATATCAAACACGCATCTTCCTCTTCGTATGCCCTTATGAACTTTTTAACTTTTTTCCAAAGTGCTTTTTCATCAAAAATTTCCGATGATAAAGTCCGTGTTGTTTTATCGTGGCTTACATTGCCTTCCAATATCGTAGATAATCCCGTCGCAGTTGTCTGTCCGCTGCTATACAGTAAATAATCACTGTATAAATCAAGTATGTCCCTTCCCATTCCTACATTATATCATTTTTTTCGCCTTTGCGTAACATGAGTTATTAAGAAAAGTTCATAGAAGAGAGCTTAACTAGATTCAAGTCAAAAAAATATCTCCTTTTACAAAATTTGAAACAAAGATTTTATAAGCCATAAGAGCCATCTGATCACCTAAGGCGGTAGGGCGATTTAATTTGAGTTATTGTTTTAAAAAACGAGATTCAGTAGGTTAATGTAATAAAACGAAATGCCCAGTATACATAAAGTGTGATCACCAAAACTTGATCTATCAGACAGTATAGGAATTGTCAGATAGTTGTCAGAATTTATTATATTGGAATTGCCTATATTTGACAGATGTTTTCCTTTTTTAGTACTTTTGTAATTCTTTACCTGCCAAAGAATTACAAAGATTAATTTTTAAGAGAACGGTGAAAAGTAGTAATTTTCGACAGACCCTATAATTAATCTGACAGATAAGACTAATAATAACCTTACATGTCAGATCAAATCTTGGCGATCACAAAAAAAGGGAATAGGGCCATTGTTAGAAGGCAAAGACCTCATTCCCTTCTCCCAATTTTTATTTACTTTCTTTAATTTCCGCTTCTGCCATCTCTTTGACTTCGGCATGGCCAGTGTGTACGTTGTCTACCACTTTGCGGACGCCGCCAGAAAAATGGGGCTGCTCGTTGACTATCTCGATTTCGCCGTCTGCGTGGCCGTGGATGAGCTTCATAAAGTCGCGCTCAAGCTCTTTCTGAGTTGGTTCGGCTTCCTCACCGTCTCGCGGACGGCGGCGGCGGAAGTAGGCCAGGAGTTGACGGTAAAGGACTTCCGCGCCGGGGACTCTGGAGCGCGCCATTTCCCGTAAGTTACCGTAAATGCGCAGGGCGTCGCGGAAACATACGTCCGCCCGCGTAAGCACAAGCTCGTTGGCGGCCTGAGCGAACTGCTGCAAAACCCAGAAAAGCTGGCGCGCGTCTTCCATCTACTTGATGTTCCAATCTCGATGAACTGGTTCATCAGCTCTTCGACCTCGGCGGTGATGGGATAGATTTTGGACTCTTTGCCGTCTGCGGCGGCCTTGCCGTCGCCGTCCGGCGGGGTGATTCTGTCCGGCCCGACCGGGCTGCTTGTTTGTTCGTTCTGATTGCTCATAAAATACTCCTTTTTCTATATATAGGTAGTCGCGGACTGCTCTGAAGCAGTCGCGGACTTCCTGGAGGAAGTCCGGTAAAAATCAACATACCCCGCCACCTTTTGAACCGAAGGTAGAGCACTAAACTTGACCCACAGATTTGCGGACATGGCAGGAGTGTGGTAGACTATAGTTATGGAGCAAAAAATAGAATTTGTTCCGTCTGCGTTCAGGCACGGGTTCACAGAAGAAGATATTCGCTGGGTATTGAATAACTATCTGGTTGATGGCATCGTAGAAGAAGATGATGAGACCACCCGTATTGCCGTTGGGTTTGATCATTCCTTCACTATTCTTCTGGAAGTTATTTATCATGAACTTGAGGACGAAACCGCTTTGGTATTCCATGCCATGGAGTGCCGCAAGAAATGGCTTGTAAAGCTAGGTTTGGAGGAGTAATTATGCCGCGATTAACCGATGAAGAATATGCCGCATTGGACGAAAAATGGACACAGGAAACCCCCATGGTAAATTTTTTGCGGCCTGGTATGTTTGCCCGTCAGCGGCTTTTGTTAGAAAGCCTTGATACAGTAGCCGCAAACTACATCCACGTACTTGCCGAAACCGCTGGAAAAACTCCCGCACAGATAATCGGAACAATGGTTCGTAAGGAAATGGCTGCTCGTTTGTCTTCAGCTTCGGTAACACATACAACATAGGAGTAACAGCATATAGTGGGTCAAGTTTAGCGCAGAGCAGCGGGGTATGAAACCCTCGCCACGAATCAACGTCCAAAAAAAAGTAACTGCTTCGTTCTTTGGACACTTTGCGCGGCCTGTCGTGGGTATCAGGCGCTAAAGCGTGACCTCCCCTAGGAGTTTGTCGGACTTTGTCCTTTTCAATGGAGGAAAATGCGAAAAAACATAGTTTTGAGCATTTTCTACCTTTCAAACTCCAAAAGGAGCCCATATATCGGAGAATTTTGCGACAAACAGGCGTAAAATTCTACAAGTCCGACAGGCTCCTAGCCGATAAACATAACGGTTAAGAGTCTGTTAAGCTTTACCCTTTTCTTTATCGTTCCTTCGAGCCTGGCTTCTTTATGTAATGTTTTCTTAAAATAAAAGGCCGATAATCAGAAGGTGAACGGAAAAATCCGCTTGTTTCTCTTTCTCTTTCTCCCCTCCCTGCTTCCTGCTCAGGATGTACTCAGGGGCGTTGTGCGAGTAGAACTTGAACCCATTTACGGGACCTATGTGGATAAGGAATACCCGCTGGATGAGGGAACCGCCGCCCGCCGTGCGCTGCAGGAAGCAGCTTTGTTTTTTTCCGCGCAAATTTATGGATGGTCTTTTCATTACGATGTGGGCGAACGCGCCCGCGGTATTGAAGAGAATTTTGAGCTTACTCCTCTTGGGGAAATCCGCTGGGGTGATCCCAGGCTTTATGTAACCCACGCAAATTTTGAAAATTGGGAATTTGAGACTACAACGCATCGTCTTGCGGCTTATCTTTCGGCATGGATGGATTACCGCCCCACAGACTCCCAGCGCCGCAGGCTTGAAATGTGGCAAAAGGGAACCATTAGGCCCGTTCAGGGTATCGGCTACTGTTACATCGAAAGTTTCACGGAGGAACCTTACTGGCTCACGATAAAAAAGAACGCGCTGGAAGATTCCGCCCGGGCGGCTGTGCGGGCTATGCTTCAGGGCAGCGAGCGAAACAGGCCTAAGGAAGTAACTGGCTTTATCAGCCTGGAAAGTTTTCCCGCGTTTTATGTGGACTCAGGACGCCAGGCAGCACGAGCGCGTTTCAGGGTGGAGATTACAGAGATTATTCCTTTCGCGGCTTATTGACGCAAACGGCGGCTACCGCCGTTTGCAGTAGATGCCTACACAATGCCGGGGAACCTTCGCGCCCGGTCCCAAGTGCCTCTCCACCCTCTCCACGCCTGCTGTTACTTCCTTGACCACAAACTCATGCTACCACTACTTGGATAGGTAATCCATAAATCTTCTCCGTTTGATTCCGGTTCCAGGGAGAATATAACATCATTCCAAGATGTACCTGTAGCAGTATTAGAGTCATAAGAAGAATAGCTAATATGCAATTCTTTTCCTGACCATGTAAGATCACCCGTGCGTGTTATATCCTTCCAATATGGATCGCCAACTTTAACAAAGCCTTTTTCTATGGCGCTTTTCCAAAGAGGCCAATTGCTAATTTGAACGATAACACCTGTACTACCGCTGACTCTAACTAACGGGTCGATGGTTGCATGCAAACTTTCCCAAGTGCCGTCAAGGGAGTAGGTGGTCGGTGCTCCACCGCTAGTTTTTGCTGAAGCTAAATTTGATTTGGCACTTTCTCCGTTTGCGTTATATGCAGTTACATAGTAATAAACAGTCGTATTTGGCGACAATCCGCTATGAGTGGCAGAGGTATATGATGTTGAGCGTAGTCGAGACACAGACGAAGGACTCGCGCCATAATATATGTAGTAGCCCGAAACGTTCGCTACCGCGTTCCAACTAATACTTATCTCCGTTGTGGAAATGGCACTTGCGGTTAATCCCGTAGGCGCGGCAGGAACGCCGCCTGTTGGATAGTTCCCAGGTGGGCCATTTGGGCCGTCATCGCAGGCGGCCATTGAAAACCCGATTGCCACAACGAGTGTAATAATGCCGAAAACTTTGAATAAGTTTTTCATACAAACTCCTATAAATTGATTTGGTACGTTCAATTACTTGAAATTATCCCAAAAAATAGCAAAAAACCCAAGATTATCCCACCACATACGATATTACTTAACGTAAGACAATAAGTCAATTACCCGCATTGTCTCATGTTAAATCTAACCATGAAGGGCCGAAAATCTCATGTAAAAAACTAACCATGGAAAAACCAACATACTTCCAGAAACATCGCTTTCTGGAGGGAAGGAATGGCATTCACCATGGC
>Ga0268262_10000212_pt1 | contig 77270 bp, 59 predicted proteins | sample TergutNc150P3_FD_190354 | JGI IMG/M metagenome (GOLD analysis project Ga0268262, IMG submission 190354) | Nasutitermes corniger P3 segment gut microbial community from laboratory colony in Florida, USA - Nc150 P3 (SPAdes) (version 2) | ecosystem: Host-associated > Arthropoda: Insects >...
TTATTTTACCTCATTCGGGCTATTTATGCACGTGATTTAAAAAATTTCGCTTGGTAAAAAACGAAGAAAATTAATAAACTACATAATCAAAGAATTCGAGCCAAATTAAGGGCATTTTGTACCACAATACGCTGTTTATTTCTTGGCAGTTTATCTATATTTCGTATTAACTTCTGAATTTCAGGGTTAATTGAAGATGAGACTTCTACAGATGAATTCTTCCCTGTAACGAGATATTCGACGGTAACCCCAAGTACTTGGGCAATTTTTACCGCTTTATCCGCGACAGGGATAGACGCATTTTCTCTTAGATAGTTTTCGATGTTTCTTAAGCTAATATTTGCTTTATATGCTACCTCTTTTTGTTCTAAACCGCTGTAATCAATAGCTTCTCTTAAATTTTCTCTAAAACTCATATTTACAGACTATTAAAAAAGGTGGTTTTATATTTGACAACTGTTATAAATGGTGGTATATTATAATATAACCATCATATAATGTGGTTAAGTATCATGTACAAATTTTGGAAAAACGTCGGATTTCCTTATAAAGGAGAGACCAACTTTTTCATATATCACAACAAGGAGTGTTTTATGAAAAACACAAAAAAATGGCAATTTATCGGAAAAACAGCGGTTATCGCCCTGACGGTGATAATCGGTTTATCAATGGCGGCTTGCGGTGACGGTAGCAATACAACAGTTACTTTAAATAGTGTAACCGCCTATGGTTCTTCAACGCAGCTTACCACACAGTTGACCCTGACCTTTGACAATGCGATTGAAGGGTTTACTGCCGATGATATCACATTAAGCGGTGTATCCAATGTGAATAAGGGAACGCTCGGAGGTTCTAATCCGTACACTCTGCCCATCAGCGGCTTTACTTCTGGTGGAACTTTGAGTGTTGCGGTCGCAAAATCGGGCTATACCATAAATGGCTCGCCAAAGACAGTGAATATCTACCCTATCGTCGCTACCCTCAACAGTGTAACAGCAGACGGTTCTTCAGCGCAGACCACTACGCAGTTGACATTAACATTTGACATGATAATTGAAGGGCTTACCGCTACAAATATCACATAAGCGGCGTGTCCGGCGTGAGCAAAGGTACGCTGAGCGGCTCCAATCCCTATATCTTGCCAATTAGTGGCTTTACTTCTGATGGAACCTTGAGCGTGGCGGTCGCAAAATCTTACTATAAAATAAACGGCTCGCCAAAGACAGTGAGTATATATGCTGCTCCCCCTGCTGTTCCCTCAGATGTGACTGCCACACCAAATTCATACTACGGTATTACTATAAGTTGGTCTCCAGTATCGGGAGCAAGTGCATATAAGGTGTATTGCAGCGATTATAATAACTATAACTATACCTATGATAGTAGTAGATATACAGATAACCCAATGTCCTGTAGTTATAGAGACCCTTTTGCTAGGTCTGTAGGTACCACTTATTATTACAAAGTATCAGCCAGCAATGGTACCAAAGAAAGTTCCCTATCTTCTGAGGTTAGCGCGACAATTGATAGTTTATCGGGGATCCCATATGTTCCATTAAATTTATATGGTTATCCGTCGCCTGGTGGTGGTAATAATAATATTTATTCAATTTACCTAAGTTGGTGGTTGATATTAGAAGAAGGTGGTGGATTTAATATATACCGAAGTTATAACGGTTCATCATATAACAAAATAGTAACTTTAAGTTTTGATGAGCGAAGTTATGACGACAGAGGATTATCATCAAACACCACTTATTATTATAAAGTATCAGCCTACAACAGTAATGGAGAAGGTCCCTTATCTTCTCCTATTAGTGTAAGAACGGGGCGCTAATGCGACAAATTAGTTAGCGTGGTATGGTACATGGAAAACAGTGGAAGTAAGATATATGAAATAGGTAAAAAGCAGTGCAATGGTTTGGGAATTATAGGCATAAGCGGGAACAGAAGCGGCTAAAAATGAAAATAAAAAGGAGGTGCATGGAAAAAATTACCATCTATGGGATAGCATAAGTTATTTTCAGCCTTTAAATCGTTTTAGTGTCGTTATTTGTATTATAACGACACTTTGTATTGGATTTTTGAAAATTATAGCGGTCTTAGACCAATTCCGCCTAACGTCGGAACTAATGTAAGGAGGTTTTTGTATGAAAACTTGGAAACATTGGACTATCGTGGCTTTATTAGCCATTTTCGCTATTATCGCTTGTGTTAATGATCCTCTTGGCGGACGGGAACTGTCGTCTCCATCTGTTTCCTCTAGCGAGCCTGAGCCAGTTTCAAATGACGGAACAGATACGTCATCTAATCCGCTTGGTAATAAAGTATTTTCGGTTGCTTCAAAATCTGTCCAAGAAGCGCTAAACGAGGCAGTAACAGAACAAGAATCCGTTTCTTTAGCAAAATTCATTTCTGCCACATATGATCCGGATTTAAAATATATAATCCTTACCTATAAAGTTGGAACAATTAAAGGTATGTTTCTGCAATATCTCTCAACAGCCGTGGTAGCTATGCCTGGTAGAGAATTTTCATACAGTCAGACTGTCGGGTACAGCGAGACAGAGAAGGTTGAAAATATTCATACAACTATTGTAAATTTTAATGGAACAGTATGTTTTGCGGGAGCAGGTGCTTTTGCAGGTGCAGATGTCTTTGCCGGATTAGCTTCACTATCTGGACTTGGTCCGCAGGCTAAAGCGGATGCATACGCCGTTGCTGGAGCTGTGACTGGCAGACTCAACTTTGATTTTCAATCTGTTACAAAATATACATATACGAGAACATATCAGCAATTTTTTGTTGTTCAAAATACAATTAAACAGGACATGAGTATTTACCCTGCCGGAAAAAGTTATGTTGTTGCGGCTTTCGCAGATGTCGGAATTTACCAGATTTTAAAATATGATCCTCAAACCAAAACCGCAACCGCCATACCTGGAGAATCTTTATGGTTTAATGTTGAATCATTGCCTATTTGGGATATGTATGAATATTCAAGCGATGAAGAACTATCTATTCAACAACGCCTGAGGACATTTGAAATGGTAAATGTTGAAGTCAAAGAAGATGATTTATTTCTGGGATTGGAGAAATCGCAAACAATCACGTTTAACGTAGGTAATCCTCGCGTGCCAGATAATTGGTACAGAACTGATTGGAAACCTATTACGCTTATCTTCCCCTTGTTAAGGAATTTTGGTTATAAAACGGTATCGTTTGAATGGAAAACCTATTGGGCAGAAAATGAGGGAAGACTTGATTGCACGGCGCATGTAATTCTCGATTGTGCGGATATTAATCTGTACCGTGAAAATGGTTGGAATTATTACGATAAAATAATAAACCCTGGCGCAGGCTGGAAATGGGCAACATGGAATTTCAGTTCGCCGATAGGCACAGTTACGGACAGGCCATATATAAGATGCGCTTATGGATATGATAAACGTGAAGAGGGGTTTTGGTGGTGGGAGGGGAAAGCGTATTACGATCTTTCCGGAACAGTAACGGTAACCGTAACAGCGCAAAAATGAAAAGGTAGCGCAACATACCTAGCACTAAAATCCTGTAGTGTAGTCAAGAAATTGGCACATTTGCAAATTGCCAATTTATAAAAGTTACAACTGGGCAATAGTTTCCATGGAGAGCCCGGTAACGGCTTGTATCTGTTCCGTTAAAAAGCCCATTGTTTTCATTTTACGAGCGTTTTCGAGTTTTTCTTCGTTGCGGCCTTTGTTTTCGGCTTCAAATATTCCGGTTCGCCAGTCAAGTTCGCTTTTTATCAAATTAGACAAGCGAAAGTATTCTATTTCATCTTGTGTGATATTTGATAAAGTTTCTACTGCCATCGCTATGCCCTCCTCGTGGTTTATTATCTCTATTATCTTATCTCTTTTTTCTTTATCTGTCAAATATTGAAAAAATACCGCCCACAGTTCGGCGTTTGTCATCTCTTTAACAGACTTTTCAACTACGGGTTCTGTCTTTACCAGTTCAATCGTAATTATTCTGGTCTTTCCGCAAAGCGAGACATGTGTTTTTGGATCATAGTATAAAAAGTCATGTATAAGTTCTTCATCCGGGAAAAATTGATACTTTGCCAAAATGGCAATTTGATATGTTTCTTTCAAATCGTAAAAAGTTTTACCTTCCCCGTGGATACCTTGTCCAACAAATAACCTTGCTACATGGTACTCAAGTCGAACCTGTTCGCCGGCATTAGGATTAAACGACATTTCAACGATGACAAGTTCGCCTTCTTTTGTCCTGCAAACTACATCGAAACGTAAATACCTCTGCCTCAGATCGTCAATAGGCGGCTCGTTTGCAATAATAGCCTCTACCGATACATTATGCCTTATAAGTGCAGAAATTAATTTCGACAAAGCACATCTTGACGCTGACGTGTCTTTGGTGAATACGGCTTTGAACACCGGGTCATAGCGGATGTCCAAGATACGCTCCTCGTCCCTGAAAGGGAAGGTGCCCCACTCGTAAACAGCAGAATTTTGATTGTTTGTTTCCATAAATAACTCCTTGAAATTATTTATGTATAGCGTGAAGATGCGTGGCGCTTGATCGAAAATGAAATAATTTTTATTTTTTTTACCACAAACTTTTAAAACATGCAAACGCAACAGTGTCCGACACCATGTACGTTAACTTAATTGTCATTGGTTTACGGATATTATTTTCTTCGTGATCTTCTCTTCCTTAGTGTTCTTTGCGTGAATTCTCTTATCCAAAGGAGATTTAAATTTGAATGAAACAATTCATCGCCTTCGCCCTATTCTATATCTTCATGACTATTTACTCTCTCACCATCACACCAATCCCATCGGCACAATCAAATTATTTTTATCAAAAGCGCTTAAATGTTCCGTTAAGCAGATAACGGCGCCGGTGCCTCGGCAAAGGGGATGTTTTTCCAGCGCCGTAAAGGAAGAAATCATTCCCATTGACGGAGACGCTGTTTTTTTTATTTCTATCGGTTCAAGAGAACCGTCTTTTTCCAAAAGAAGATCTATCTCTTTTAAATCTTTGTCACGGTAGAAATATAGGGATGGTTCCACGCCTGAATTTTCGTATCCCTTGACTATTTCAGAAACGCAGTAGTTTTCCAGAATAGCGCCGTTCATCGCGCCGTTCATAAGCGTTTGGGGCGATTCCCATTTGGTCAGGTAGACCGCAAGCCCTGAATCATAAAAATAGAGTTTGGGAGTCTTTATCATACGCTTTAATATGTTATGGTGATAAGGTCGGATATAAAAAATAACGCCCAATGTTTCAAGCAGCTGCAGCCAGACTTTGGCGGTTTCCTGATTAATTTCCGCGTCATCCGCGATATGTTTATAATTTATTAACTGGGCGGTTCTGGCGGCGGCGGCTTTTATAAAATTGGAAAATTTTAAAAAATCAATACCGGGAGCAATATCGCGGACATCACGCTCCAGATATGTTTTCACATAACTTGAGTAATACAACCGGCGATCTGTAAATTTTCCACTGACAAGAGCCGGCATACTTCCGTTGAAAATGCGTTCATAAATATCAAGAGCGGTAAGTGCTGAAGTTTTTTCCTGTCTTTTTAAAAGAAGCTCGTAGTCGTTTTTATACGCATAAGGTTTTAAGTTGGAATGAATTTCCTGTTGGGACAGCGTAGACAAATGAAACAAAGCCAGGCGGCCCGCAAGAGATTCCTGAACTCCCTTCATCATCTTAAAAAGTTGGGAACCGGTCATCCAAAAGTCGCCCGGATTCGCGCCTTTATCAATGAGCCGTTTTATACCCGTAAAAAGATTTGGCGCATACTGAACTTCATCAATTAGTAACGGAGGTTTATATGTTTGAAAAAACATAACAGGATCGCCTAACGCTAAAGTTAAAGCGTCATAATCGTCCAGACTGATATATGTTCTTTTCCGATTTTTTTCATCAAGCATGAGCCGCTTTAACATGGTAGTTTTACCCGTTTGTCTGGAACCCGTTAAAAGCAGGGCGGGATACTCCGCGGAAGCCTTTAAAAATGCGTTTTTTATATGCCTGTTAATATACTCAATCATTTGCCACCTCTCGGCTAAAATCGGAGTCTAACCTATTTTAGCCGGAACACAAAAAAATATCAAGTATCTTTCACCCTCTAACATACACCCAAGCGTTCCCTTCTTTCCCGACCCTCTTAATAACATTCATCTTCATTAACACATATAACGCCCTTTGGGACATCCACTTTTTAATACCGGCTTTTTCGGCGTGGGATGAGACGGTAAATTTTTCACTTTTTTTAAAGGGGATAAAACGCAAATAATCTTTTGGTTTTGACAAAAAAATACTATCGTGAAAAGCGGATAATTGTTTATCCTTAATACTGATTCCCTTACGCCGCCATGCGCCTTTGCCGTCTTTTACGCGTTTTTCGGTTATATCAACCATCGCGATTTCTATCGTTACGCCTCGGATAAGCGGTATTTGGGGGGCGTGGAGAAGGGCGTTAAAAATGTCCCAAGGCGTTCCGTGTTGGGGGCTTTTTCTGCGGTAAAGCAGTTTTTCTTCTATATTATAGACTTCAATCCTTTTTGTTACGGCGATGGGGTGAATAATCCGTACTTTGCTTATGGCGGCAAATTCTTTTACTTTCTTTCTAAGCGGTCCGAAACTGCCCGTTTGAACCTCGATATATTCGCCGTTCTTTCGTATTCCGTCGGCTACAAAACCGCCCACTTCGGCTTCGGTCCTGCCTCCGGGACCGGCGTATTGAAATTTTAACGCGCGGTGCAGGGAGCTTTCATTATTAGTGCCTATTGTTTTTCGTGTATTCAAGTAATTCCTCGGCGCTAAGCAAATCAAGGAAATGATAGGTTTCACTAACGCCTGTTCTTTCTTCGGTCTTTATCGCCGCAACCTTAAAGACAATCATCCTGTTGGTCGGCAGTGGTAAACTGAGCACGTTGCCGTTCATGTCAACAAGGGAATTAAACGGTAAACGCCCCTGAATCTCTTGAATATCGCCTTCTGGGAAAACTATGTAAAATTCGCGAATTTCCATGATTTATTATATCAAAATGGCCAAATTCTTGCAATTATTTTTTTCTGCTATACAAATGAATAGTGAAATTTAAAAAAGCGTCGAGACCCTGTCAACAATAAAGTTAAATTATGAACGCCCTAAATCCCCTAAAAATCGCCTTCTGGAAAAAATATGCGAAATTCGCAAATTTGCATGAATTTTCATGTCAAAACGACCCAAAATTTTCGATTATTTTTGCTATGCTATACAAATGAATAGTTAAAAACGTGAAAAATTTTATCTATACAAAAGTATAGTGAAAATGCGATTTTTTCTATTTTACTATACATGTATATAGCAAAATACGCAAATTCGTCGATTTTTTCCAATTTACTACATAAGTGTATAGCTAAATGGGCATTTTTTTTTATTTTTTTTTCAAAATATTTTCAATAATACTTGTGTTTATTTTTAATAAAGACAATACTGTAATTATAAGCGTCATTTAGTGACATTTATGGGGATTTTTGGGGATTAAATGGAATTTGAGCTTCAAACAGGGACATTTGAAAGTACTCTAGACAATAGCGGTCGGGTAGTGATTCCTCTTTCTTTGCGTGAACGCTATACCGGGAAACTGGTTATTACGCAGGGCAAAGAAAAATGCGTATGGGTCATGAAATCCGCTATTTATGAGAAATTTCTTTCCAAATTTAAGAAAAAATGCGAGGAAAATGCCCTTAGCTCCGAAGAAATCGAGGCTTTTCAATACCAACATGAAAGTACGGCTTTTTCAGTGGAAATCGACTCGAAAAACGGGCGAATTCCCGTTCCGGCGTTCCTGCGTTCTTACGCGAATTTAACAAAGGACTGCCTTGTGGTAAGCGTCAATAATCACCTTGAGATTTGGAATGCGGACTACAATAAAGAATTCATGGAAGAGGTCAGGCTCATTAACAAGAATACCCATAAAAAGCTTCTTGGCAAAGTTAATTTCTTTTCGAATGAGGACGAAGAATGACAAAGTATTATCATACGCCCGTTATGCTTAATGAAGTTCTCGACTTGCTCGGTCCGAGGAGAAATAACGAACTTTTTATCGACTGCAATACCGGCGAAGGCGGCCATAGTTATTCGATGATGTCAAAATATTCCGACTTAAAATTGATCGCCATAGACGCGGATAAGGATATTCTGGAGATAGCGAAAAATAGGCTCGAGCCGTTCGCCGATCGTATTTATTTTTACTGCGGCTGGTCGTTTGATCTCCTAACGGATTATCCTTCACAGTTTAAAAGACCGGATACTATTTTCTTTGATTTGGGCGTTAGTTTTTATCACTACAAAAAAAGCGGCAAGGGATTTTCTTTTGAAAAAGACGAATATCTTGATATGCGCCTTGATACTTCGACGGGGCTTACCGCGGCTGAACTTCTAGCGCGTCTTCCCGAGAGGGAATTGGCGGATTTGTTTTACAATAACGCCGATGAACGTTATTCCCGCAGAATCGCCTCGCTAATCGTTAATGAAAGGCAGAAATCGACAATTACGACAACTTCGGCTCTTGCCGGTCTGGTGGAAAGAGCGGTACCTGCTTCTTACAGGCACGGTCATATACATCCTGCGACAAAAGTATTCCAGGCGTTACGTGTCGCGGTAAACGGAGAGATTTCAATGCTCTCATCGATCCTTGAGGCGGCGTTAAGGCTTCTCGAGCCGGAGGGGAGGCTCGGGATACTGACATACGACTCTACAGAAGATAGAGTCGTAAAGAATTTCCTGCGGACTATGAATAAGGACTGTATATGTCCGCCAAATGCGCCGATTTGTAAATGCGGGGGACACCGCTCAATCAATATCCTGACAAAAAAAGGTATTACGCCCGAAAAAGACGAGATTGAGCGGAATCCTTCTTCCAGAAGCGCGAGATTTCGCGTAGCGGAAAAAGTTTTAGACGGGGTTGGTAATGATTAAACGGTATTTACTGCTTTATTTTATCGTTATTACCATACCGCTTTGCCTCGGTTTTTTGGTCTGGCAGTCTAACCGTTATCAAAACCTCGCAAAAGAATTGGAACGCCTGGAACAGACGCAGACCGAATGGATCGAGAGCAATAAAAGGCTTATTGCGGGAATCGGCGAGTATTCGTCTCCGGAAAGGATAGAGAATATCGCCAAAAGTAATCTTGATTTGCAAAAGATACCGCCTGAGTATTTTCTTCAGGTAAAAATAACGGGAGGAAAAGGGCATGGAGAATGATTTGATGGGTATCGGCGAACTGTCCGGTTTGCTGGGAGCGCGTCATGTTTCATTTTCACCTAACTGCGGTTTTTCCTCGGTATCCATCGATTCGCGCGCCGTTAAAGAAGGCGCTCTTTTCTTCGCCCTTGCCGGTTCCACGAGCGACGGGCATAAATTCGTGCAGGCCGCTTTTAATTCAGGCGCGGTATGCGCCGTAGTGGATTCTTCAAAACTGGAAAGCTTTAATTTAATAAACGCCGCAAAGAAAGCCGGTAAAGATTTAATCGTAGTGGAAAATACCTTAAAAGGTTTACAGGATTCTGCGAGAGTCTATCTTGAAAAATTTCCCAATCTTAAAAAAGTCGGGATAACGGGCTCTTCGGGAAAAACCACGACAAAAGAAATTACCGCGGCGATTATTTCACGCGAAAAAAATACCGTTATGAACAAGGGAAACCTTAATTCCGAGACGGGGCTTCCGTTATCTGTTTTTGAAGTCCGCGCGCGTCATGAAGTGGGAGTTTTTGAGCTTGGAATGAACAGACCCGATGAAATATTTGAAATCGCCGAAGTTCTTAAACCAAACGTCGCGTCAATTACAAATATAGGTTCCGCGCATATCGAATATTTCGGCAGTAAGTCTAAAATAGTTAACGAAAAAAAATGTATATTTAAATTTTTAAAAGACGGCGACATAGCCCTCATTCCCAAGAATGACGAGTATGCCGGTGAGATGGCGGACGGCGTTACGGGAAAAGTTAAATTTTACAGTCAGGATAATTTTAAGGAGTTTGAAGGCTGTCGCAGTCTCGGTTTGGAAGGGACTGAAATTATCTGGGCGGGAGAAAAAGTTCATTTCGCCCTGCCGGGGAAACACAGTCTGGACGACGCTATCGCCGCAATCGCGATAGCGAAAGAAATTCCCGTTTCAGATAACGCGATTATCCGCGGGCTTGAATCGGTTAAGCCGCTTTTTGGCAGGCTTGAAATATTAAACGGAAAACGGGCGACCGTAGTACGCGATTGTTATAACGCCAACCCTGAGTCTGCGGCAAAGAGCGTTGAATTCTGCGATTCGCTTGAATGGCCGGGAAGGAAAGTTTATGTAATCGCCGATATGCTTGAATTGGGCGATAGCTCCGTTTTAGAACATGAAAAATTAGGTTTTCATTTATCGGTGTCGTCCGCGAAAAAAGTTTTCCTGTTCGGCGATGAAATAAAAGCGGCCGTAAGCCGCATGGAAGATAACGGCAAACCGTACTTTTATTCAAGCGATATAAATGAACTGGCAAAGGCTATTGACGGTTATGTGGAAAAAGGGGACCTTGTGCTTCTTAAAGGATCGCGGGGCTACGCTCTTGAAAGATTAAGTGAAATGTTAACGGGGGTTGGCGATGTTTCTTGAATTCTTTGATTTTTTGTTTAATTATTTTTCCCCCTTCCGCGTATTCTCGTATCTGACGTTCAGAGGCGCGTTCGCCGCCCTTACCACCCTGTTAATTTGCTTTATCTTCGGCGGAAAAATTATAGAGCTTCTGCGAAGGTTAAAAATAGGGCAGTCCATTCGCGAAGACGGCCCTAAGACCCATCTCGCCAAATCAGGTACTCCGACTATGGGTGGGACATTTATAATTCTTTCCGTCGTAATAGCGATGCTGTTCTGGGGCAATTTACATAATAAAGCGATTTGGATAACGATGGGCGCGTTCCTCGCGTTTGGAGCCGTTGGGTTTGTTGACGATTATTTAAAAGTTACGCGACATAACTCACAGGGGCTTCCGGCGTGGGTAAAGCTCGCGGGACAGTTTGTAATCGCGATTACCATCGTATTAATAATTTATTTTACCGGCGGCGAAAATATAACCGCTCTGTATATTCCCTTTTTTAAGGATCCCGTTCTAAACATGGGCTGGCTTTGGATTCCGTTCGCCGTACTGCTTATCGTGGGCGAATCAAACGCGGTTAATTTTTCCGACGGTTTGGACGGTCTTTTGGCCGGATTGCTAATTTTGGTTTTTCTTACGATGTCAATCCTTACGTACATTACGGGGCGCGTCGACTATTCCACATATCTAGGGATACCTTATATCCCTGAAGCGGGAGAACTTACCGTATTCTGCCTTGCCGCCACGGGCGCCTGCGTGGGCTTTTTGTGGTTTAACGCCCATCCGGCCGACTGTTTTATGGGGGACGTTGGAAGCCTGTCGTTAGGCGGCGTTATCGCCGTAATTTCGTTAATAACAAAAAAAGAAATTTTGATACTTGTTATCGGGGGAGTGTTCGTTATTGAAATCGTATCGGTAATTTTACAGGTAGCGTCTTTTAAATTGCGGAAGAAGAGGATATTTAAGATGGCTCCCCTGCATCATCATTACGAGCTTTTAGGCTGGTCGGAGAACAAGACCGTTATCCGATTTTGGATATTGGGCGGGTTATGCGCTATTATAGCCCTTTCAACTTTAAAAATTCAGTAGGAGAAGGATATATATGTTTGACGCGGAAAGAGCGCAAAATCAAAAAACAGCCCACCTCTTTTGTTTATGCGTGATACTGTTAATGGGTATCGGGCTTGTTACGCTTTATTCCGCGTCATACTCTTTCGCCGCGCGATTTTTCGGGGAAGGAAATTACTTTATTAAGAGACAGATGATTTACGGCGCTTCGGGAATTGTCTTTTTCATAGTTTTTTCGCTGATTAATTTTAATCTGCTTAGAAAATTCATATTACCCCTTGTTATTATCGCCGCTTCATTATGTATATTAACGTTTATTCCGGGCATAGGCGTTGAGCGTTATGGCGCGTCACGCTGGATAGAATTAGGCGTATTTACCTATCAGCCGTCGGAGATGGTAAAATTCGCTCTTCCGCTGTATCTCGCGCACCTGCTTGATAAAAAATCGGAACATCTTGACAGTTTTTATTCGGGCGTTCTGCCGCCGGTTCTGGTTACGGGAATTTTCTTCGGTCTTATTTACAGGCAGAATAATTTCTCTACCGCGATTTTTATCGTCATAAACGCGTTAATAATATTCTTCCTTGCGGGCATTCGTTTCCGTTATTTCTTCGCGGCGATTACGATGATTATTCCGGTTTCCGCGCTTTTGGTTTTTAGCAAAGAATACAGGGTCAGGCGGCTGGTTAGTTTTTTAAAGCCGCAGTGGGATCCGCTTGGCGCGGGGTTTCAGGTGAACGCCAGTAAGGACGCTATTGTTTCAAGCGGTTTATGGGGCAGGGGCTTCGGGGAAGGTACGCGCAAGTTGGCGAGTATTCCTGAAATTCACTCGGATTTTGTTTTTAGCGCGTATGTCGAGGAAACGGGATTTATCGGCGTTCTGTTGTTTTTCGCCTTGTTTGTCGTTTTCGCGTGTTTGGGATATAAAGCCGCTTTGGAGAGTAAAACCTTATTTGGAAAGTTATTGGCGGCGGGATTAACCACGTTAATAGTGTCCCAGGCTCTGCTTAATACCGCGGTTGTTTCCGGGGCGGTTCCGGCGACCGGCCTCCCGCTTCCTTTCTTTTCCGCCGGCGGCTCCTCGCTTATTACGACTATGATTTGCGCGGGTCTTATCGCCAATGTCGCGAGGAATAAAGGCGAGGCCGTAAGCGGCGGAAAAATATCAAATTACGGGGTATCGGAGGATAATAATGAGTACTGAATATTATTATGAAACTTCCGATACGGTTATTGCGAAAAAGAAATCCAATGAAAAAATCGAGAAGGGCCTAAAAAGGCTGTTAATTATAGCGGTCATTATTTTAGCTGCGGAATTAATTTGGCTCTTCGGCGTAAGCCCGTTTATTCCCTTCTCGTCGGTTGAAGTTCACGGATTTTCAGGACTTACAAGACATCAAATTCTTTCCATAGCCGGCATTGACGAAGGCTCTTCGTTCTTTTCAACTAACGTTAATGTTATAAAAGAAAAACTTTCATCTCAAATTCTTGTGGAATCGGCCGTCGTAATAAAGCGTTTTCCGGATAAACTGTCTATCTTTTTAAATCCGCGCCAACCCGCCGCCGTTACATTGGCGAATATAAACTCAAAACAGGTCATGATTTATATTGACAGGCAGGGAGTGTTTTACAAAATAGAAAGCGGCGATTCGCGTGAAAAGACGGATATTCCCGTTATTTCAGGGATTGAAAACCCGCGGCTTAATATGCGTCTTCCTTCGGCGCTTGTTCCGTTAGTTGAAAATCTAGGTAAAATTTCCGTATCATCTCCCGAATTGTTATCCGCGATTTCCGAAATACGGATTGAAAGAAAAGCATGGGACGGCTATGACCTTGTTCTTTTCCCCGTTCACGGCGGCATAAGGGTAAGAGTGGAGAACAACCTGACGGAGGACACGCTTAGGTACATGCTGCTTATGTTAAATGTGTTTGAAACGGATAATAAACGTCCGCAGGAAATTGATTTTAGGTCCGGCATAGGTTCATATAAAATTGAGGAGTTATCCTGATGAATAATGGAATAATAGCGTCATTGGACATTGGATCAACATACGTGCGCGTCATTGTTTGCGAACGCGACACAGACGGACGCCTTAAAATAATCGGGTCGGGTATGCGGCCTTCCACGGGTTTAAGAAAAGGAGTAGTGGTAAATATCGAGGCTACGGTTCACGCCATAGAAGCTGCGATTGAAGACGCGGAGATGATGAGCGGGCTTGAAGTAACCGATTGCTGGACGGGAATAGGGGGAAACCATATAAACGGGATAAATTCCCGCGGCGTCGTCGGAGTAACGGGAAAAAAACGCGACACAAGGGAAAGGGAAATAGGGCAGGAAGATATTGACCGCGTAATAGAGGCGGCGAAAGCGGTCGTAATACCGACCGACAGGCAGATATTGGAAGTAATACCGCAGAATTTTAAAGTGGACGATCAAAAAGGGATAAGAAACCCAATGGATATGCTGGGAGTGCGCCTTGAATCGGAAGTGCACATAATTACATGTTCCGTAACGGGAGGACAGAATTTAATTAAGTGCGTCAACCGCGCCGGTTTCCGCGTGAATGAATTGATATTACAGACGCTTGCCGCCGGACGCGCCGTTCTTACCCAGGAAGAAATAGACCTTGGAGTCGCGTTAGTTGATCTTGGCGGGGGAACGACGGACATATTGGTTTATGTGGAAGGCGCTCCGTATTCGACTTATACAATCCCCGCCGGCGGAACCCAGGTTACTAACGACATATCGATTATTAAAAATATTTCCCTTGATAACTCGGAAAAAATTAAAATTGACGCCGGTTGCTGCTGGGACGATATGTTAGATGACGATGAAACCGTAATTGTGCCGGGAGTAGGAGGAAGGCCTCCTATAACGATTCCCCGGTCGCAGATACTCGCGATTATTAAACCTAGAATGGATGAAATATTTAAGTTGATTAAACAACATCTTGACTCTCTGAATCTTCCGCGTCCGCTTGGAGGAGGCGTTGTATTAACAGGCGGCGGAGCGCAGTTGTCGGGCGTTGTTGATCTTGCGAATAACATTTTAAAATTACCCGCTAGGCTTGGGAGTCCTATACCGTCCCAGGATTTGGCGGGATTGGTAGAAGAATACCGAACGCCCTCTTATGCCACGGTCATAGGGCTCGCGCTTGAGGGAAACCGAAGGGCGGGCGTTGACTCGGGCGAGAGAGGCGATCGGCACGGGGATAAAAAAAACGAAGCTCTTATTGGCAAGTTAATATCATGGCTAAGGGAGGAATTCGCATAATCTGAAAATATAAACGTTGTTTTAAAGTCAGATAAGAAAAGAATTATGATGGGAGGGATTAAGAAAGATGAATGTTTTTGCAGTATGTGAGAAACCGCAAGTGCTCCAATTTAAACCGCAGGAGGCGTCCGTTTCTCTAAAGGTTGTTTCAGCTAATGAAAACAGGGAGATAATAAAAGCACGTAACGATGTTCCGGCTGTTATTAAAGTAATCTCCCTCGGCGGAGGAGGCGGAAACGCGTTAAACCGCATGATTGACGCGAATATTGCCGGAGTAGAATTTATCGCGGCAAATACTGATATTCAGGATTTATATAAAAAAAGCAGGGCTAAAGTTAAGGTGCAGATCGGCGCGGAAATTACGGGCGGACGCGGAGCAGGGGGAAACCCGGAAAAAGGTGAAAAAGCGGCGATAGAGGATCAGGTGGCGATAGCCGAAGCGTTAAGGGGCGCGGATATGGTTTTTATCACCGCGGGAATGGGCGGCGGAACGGGAACCGGCTCGGCTCCGATTGTCGCGAAGATCGCAAGGCAATTAGGCGCTCTTACGGTAGCCGTGGTTACGACGCCTTTTGAATTTGAGGGACGTTACAAAATGAGACTCGCCGAAGAAGGGATCGCGAAACTGCGCGACGAAGTTGACACATTAATAGTTATCCCGAATCAGCATCTTTTTAAAATTGTTGATAATAAAACGACATATAACAAGGCCTACATGATGGCGGATGAAATTCTTTGCCGCGGCGTGCAGGGAATTTCAGAGCTTATTACCGAAACGGGATTCCAAAATACGGATTTTGCCGACGTTGAAACCGTTATGAAGGGCAAAGGCGACGCGTTAATGGGCATCGGTTACGGTACGGGTGAAAACAGGGCGCAAGAAGCGGTTAAAAACGCCATTGACAACCCGCTTCTTGAAGATACATGCATAGACGGGGCGACGGGAGTCCTTATTAATATCGTGGGGCCGGAAGACATCACGCTTGTTGAAATACATAACAGTATTCTCTCGGTAAAAGAAAAATGCGATCCGGAAGTAAACATTATTCACGGTCTTCGCATAGATCCGGAACTGGATAACGCTATTCAGATAACGATCATCGCCACGGGGTTTAGCGGAAACAAGCATATAGGTACGAAGCAAAGCGAGCCGGTAAAAGTTACTAATTTGGATTTTATTGATTACAACGAATTTGAAGGAATGGTCGAAAGGACGAAGAAAGCGGAATATCTTTCATATCTGCCGCAGCGCGAATATCAGGATGATCTGGACGTGCCGTCCATTATAAGAAAACATAATTACAAGACGGAAGAAAGACTGGTTTCGGAAAGAATGGAGAAATATTAGTTTGAAAAATTCAGAACTTCTTGCCAGATACTGTTCTCGTCTTGTAGCGATAGAGCGCCTCGCTTTGCTGACGAAAGAATGTTACCGTCTGGAGATAAAGTGTTTTCTTGAATATCTCGAATCAAGGAAAATAACGCTTTCCCAAACAGACGCTACGTTTCTTACGGAATATCTTGTTATGCGCGGTAACGCGGATAAAATTAAGGCTCGTTCAATCGCGAAGGCAATTTCCGCTCTCAGATCTTTTTACAGATTTGCGGCGGATGAAGGACTGGTAAATAGTAATCCGGCGGATGTTCTTGAAAGTCCCAAACGAAAACTTAATATTCCCGAAGTAATGGACAGGAAAACGATAGAAGATATTTTAAATGTTATAGACACGTCAAAACCGCAAGGTTGCCGCGACAGATGCCTTTTTGAATTAATTTATTCGGCGGGGTTGCGCGTTTGTGAAGCCGTGGGACTTAACATAAAAGATGTTGATATCGACGGAGGAGTAGCGAAGGTAAGAGGAAAAGGCAATAAAGAGCGTATTGTGCTTTTTGGAAAAGAAGCCGCAGAGCGGCTAAAACAATATCTGCAATACGCTAGACCGAAGCTGGCGGGCAAAATAAACAAGACCCATGCCCTTTTTATAGGAAGAAACGGCGGCCGTCTCTCCAGAAAGGGCATTTGGAAAAATTACGCGAAATCCGCCTGTTTAGCAGGCGCGTCTTCGCGTATTCACGCGTTACGGCACAGTTTCGCGACTTCGTTATTGGCGGGAGGCGCGGATTTAAGGACCGTGCAGGAACTTTTAGGGCATGCCGATCTCGGCACAACTCAGATTTATACGCATGTGGATACGGCGGTTTTACGGGAAAATCACCGTCGTTATCTTCCCAGATTAAATAAGACGGATATGTGAGATTATATGAAAAAACTAAAAGAAATTTTAACCGCCATTCTAGTCGTTGCCGTGATAGGTACGGTGTTTTATTTTGTATATCGGAACGTGACCACAAAAACCCACAGGGAATTGGCGAAACGTATCGCTGAATTAAGTCCCAAGGGCGGCCCTCCTGAAACCGTTGACGGTTTAAGAAAGGCGATCGCGTTATATGAAGATCAGATCGAAAGGAACGTAAGGGAAGGCGCTCAAACCGGCGTTTACTGGAAAATACTGGCGATAAGGCTCGCGGATAAAAATATGCACAATGACGCGCTTAAAGCGTTTGAAAGGGCGATCTATTTTAATACGGAGGATCCGACCATTTACTATTTAACCGGCGTATCCGCCGCATCGGCCGCTAAATCACTTGTCGGATTTTCGACGGGAGAACAAAAGGAAAAAGACAGATTATTTAAACTTTCGGAGAATTCGTATTTACGCTCGATGGAACTTGACATTACATATACAAAGCCCATGTACGGCATCGCGATACTGTATATTTTCGAGCTTGACAGACCGCAGGACGCGATTCCGTATCTTGAACGTTATCTGAAAATATCGGTCTATGACGTCTCCGCCATGTTTATTCTCGCGAGAGCGTATTATTCTACGGAAAATTATTCCGGAGCGGTTGAATTATACGACAAAATAATCAGCCGTACAAAAGACAAAAAAATTAAGGAAGAAGCGTTAAAAAATAAAGATATAATTCAGGGGATGATATATGACTGAACGCGGTTTGCTGGATTTAATAATATCTCTTTTACCGGGTCTTAAAATAACGGAAAAAATTTCGTTGTTGCGGGTTTTTGAGAATGAAGAAAAGTTATTTATTCAGTCCAAAAGAAGCATAGAGGAAATTATTAATCGCCAATTAAACGAATTTTGGGATATTACGGAAATTCATGAAAAAGCGGGAAGTATTGACACGACTTGCAGAATGCGGTCTATTAAATGGGTATCATGGAATGACGCCGATTATCCGCCGCTTCTAAGGGAATCATACGATCCGCCGGCCGTAATTTTTTACATGGGAAAGCTTCCGAACCCTGAAAAATCGCTGTTAGGGATGGTCGGTACGAGGAATCCAAGCCCGCAGGCGGCGGAACAGGCTTATAAAATAGCGGGTAACATAGGAAGGGCCGGGATATCGGTAATATCCGGCCTCGCGAAGGGAATTGACGCTATGTCCCATAGGGGCAATCTTATCGGCAACGCCCCCGGTTACGCGATATTGGGATCAGGCATAGACCATGTATATCCTTCGGTGAACAGGCCGTTGGCAAAACGGATATTGGATTCCGGCGGCGCGATAATTTCCGAGTATCCGCCGGGCGTGCCTCCGAGCAAATGGACTTTTCCCGCGAGGAACAGAATTATCGCCGCCATGTCGCGCGGGGTGTTGATTGTGGAAGCGCCCAAAAAATCAGGGGCGTTAATTACAGCGGCGTTCGCTCTTGAACAGGGGAAAGATCTTTGGGTCGCCTCCGTCGGAACGCGGGAAGACGGGAAATTTGACAAAAGAGGAACGATTAAACTTGCGGATGAAGGAGCGGAAATAATTAATTCGGCGTGTGACGTGCTTTATAAATGGAATATGGCGGCGGCGGAATTTGAGGTTAACGCGGCCGGGACAGGCGCGGACAAAAATGAAATTATTCATTCTATGGCTAATTTTTTTAAAATTGAAATTTAAGGATGTGGTATGACGGCTGAAAAAACTGTGAAAAAGAGACCGGTAAAAAAGAAATCATCGAAACCGGAAAAACAAATACTGGTGATTGTGGAATCTCCGGGAAAAGTGAAAACTATCGAGAAGTACTTAGGGTCTTCATACAACGTAAAAGCGTCGATGGGTCATCTTATTGATCTGCCCAAATCCAGAACCGCGATAGACGTGGATCATAATTTTGAGCCGGAATATATCACGGTTCGCGGAAGGGCGAAAATTTTAAAGGAATTGCAAACGGACGCGAAAAAATCAGGCAAGGTACTGCTCGCGTGCGATAATGACCGCGAAGGGGAGGCGATCGCGTGGCATCTACGAAACGCGATTACGGCAAAAACGGAAAAAATTCCAATTGAACGGATAAGTTTTAACGAAATAACCCCGCAGGCCGTTAATGACGCGGTCCTTAATCCGCGGGGCATTGATGAGGATAAAGTAGCCGCCCAGAAAGCGCGGCGCGTGCTTGACAGGCTTGTAGGCTATAACCTTTCGCCGCTTCTTTGGAAAAAAGTGAAGAACGGCCTTTCCGCCGGAAGAGTTCAATCCGTAGCGTTACGCCTTATCTGCGAAAGGGAGAAAGAAGTTGATAGTTTCATTCCCGAAGAATACTGGACTCTTGAAGCGGATTTTAAAGCGGGCAAATCGACATACGCCGCCCAGCTTGTTCTGTGGAATAACGGCAAACCCAATCTTAAGAACGAGGCCGAAGTAAAGTCAATCATAGAAAAAATTCAAAACAGCGATTTTCTGGTTTCCGATGTCCGCGAAACGGACAAAACCATAAGGCCAAAGGCCCCGTTTACAACTTCGCAGTTACAGCAGACGGCGGCAAACCGTTTGGGTTTCACCTCACGCAAGACGATGCAGGTGGCGCAGCAGCTTTATGAAGGCGTAGGCATAGGCGCGTCCCGCGTCGGTCTTATTACCTATATGCGTACCGACAGCGTCCGTATTTCAAATACCGCCGTCGAAGACGTAAGAAATTGGCTTATGAAAAATTTTCCCAACGAGCTTCCTGAAAAACCCGTTGAATACACGGTCGGCAAGAAAGCGCAGGACGCTCATGAGGCCATAAGGCCCACATACACGGAATATACTCCTGAATATCTAAAGGATTACCTTGTAAAAGATCAACTCCGCCTTTATACGATTATCTGGGAGAGGTTTGTTTCAAGCCAGATGAATAACGCTAAAAGCAGAACCGTCAGCGTTGACATTAAGGTTAAGGAAGGGGGGGATGAAGGGCTTTTCCGCGTCAGCGGAACCAAGCTTCTTGAGAAAGGTTTTTATAAAGCGATTAAAGTTCTTTCTTCCAAAGAGGAAAGCGGCGGTTCATGCCCGACGTTAAAAACGGGCGACAAAGTAAAAGCGGAAAAATTTAAAACGGAACAACATTTTACGCAGGGGCCGGCGCGTTATTCCGACGCTTCAATCGTGCGCATACTTGAGGAGAAAGGCATAGGCCGGCCCTCAACTTACGCGTCAATCATTTCGGTTTTATTGGATCGTTACTATGTTACGCGCTCAAATAAACAGCTTGTGCCGACGGTGTTAGGCAAACTGATAAATGAAGTGTTAGTTGAACACTTCCCGCTTTATGTTGACGTGGATTTTACCGCGTCAATGGAAACAAAGTTGGATGAAGTTGAAGAAAACAAGATTAGCTGGCCGGATATGATTAGGGAATTCTGGCAGCCGTTTAAAACTACCGTAGACGACGTAAGTAAAAAAATAGAATCGTTTAAGGGAACTTTGGACGAACAGACCGAATTTATCTGTGAAAAATGCGGAAAACCGCTGTTAAAAAAACTCGGACGTTTCGGGTTTTTTCTCGCGTGTTCGGGTTTTCCCGAATGCAGGAATACGAAATCAATCCCGCTCGCTAAATGTCCTAAATGTAACGGCGATATTGTCGCGAGAAAGACCAAGGGCAGGGGCAAGGAATTTTACGGCTGTACGAATTATCCCGAATGTGATTTTATCAGCCACTTTAAGCCGATAAATCAGAATTGTCCGAAATGCGGTTTTTTTATGGTGGAAAAATATGACAAGAAAAACGGGGCGCATAAGGCGTGTATAAATCCCGATTGCGATTATTTGCACAGCGCGGATGATAACGAGGAGTAATAATGAAAGAAGAAAAAAACGCGCGAAATATCGATTCTCAAGTTGTCATGGAATTTTTATCTTATATGGAATCCGTAAAGGGATGCTCCCCAAGGACTGTGGAAGCTTACGGAAACGATCTCCTGCGTTATGTGAATTATTGCGCCAATAGCGGAATTACCCCCGAAGAAGCGTCCGCGTATGAGGTGCAGAGTTTTATAGCCGAATTAACCGCCGAAAAAATGGCGGCGACGAGCGTTAACCGCTGTCTTTCTACGATTCGCGGTTTTTATCGTTGGATGACCCGTTTTAATAAAAGGACGGATAATCCCTGCCGTTCGTTGCGCAATATTAAAACGCCCGTAAGACTGCCTAATGTTCTATGGGAGGATGAGATGGCGGATTTCGCGGCCCTTCCCGAGGCTACCGGGATTCTATGGCCGGAGAGGGATAAGGCCCTTATTATGGCGATGTACTCGGGCGGTTTGCGTATATCGGAAGCGGTGTCCCTTTCCATGGCGAATATGTCCGCCGATCTTGACGAGGCGAAAATAACCGGAAAGGGCGGAAAACAGCGTTATGTGTTTTTCAGCGACGAGGCGGTAGCGGCGATACGGGAATATCTTCCGCAAAGGGCGGAAAGATTAAAGATGTCGGGGATAGACGGAAAAAAAAGCGCCTTGTTTATCAGCAGAAAAGGACAGCCTATTTCCGTTCCCGGAGTACGCTGGATTATTTCCCGTTACGCGCTACATTCCGGCATAGGAAAAAACATTCATCCGCACGCGCTTCGCCACAGTTTCGCGACCCATCTTGTAAATTCGGGATGCGACGTTCGCGTGGTTCAGGAAATGCTGGGACATTCAAGTATTTCCACAACTCAGCGTTACACGCATGTTAATTTTGAAAAAATGAAAAAGGTATACGCGGCCTCACATCCGCATGCCGGAGGACAAAATGGTTGAAAAAATAAGGAGTACTACCGTAATAGCGGTAAGAAAAGACGGCAAGGTCGCGATGGCGGGAGACGGTCAGGTGACGATGGGGGATACGGTCATGAAAAATAACGCGCGTAAAGTACGCCGCCTAATGGACGGGAAGGTGCTTTGCGGTTTTGCCGGCGCTACCGCGGACGCGTTTACCCTCTTTGACCGATTTGAAGCGAAGTTAAAAGAATATTCAGGCGATCTGGCGAGAGCCGCCGTTGAATTGGCGAAAGACTGGCGCATGGACCGCACATTAAGGCGGCTTGAAGCGCTTTTACTGGTGGCGGATTTATCTAAAATACTGTTAATATCGGGCACGGGAGACGTGATAGAACCCGCGGAAGACGCGCTTGCGATTGGCTCCGGCGGGAATTACGCCTATGCCGCGGCGTTGGCGTTTATGGAAGGAAGCCGGTTTACGGCGGCGGAAATAGCGGAAAAAAGCTTAAAAATAGCGGGTAACATCTGTATTTATACAAACATGCAAATAACATTGGAGGAATTAGGATGATGGAAGACAAAAAAGAATACACTCCAAGGCAGATAGTGTCGGAATTGGACAAGTATATCGTAGGACAGAAAAAAGCCAAAAGAGCCGTAGCTGTCGCGTTACGCAACCGCGTTAGAAGATTAAAACTGGAGCCTGAAATACGCGAAGATATCGCCCCTAAGAATATTTTAATGATAGGGCCGACGGGGGTCGGAAAAACGGAAATCGCCCGCCGCCTCGCGAAACTCGCGGGGTCCCCATTTATAAAAGTGGAAGCCACAAAATATACCGAGGTTGGTTATGTCGGAAGGGATGTTGAGTCCATGATACGCGATCTAATGGCCGCCGGGTTTCAGATGGTAAAACAGGAGATGCAGGAAGCGGTTAAACAGGAAGCCGAAAGGCGCGCCGAAGACGCGTTATTGGATTTATTACTGCCGATTGGCGAGAAAAAACATAAAGATAAAAAACAGCGTCCAGGTCCCATAATGAGGCCTATGGGTACTTTTCAAATAAGCCCTGAAAATTCAAACAGCAGTATTATCGCTACGACATTGCAGTTGGGGTTTCCCGCTTTTAAGAAGAATCAGGAGACGCAGGATGACGATAAAAACGCGAATGAGCAGAAAAATACGGAAAGTCAGGAAGAGTCCGCGGATGAAGCGAAAGACGGCGAAAATGAAAGGTTTAAGGCGACAAGAGAAAAATTAAGGATCATGCTTCGCGAGGGCGTGCTTAATGACAGAACGGTCGAGCTGACCGTAGGACAAAACCCGACTATTCCCGCATTTGAAATGATGGGCGGCAGTATGGAAGACCTTGAAGCGAGCCTTTCCGGAATCGCCGGAATGTTGGGCGGCGTTCAAAAGAAAAAAGTGGTAAGCGTTCCTCGTGCGATGGAAATATTAAAAGCCGAAGAAGCGGAAAAACTCGTGGACCGCGACAGGGTAAGCGACGAAGCGCGTCAGCGGGTGGAGGAAACCGGAATAATCTTCATAGACGAAATTGATAAAATCGCCGTTAAAGGCGACAGGGGAGGCGGTCCCGACGTTTCGCGCGAAGGCGTTCAACGCGATATTCTTCCCATCGTTGAAGGAGCCACGGTTAATACGAAATGGGGACCCGTCAACACGGATCACATTCTCTTTATCGCGGCGGGCGCTTTTAATGTCAGTAAGCCTTCGGACTTAATTCCCGAATTGCAGGGAAGGTTCCCCCTGCGCGTTGAATTGGATTCCCTGGGTAAGGACGATTTTTTGCGTATTTTAACTGAACCCAAAAACGCCCTTATAAAACAGTACACCGAATTGCTTGGGACGGAAAATGTCAGTCTGGTATTTACGCCGGAAGCGATTGAACATCTTGCGGCGCTTGCCGCCGAGGTCAACTCTAAAATGGAAAATATCGGGGCGAGGCGGCTTCACACGATAATGGAAACCTTACTGGAGGAGGTCTCCTTTGAAGCGTCCGATATAGCGCCCGCGAAGATTGACATAACTGTAGATTATGTCAACGAGAAACTGGCGGATATCGTCAAGGATCAGGATCTTGGCAGATACATACTTTAGTAAGGTAAGTAAAGAGGGGGGGGAATTTTGCCGAAATTAGAATTGGGAGGAATGTTTTATGAACACATTCGCTAAAACTATCGATTTATTACACCGCGCTATGGACGCAAGCACCGTCCGAAGACAGGTTATCGCCAATAATTTGGCTAATGCCAATGTTCCCAATTATAAGCGCACGGATGTCAATTTTGAGAGCGAGTTAAAAAGGGCGCTTGATTCGGAAAAACGAAGACCGGCGTTGGAACTTAATATGACTCATCCAAGTCATTTTCCAAATTATAAGGAAAGGGACTACCGCGACGTGCAAATTCGACGCGTTTTGGACTACGCAAGCACGTACAACAATAACGGGAATAATGTCGATCCTGAAAAGGAATTTATGCTTGCCACTCATAACCAGATGAGTTACACGCTTTTTGCGCAATCGGCGGCGTTTGAATTTAGCCAGATAAATAAGGTATTAAGAGGATAAGGAAGGACTAAATGGGAATTTTCAATTCGATAAATATCGCGGCGACAGGATTAACCGCGAACAGAACGAGGCTTGACGTAATCGCTAATAATATGGCGAACATCAATACGACAAGGACGACCGAGGGCGGTCCTTTCAGGCGCAGTCGCGTGATTATGCGGCCTATGGTGGAAAGCCCCTACTGGCGTTCCCCGTTCCTTCCCGATTCCATGGATAACGGATTGGGTAAGGGGGTGCGCGTTCTGGAAATTCAGGAGGACAGGTCAACGGAGCCTCGTTATGTTTACGATCCTACGCACCCCGACAGGATTCTTTCAGGTGAGCATAAAGATTATGTTGAAATGCCCAACGTGGACGTTGTTACTGAAATGACGGATATGATTTCGGCTTCGCGTTCATATGAGGCGAACGCGGCGATTATTGACGGATCAAAATCCATGTTCCAAAAGGCTTTGGAAATAGGCGCGAAATAGTTTTTTAAAGGGAGGGAATTATGAAGATTTTTAATAGTCAGGCGTTTATAAGCGCGTCCGCCGCGAAGGACTATTCGGTAACGATGGCGCGTACCCATGAAAAGCACATGCTGCCGCCCGACAGCCCGTATTACGGGAACGGACATAAGGCTTTGGCGCTTAGGGATACATTAGGCGCCGGGAGCGTTACAAGGGTCGGCGTTTTTGAAGACGCGATGCTTCAGGCTCTTGATAAGGTATCGGGGGCGCAGTTGAACGCCAGTAGTTTGCAAAAGGAGGCGATTATCAATCCGGATTCGGTTGATATTCACGATATTACGATAGCCCAGGCTGAGGCCGGCATGGCGCTTGATATTACGCGAAATATTTTAAGCAGATTGGTCCAGAGCTGGAGAGATTTGATAAATACAAGATAATAATTATATTTCGGGAGGGGAAATGAACGAGTTTTTCAAAAAATTATTAACCAAGGTTACGGCGTTATGGGCAGGTTGGTCTTTACGGCAAAAGATCATTATTGCGGTAATAGCCGTTGTCGTCATCGGCGGAGTTTTCACGCTCTTTCGCGTTTCAGCGACACCGGTTTTATCGGCGGTTTTCAGCAGACCGATCACCGATGAAAATTTGTTGAACAGAATAGTAATGCGCATTGAGCAGGAAGGCGTTAAAGTTACGTATGTTCCTGATAATGTCGTAAGGGTTGCGGACGAAGCTACGGCGCGGCGTATGAGGGTAATTCTTATGAGTGAGGATTTAGTTCCCTCGAAGATTGATCCCTGGGAGATGTTCGATCAGGAACGCTGGACTACTACGGACTTTGAGCGTAATGTCAGATTCCAACGCGCCCAGGAAAAAAAGATCGCCGAACATATCAAAGCGTTTGAAGGCGTTGATGATGTAAAGTTGGATATCGTATGGCCCAAAAGAGAACTTTTTGCCTCTATGCAAAATCCCGTGAGCGTCGGAGTAACCGTTATCCCGACGCCCGGAAGCAAAATTACCGAAGACGTGAAAAGAATTGAGGGTATGCAAAAACTTCTTAAATCCATGATAGAAGGGTTAAAGGATGAAAATATCACAATAACCGATAATTACGGAAACCAGCTTAACGATTTTGAAGGTATGAAAGATTTTGACAAGCAAGCCCTTACCGAACGTCAGCAAAAATATCTAATGACGCTGGAAAAAGAATACAGGGGAAAGGTACTTGCGCTTCTTCAACAGACGTTTTCCGCGGATCGCGTAAGGGACCTCAATATAAAAGTTGATATTGATTATAGTAAGGAAACATATACAAGAAGAGATATTCTTCCAACCATGATTAAGGAAAGGACCCCCGGTCTTTCGTATGACGATTCGGAAAGAATCATAGAAATTCCCGGCGCGGAAACGTCAGCTACTACAAAATGGAAAGGTACGGGATTTATTCCTGAAGGCCCTCCCGGAACGGAAGGACAGGCCCCTCCCGCCTTAAAGGACATGAGCAATCTTTATGGAGAGATGGAACAAAATACGGGGACAAAAAACTATGTATGGGGAGAGCGAAATGCCCAGGGGGAAAAAAGCCCTAAAATGTTCGATCGTGTAACTGTTTCCGTAAACATAGACGGCGTGTGGAAAATGAAATTTGACGCCAAAAGAAATCCGATAATCACGGCGGAAGGAACCATCGATAGGGAATACACTCCGGTTCCCGATAAAGATTTACGGGACGCGGAAGCGTTAATCCGCGACGCTATCGGTTATAATTCGGCGAGAGGCGATTCCGTTACGGTAAAAAACATTCAATTTGAACGTAAGGATGAATTCAAACAGGAAGACGAGGCGTATTTCAGGAAAAAACAAATGCAGCTTACAATAATTGTTTTTATAGCGGGTTTGACATTAATGTTATTTGGATTTATGCTGTTTAGGACTATCTCCCGCGAGATGGAAAGGCGCAAGAGGCTTGCCGAAGAAGAGCGGGCGCGCCGAGAGCAGATGTTGCGGGAAAGCGCGATGGCCGAGGCGGAACAGGAGGGAGAGGACGTTTCAATTTCCACTGAAGAACGCACAAGGATGCAGTTGATGGAAAGCGCCATCAATTTGGCGAAAGAGCATCCGGAAGACGCCGCCCAGCTTATCAGAACATGGATATTGGAGGAATAAACTATGGCAAAATCACCGTTAACGCCAGGAGCTGTCGTAGGAGCCAGTTCCAAAAAGAAAAACGTAAAAGAATATTCAGGTCGGCAAAAAGCGGCTATATTTCTCGTAACGATAGGCTCTGAAATTTCCGCGGAAATATTTAAATTCCTGCGCGAGGATGAAATTGAAACTCTAACATTTGAAATAGCGCGGCTTGAAACAATAGACGCGGAACAGAAAGACGCGATACTTCAGGAATTCCAAGAGTTGATGATGGCGAACCAGTTCATCTCAACGGGCGGCATCGACTACGCCAGAGAGCTTTTAGAAAAATCACTCGGAAGCCAAAAGGCGATTGACATTATCAACCGCTTAACGTCAAGTTTACAGGTACGTCCTTTCGACTTTATCCGCAGAACAGATCCGGCGCACCTTTTGAACTTTATCCAACAGGAACACCCGCAGACAATCGCCCTTATTTTGGCGTATTTGGAACCGAACAAGGCTTCCATCATCCTGCAAAACCTGCCGCATGAGGTACAGAGTGACGTGGCGCGGCGTATCGCTACAATGGACAGAACAAGCCCGGAAGTATTGCGCGAAGTTGAACGCGTCCTTGAAAAGAAACTTTCATCGCTGTCCAGCGAAGACTACACCGCGGCGGGCGGCGTTGAGAGCATCGTAGAAATACTTAACCTTGTAGACCGCGCCTCGGAAAAGCAGATTATCGAAGCGTTGGAAGACGAAGACCCGGAACTTGCGGAAGAGATCAAGAAAAGAATGTTCGTATTCGAAGACATCGTTATGCTCGACGACCGCGCCATTCAGAAGGTTATGCGCGAAGTCGATTCACAGGAACTCGCGAAAGCGCTTAAATCAGTTGATTCGGAGGTTCAGGATAAGATATTCAAGAATATGTCCAAACGCGCGGCGAGTATGCTCAAGGAAGACATGGAGTACATGGGCCCGGTACGTTTGAAGGACGTTGAAGAAGCGCAACAAAAGATAGTATCCATTATCCGCCACCTTGAGGATACCGGTGAAATCGTCGTAGCCCGCGCGGGTGAGGACGAATTAGTCGTATAACGCTTCGTGTTAAACGACCGACTTAAGGGGTTTTCCTACGGAAAACTCCAAGTTTATATTGAGAAGAGGATGACTTATGTTAAAGGCCGTTTTCAGACCGAATGAATTGGTAACGCTTCAGGAAAAAGTCGTTATTGAATCTCCTACTTCCTATTCTGAAACTCATTTATCCGCCATAGATGATAATGTGGAAAGCCTGGAAGCCGTTGAAGAGTATACGGGACCTACGGCGGATGAACTTCGGCGCGAGGCTGAAATGTTCAAATCAAGGTGGGAAGAAGAAAAGGAACGGATGATTTCTTCGGCGAAAGAGGAAGCCGATAACATCGTACAGGATGCGCGGAATGCGGCCTTTGCGGAAGTTAAAAGGCAGACTGACGAAGCCCAGGTTTTAAAACAGCAGGCCCAAGAAGAAGCGGAACGCGTAATAGCGGACGCGAAAACAAAGGCAAATGAACTTGAAGACGAGGTAAGGAAATCTTTGGAGAATGAACGCAGGGAGGCGAAAGAACAGGGAAAGACCGAGGGTAAGGAAGACGGATATGCCGAAGGAAAAGCGGAGGTTGACCGCCTAATAGAGAGAACCCAGGTAGTGCTTGAACGCGCCCAGGACAAGAGGGCGGATATTTTAAGCGATACTGAAAAAGAAATTATATATTTGGTGCTTCTTATTACGCGTAAGGTTATCAAGGTTATCTCTGAAAACCAGCGTGATGTGATAATTTCCAATGTGGTTGAGGCCCTGCGTAAGGTTAAAGCGAAGGGAAATATCACGATTAAGGTTAATCTTGCGGATCTGAAACTCGCTACCGAACACAAGCAGGATTTTATCGCCCTTATGGAAGGAGTGAAAACAATTAATATAGTTGAAGACAGTTCCGTAGATAAGGGCGGCTGCATAATAGAAACTGATTTTGGAGAGATTGACGCGCGTATCGCGAGCCAGCTTGCGGAGTTGGAAAACAGGATACTGGAAATTTCACCGATAAGGGAAACAAATACCGAGCATTTGCCGTCTCCCGTGATAAGGTCGGCAAGGCTTAATACCGAGCTTGCCGCGTCTTCGGCGATAATGGACGCTCTTAATAAATCGGAAAAAGAAAACACGGCTGTTGATTTAAATTCCAATTCAGGTTCGGATTCCGATTCTGAAGAACCTGAACTTTCAACCGGCGCGAGCGCGGCCCTTACCGCGTCCGCGGCGTTAGCCGCTCTTGCGACAATGGCGACAAAAGGCAAAAGGGAAGTGGACAAGAGAATTACGAGCGGATTGGAACAAATAACAAGAAGGAAAACCGATACTTTGATTCCGTCATAGTTTACGGAGTCAGGCTTTTGGAGGGGGGCCGCATGCGGATAGAAACTGTTGAACAAAATATTTTTGAAAAATATCTAGAATGTACGGATCGCACGGATCCGATAAAATGCGTCGGTAAAGTAGTAAAGGTAGAAGGATTATTAATAGAAAGCCACGGTCCTCAGGCTATTATAGGCGAGATATGCAGAATTGTAGTTCCAAAAGGCAGGGGCAGTATTAAGGCCGAAGTCGTAGGGTTAAAATATGAAATTGTTCAGCTAATGGCCTATGAGGAAACGGACGGGATTGAAATAGGGGATAGGGTAATCGCCCTTGGAAGCCGTCTTGAAGTGTCGGTCTCCAATAAACTTTTAGGGCGCGTTATAGACGCTCTTGGAAACCCTTTAGACAACAAGGGAGAGATCGCGTCAAGTTGTTCGTATCCCGCGCTCGCCAGCCCGCCCGATCCGCTAAAAAGAAGACGGATAACGGAGCGCATAACAACGGGAGTCCGCGCCATTGACGGTCTTCTCGCGGTGGGTAAGGGCCAAAGACTCGGCATTTTTTCCGGTTCCGGCGTCGGAAAATCCACACTTCTTGGAATGATTGCGCGTAACACTTCCGCGGATGTAAACGTGGTAGCCCTAATAGGCGAGCGCGGACGGGAAGTGAACGATTTTATAGAATACGATCTCGGTCCAGAGGGACTAAAGCGCAGCGTACTGATAGTAACCCCGTCAAATTCCCCGCCCCTTGCCCGTCTTCGCGGGGCCTATGTGGCTACCGCCGTCGCCGAATATTTCCGCGATCAGGGAAACGACGTTATGCTTTTATTCGACTCCGTTACGCGATTCGCCCGCGCCATGAGGGAAATAGGGCTTGCGGCGGGTGAGCCTCCGGCGCAAAGGGGTTTTCCTCCCAGCATGTTCGATTCCATGCCGAAACTTCTTGAAAGGTCGGGCACTTCCGACAAGGGGAGCATAACGGGTTTTTATACCGTCCTTGTGGACGGCGACGATATGGACGAACCTGTCGCGGATACCGTCCGAGGCATTCTGGACGGGCATATAGTTCTTTCAAGGAATCTGGCGCAGGCGTATCATTACCCTGCCATCGACATATTGCCTAGCATTTCCCGTCTTTCGCCCAAAGTATCGGGACCCGCGAGCATGAGGGCGGCGGGCGTTATACGAAAGAATATGGCGGCTTACGCGGCCGCGGAAGACCTTATCAATGTAGGCGCTTATCATCAGGGTTCCAACCCGGAGATTGACGAAGCGATAGCGAAACACGGCCCCATTGAGGATTTTTTAATTCAGGAAGTGGACGAGCCTTCGTCTTTGGAGGAAACTCTTGCAGAAATGTCAAAAATAGCGGGCGTTCCAATCCCGCCGGAGGAAATGACGGATACGAATAAAATGCTTGTAAAAATAGTAAATCAAAAAATAAAACCCGATACGCCTAAAATCGCGGTAAAACCGTCTAATACGGAAGATACTAAGATGGCGCTTAACAGCGTAGCCGCGTTATTTTCTTCAATGCCGGGAATGAATATTTTAGACGGTGACAACTGATGAAAAGATTTTCTTTCAGACTTGAAAAAGTTATGCAATTAAGAAAATTTAAAGAAGACGAATGCAAACTCGCCCTTGGGCAGGCGATTAGTATTCTTAACAAAATAGAAAACGATATAAAGATTACCGCCGTAAAACGCCACGACGCCGCGGAACGGCGTTTTAACTCGGGACTTGATATGGCGTCATGGGACGCTTACATTCTGCGTCTTGAACAGGAAGCTGAAAAACTCGCGAATCAGGCGGCTCAGGCGGAAATTGTGGTGGACGAAAAACGCGCCCTGTACATAGAGGCGCAAAAAGATTTAAAGGCGATTGAAAAATTAAAGGAAAAGCGTAAAAAAGAATACCGCAAGGAAATGATGGATTTACAAATGACGGAAATTGACGACATGACCGCGGCAAGGTATGGGGAAGCGGGTAGTGATTAGCGGATATAGTATATAATGGGTAGTATGTACCGGGAGCGAAATCCTAATAACTAACTACTAACCTCTATTCGCCGACAAACAAACGCTTTTCCACTTCCATAATAACGGTCCTTTGCTTATTCGGGTCCTCAGGGCATCTTCAATGGCGGCAAAATCTTCATTTTTTAAATTCTTCGCCATAAAGGAACCCCAACGGGATTGTTCTGTGTTAAACCAGACGGAAAGATCTTTTTCGGTAATCAGCCTTTCTTCTTTTTGGTCGATTGTCTGAACCGACACTTTAAATCCCTGTTCCCCAAATGCGGCCGTGAAATCTTCCGCATCCCATAAGTCAGCGCTGTTTTTAAAAAATGAGTCTTCCGCCCGTTCCAGTACCGACGAAAGCTCTTTTTGACCGCATTCCTGTAAAAGGATTCGTGAAAGACGCTCGCCAAGACGGGGAGGGGAGCAAAGTAAAACGAGATTACCGTTTTTCGCGAGAAGAACATTCGCGCGGGAGGCGAGAAGGGCGGGATCGTAAGTTAATCTGACCGCCCGAATCAGGATATGGTCGAAACGGGAGCATGAAAACCACTCGTCGCTCTCTTTTGGATCGGGTAAAATTTCTTCGGTTACGGCTATTAGCGGTTTTTCTATTTCATCTAACACGGCCGCGTATTGATAAAGAGCGTCTTTCGCCGCGGCGTTGTTTACAAGGGCGGCGGAAAGACCTTCGGGACATCTGCGGAGGCTTTCCCAAAGAAGAAGCCCGTCGTTCGCTAACGGAATTAAAACCCGATCCTGCCGCAAGACGGAAGCCGCTGTAAAAATCAATTCCCTGTCGCTTAACAACAGCCTGCTTCTTCCCGACTCAAGACGCTTAAACCAACTCTCGCGGCCTTTCGCGGCCGCCGACCATGATAAAAATTCCCCGTCCGCTTCCGCTTCTTTTTGCGAGCCCAGGACAATCGCCGCCTGTAATTCGCGTTTTCGTAAAACATCTTCGCGTATTTTTCCCTCATAACCTGAGGATGACGGAATGTAAAAGGTTCTTCCGCGCAATGTGTTGGGCAGGTACTGTTGCGCGGCCCAATGGTCGCGGTAGGCGTGGGGATAAACATATCCCTCGCCGTGGCCGAAACCTTCAGCGTCGCGACTAGCGTCACGCAGATGGTTGGGGACTTCAGCGTCTTCCCGTTCCACTTCTTTGAGCGCGTCAAAGTAAGACATGGCGGTATTCGATTTGGGGGCGGTAGCGAGGTACAGGCAGGCGTGGGAAAGCGGAAAATTCCCCTCGGGAAATCCGATTCTTTCAAAAGCCTGGGCGCAGGAGATGACGACGGAGATCGCGTTCGGATCCGCGAGACCGACATCTTCGCTTGCGAGGATAATCATTCGCCTGAAAATAAATTTTGGATCTTCTCCGGCGCGTACCATTTTCGCAAGCCAGTACAAGGCCGCGTCGGGATCGCTTCCCCTGACGCTTTTAATAAACGCGCTGATGGTGTCAAAATGGTAGTCGCCGTCGCGGTCGTAAAGAAGGGCGCGCCTTTGTATGCTTTCTTCCGCCGCCTCCATAGAGATGTGAATTTCCGTTTCTTCCTTGGGCGGCCACGGAGTAACGCTTGTTTCAACCGCGAGTTCTATCGCGTTAAGAAGGCTTCTAGCGTCACCGCCGGCTACTTCCACAATGTGTTCCAACGCTCCTTCTTCAAAGCCGATATTCCATTTTCCGTAACCGCGTTCCTTATCCGCGAGAGTCCGCCTCGCGGTTTCAAGCAATTCAGGCTGACCCATTGGTTTTAACTGGAAAATTCTGCTTCGGCTGACAAGCGCCTTGTTTACCTCGAAAAAGGGATTTTCAGTCGTCGCGCCGACAAGAATTACCGTGCCGTTTTCCACCCAGGGAAGGAGAGCGTCCTGCTGGGCCTTATTCCAGCGGTGGACTTCGTCCACAAATAGGATGGTTCTTTTGCCGTAAAGCCTGAATCGGTCGTCGGAACGATCTATTACTTCGCGTATGTCTTTTACGCCGGAAAGAACGGCGTTTAATTTTTCAAATGCGGCGCGGGTCGTATTGGCGATGACCGCGGCAAGAGAGGTTTTTCCCGTCCCCGGCGGACCGTAAAGGATTATTGACGAAAGACGGTCGGCCTGAATCGCGCGGCGCAACAATCTTCCCCGGCCTACGATATGATCCTGTCCTATAATATCTTCAAGAGTACGCGGACGCATCCTGTCCGCGAGAGGGCTGACGGAAATTTTGTTTTTTTCGTTAAATAACTCGTCCATTAAAGACAGAATAGCAGATTATTCTTCCGCGTTCCATATCATAATACCGTCGCGCATTTTGTATGACCAAAGACCGTTTTGCTGGGTGGATGCGAACATGGTCATATTCGGGTCTATCGCGGCGGGCGTTTGAATAATATAATTTATAAGTTTTTTCCCCAAAGATGGCGTATAACGATCATAATCATCAACGCTGGTAAGCTCCGATCTTCTTCCCGGTTCGTAGAATGTAGCGCCCCCCATTATTAAGCCTGTTGACGTATCCAACTCAATTTCAAGATACCCGTTTTTATATGCTGAAACGGTGGAGTAATAATCCTCATTCCTGCCGACAAGCAATAGACTTGGCGTAGTGTCGGTATTGTTTCTGTACCAAAGTGCGAGCGCGCCCGTTGAATAACGGCCGTCGTCGAAACCGACTATTTTATCGGTAATTACCGCATTGTAAATTTCATAAAGATCCCCTTTTTCGGTAATTGCCGCGGCGCAATCCGCGTTTAAATTGATAATTCCGGTAAAGTCTTGATTTGCTCCAAGCACCGGTAAATCAGATGTGGTAGTATCAATTTGGGATTTATTTACATAAAAAATTCCGTATTTGGTACATAGATAATAATATGTACTATCGGAGGCTACGCCTTTTAGCATATAAATAAACGGTACCGTTTCAGATATTCTTAAAGGGATTTCCGTAAAATCCGTACTCCCGTCTTTTCTAAAATAAATATTATATGTATTATTACTATTTCTAACGCTCGCGAATAAAATATTATCCAACGCGTGAATTGATTGAACATTACCGGACAGATTTACATCTTCAATGAAATTACCGCTATTATCGTACCGTCCTATTTTTCCGCTGCTGCTGTCTATATAAAGCGTGTAAAGTGAATCGCCCGCGACCGCGAGATTTATTACAAAGTAGTCTATTGTTAACCATTTTGACCATACGTTATTGTCGTAAAAGAAAATATTTTTTCCCGACGCTATAAACAATTTACCGTTAAACACGACAAAATTTGTAGGCGATCCGCCGATTATCGGGTCAACAAGGGGGGGTTCTACGGTAATCTTATAAAATATCGCGTCATTACAGGAACCGAGCGAAAAAATAATCAATGAAATAATTAATAATTTTATTATAAATATTTTCATTATTCTACCTTACCCGTTAAAAATGATAACGCCCTACAAGCCCTAAATCAATAAAAAGAGCGTCAATATTTTTAGCCGGTTCGTTTGTCCACTGCGGGAACCAGCAAAAATTTGACGTTATTCCGAATGACCACTCATGCGTAATCCTGAAATACGCGCTTAATCCGCCTTTCATAAAAAAGCCAAAATAACCGAAATCTAGATATGTTTGTATTGTTCCGCCGAGAGTCATGGAAATAGGAAATTCAAACCGCCCAAGTATGAATTGGGTTCCCAATTTTGCCCCGAAGTATGTCATAAATACCGTATTGCCGCCTATCGTACGTATAAATATAAGGCCGAGTTCTCCGCCCGTAAATAAATAGGAACTTAAATAATAATTATAGTTTAGAATTCCCGTTCCGCCGACCGGCGGGGTAATTTTATGGTCGATTGACTCGCCCTCACTATCAATAAACGCTATCGGAAAAGCGACGCCTAAACCGATGGAAAGAGTCTGATCCCCCCTTGTGTATATGTTAGTCGGGTAATTATCCACCCAATCGGGTTCGACTTCAGGCTCGCTGTCATCCTGTGCAAAAAGCAGGACGGAAATCCCAAAAAAAAGTATTAAAAATAAGGCTGCCGCCTTTTGCATAAGAACTCCTAATATTAAATTACTTTATTTCCCTGTTTTATTCAACAACCGACGGGGCTCTTGGGTTACTATTTTTTATTTTCGCCTTTCTCCATTGACAAATATTCAAGTAAAATGGGATATTTAGTCAGCAAATCCCCGTATCGTTCCAATTCTTCAAAACGAATCTGGGTTTCCATGTGGTTTTCCGCTCTTTTTCCAAAAGAAGATACCGCATATTCACGCTGGCTGGAAAGATACCCCTCGTAAATAAGGCGAAGTTGCCTGTAAAGGACAAAATCAGGGTAATTTGCCGATTTTATACTAATGGAGAAATCGCAAATTTCAGGAAAATTCCCCTTTATTTCCCTATCCAATTCCGCGTCAGGGTTTCCTGACATTAATTGTTCCAGCCTTACGCTGTCCGTCCCGTGGGAAGAAAGCAGTCTAAGCAGAAGATTTTCGATATTTTGCTCTACGGACTGCAAATACGCGTCCAAATCAGCCTGACTGACAAGATTATTTTGACTTACTACGGAAATAAGCATTTGCGGATCCAGTTTAAAGTTTAACTCGCCCTTAAGATTCCATGAAAAATCCGCGTTTTTAAGACCGATAAAGGCGGCGTAAGTTTCCCCTGACGGCAGGGAACTGTTAAAATCAATAGGATAGTGGTTATTTTCAAGATTGAAAACGGAAATTCTTACGTTTGTAGGTATCAACTTATACCAAATCCAGCGGAATTCCCCCGATTGAATGGGTTTTTGATCAAGGCCGTGTGTTTTGGAATAGATTACGCCGTATTTACCCGGAGGAACGGAAAACTGCGCCCAGCCGAACATGAAAACGGTCCCCGCGATGATAATCAATATAATCAAGGTGATAAAAAATTTTTTCATACTGTATTATAATAATACATATATTGATCTTTTGGCAACATATATAAAGAAGGTAAAAGGATAAATTGGAGAATAACGCTAACAGGATAACCGATCCCCTGACATGGATATTGTTTTTATGTTTCGGAGTTTCACTTGTCTCGCTTATAATTTATCTTATAGATATTAATTTTAGCGATAAAACCCTGTTAAAATTACTTGCCGTAATACGGTATTCGTCATCCATGCTGTTTATATGCGCTTTATATAAAGTGTTATTAAATATTTATCGTACTATTCGCGATCGTAAATTTCATTTGTTAAAATTATTGCTTAATCTCGGATTAATGGTATATAGCATTATAATTATTTTATCGGATGGGTTTATTAACGCTTTTTCGGGGGGAAATTTATGAAAAGACTTTACGCCCTAAGAGGTGCGGTCCAATGTGAAAACTCGGCGGATGATATGATCCTGCAAATAGGTTTGATGTACGGGGAATTGCTTAATTTAAACAAGTTGGAAGAAAGTGACATTGTTTCGGTAATGTTTTCCGTAACCGACGATCTTTACGCCGTTAACCCGTGCACCGCCTTACGTAAAAACGGCCGCGCGGGGGAGCTTTCCCTTTTTTCAACACAAGAGCCGAATAGTAAAAATTCCCTTGAGAGGGTTGTCAGGGTCATAATTCACTGTTATCTTGATGAAGGGTCCGTAATAAGGCATGTCTACCGCAACGGGGCTGAAGTCTTACGCCCTGACAGGGTAAAAAACGATTAAATAACCTTACGGATTATTGCTCCAGTTTAATAATTTCCCAAACTTTCGGGGTTTCCTGTCCGATACGCCAAAAACCTATGGCTTTTATTTTCATCGACTTATACATTTCCATCCGCATGGAAATGGAATGTTCGTCTTCGTAATAAACCTTAACGGCGATATTCGCGATATAATCAAAAGTCGGTATCCCGTTCTCGCGCTTGATTTCCCTGACTTTATAGGTTTCTATCAAACTTTCCGTAGTCGTATAAATAAGCGCCCTGTGATGATTTTTCTCTTCCCACGCGCGTCCGTAAAACGGGATTCCCATGATTAGTTTTTCGTCTCCTATTACGCGTAAGGAATATTCCGCCACGTTCCTGCACCATTTAAGGGACGCTACGGAACCGGGACCGCTTCCGCCCCAATGTTCGTCATAGGCCATAATAAAAATTTTATCGACAATGGGCTTAATTTTTTCATAATCGTAAACGTCGTTCGCTATTGTTTTTGTACGGGCGTAAAGGGCGATGGAAAATATTTTATCCTTCGGAAGCCCCGCGCGTAATTCGCGCAAGAATGAAAAAAACGCGTCGCCCGATCTGGGGGGGATGCTTTCAAAGTCGATATTTAAACCGTCATAATTTTTAGTCGCCGTTATTAAATCCGCTACTAAATTTTTTCGCTGGGAACTTCCCGGCATAAGCGTAAAATACGTAAGGGCGTTACTGCCGCATGTAACGACCAAATGCACCCTGCCGTTAAATTCCGGAAGATTCTGGCGGTTAGGCACTTTTGAAAGAGCGCCGTACATATCAACTTCAGCGCCAAAATAGCCTACGTCCGTTATGGGGAGATCTTTTGTAAGATCCGCTTCCTTTCCTACCATGACATAGCCCCATATTTCCCTGAACGACGTTACGGGCAGAGTTCGTTCCGAGCGTTGAATAATCACCTCAATCTCCCGGTCAATAGGATCGATTTCAGCTTCAGCTTCAATTTTAATATCCTTAGGCGCGCTTTTGCATTGGATCGGCAAAAATAGCGATAATACTATTATAATTATAATAAACGGATGTTTCATTAATTGATTATCGGATTTTTTACCGTAAACGGGATAGAAGAATTTTTCATTCGGCATGCGAAGAACGACAAATAAAGAGCGGCGCAGGCGTGTATTCGGGCCTAAAATAAAGTATTAATTCAAAAATATTTATATACCGATATATAAAGAGAGGTATAGTCATGATTTATGAAAAATGCAGGGATATCCTGCTTCAGGAATGTGAATTAATCCAAAACGCCGTTGTTGAACAGGAAAAAATACGTCAGGCCGTTACAAATCGGGAATGGACCGTTTTTGAAGACCATTTAGGCGCGATGAACTCGATAGAAAGTAAAATTGAAACTTTGGAAAAAGAACGCGAACAGCTTTTTACCGTTTTTAAGACATTAATTCACCAGCGGAGTTTTTCTGAAAATCTGGACGCTAAGGGGCAATTTTACGCGTTAGTTACGCTCCTTCCGGATAGCCAGCGTAATGAATTAACCTCGATTTACCGCAGTTTAAAAATTGAAGCTATAAAATTGCGGATGGCGAATGAATCGTTATTCGCGTATTTGTCGGGAATTAAATCGACATTAAAGGATTTCTTTGATCTAGCGTTTCCCGAAAGGGGCGGAAAAATGTACACAAAAGAAGGAACGCATTTTTCCAACGATATGCAGAGTGTTTTTTTAAACCGTAGTTTTTAAGAGGAGAGTAAAATGACATCGACATTCATGGGATTGGAAATCGGAAAAAGAGGCGTTCAGGCGCATCAGAACGCGCTTGCCTCCGTAGGACATAATTTAGATAACGTTAATACGCCCGGATACTCAAGACAAAGGGTGGAATTTACCCCGGTTGAACCTATTTTTATGCCGGGACTTAACCGCGCGGAAACGGCCGGGCAGATAGGGCAGGGAGTCAACATTGAGCGTATTGAGCGCATTAGGGATCAGCTTCTTGACAGGAGAATCGTCGCCCAAAGTTCAAACGAAGGTTATTGGGGAGTACGCGACCGCTATGTGCGCGAAATGGAGCAAATATATCTTGAAACAGGCGTGAATTCCGTAAGAAGTAAAATGGATAACTTCTGGGACGCGTGGCAGGAACTTTCCCAGCACGCCTCGGAAAATGAATTCCGCATCGGCGTTATTCAAAGGGGAAAAACCCTAATCGACGGTATAAAAAACCATTATAACGGTCTTAGCAGACTTCAAACCCAGGTTAACGACGACATCCAGATGACGGTTTCTAGGGTAAATGAAATATCGCGCCAGATAGCCGCCCTTAACGGAGACATACAAAGAATAAAAGCGCAGGGCGACAATCCGAACGATCTAATGGACAGGCGCGACCTGCTGGTTGACGAACTTTCATCTTTAATCGACGTAACCGTTGCGCAAACAGACCCGGATGAATTTATGGTTCACACTTCAGGCCATGTTCTTATACAGGGACAGGTAGGCAGGCAGTTTGACATGAGAAAAGACGTAGACGCTGAAAGTTTCGCGTATATTTATTGGCGCGATACAGGAAGTGAAATGGTTTTTTCAAAAGGCGGTCTTGGAGCTTTGATGGAACTGCGTGATGTGACAATACAGAAGGAAATTCAAAACCTTGACAACATGGTAATGAATTTTACGGACCTTGTTAATGAGATACACGCTGAAGCCTACGGCGCGAACGGCTCGACGGGTAATAATTTCTTTTCCGAATATCCGTTTGTCACCAATGTTAACGGAAATTACGACAGATCGGGCGACGGGATTTTCGATTCAAGTTATATTTACAGAATTAACGGGCAAAATAAACTTGAACCCATGGCGCAGATAGGTTTGGAGGGCGTAATAACCCTTTCGGGAAATGACAGGCGGGTGGAAGTGCCTTATTATTCAACGGATACGGTAAACGATGTTATAATCCGTATAAATAATTCAGGCGCGGAAGTTGTCGCGCGTTTGAACAGGGAGGGAAAAATATCTTTCAAGGGTACTCCCGCCGAATTAGTTGACGGACAGAGGGTAAATCCCGATTTTGTTATACGTCATGTTGAAGATTCGGGACACTTTCTTGTGGGGTACGCTGGTCTGCTTCTTCAACAGGGGGCGGAAGGCGCTTACGATTGGGGAAGGGCGGACGCCGTATCAAGCTTAAGAGGTACTCCTGTGGATTACGCTCTCGCCCCTGTCGCGCATCCGGCGGGATGGATAGAGGTTAATCCGTTGCTCATTAAGGATCCTACCTATGTGGCGGCCGGCTTTGGTCATAACGGAAGGACGGCAAATCCCGGAAACGGAGACGCGGCGGCGAATATCGCTTCGATAAGAAATACTCCCGTAATGGTTGGGAGGCTCGCGACATTTGACGATTATTTCGCCGTTTCAGTCGGAAACATCGCTTTAATGGGCGAAGAAGCGGAAAGGGCGCTGGCGACTGAAAATCAGATAATGAAATATTTGCGCGATTGGAGACAGTCGATTTCGGGCGTAAATATCGATGAAGAACTCGCCAATATGATCCGCTTTCAACAGGGGTACAACGCCGCGGCAAGATTTATCACGACGGTCAATTCCATGCTGGATACGCTAATCAACCGCATGGGTGTTTAGATAATTAACACGGAGGAATAAGTTATGAGAAGGATATCGACGGACATGTCCCATTCGGACATGCAGTTTTATTTGAGGCGGCAGGAAGAAAACCTGAATAATATCCAGTCAAAAATTGAAACGGGAAACAGACTCCAAAGGTTAAGGGACGATCCTCTGGCCGCGTCCCATGCGGTAAGATATGAGTCCTATATCACGCGTCTTAACCGTTTTGAGGAAAATACGTACAAGGCGAGAGAGCATTTGGACAATACGCATGATTATTTAAACGAAACCAACAGCATTATTCAAAGAATAAGGGAGCTTGCGGTTAACGGCGCTAACGGAGTTCATCAAGGATATGAACTGCAAATAATGGGGATGGAAGTAAATGAACTTTTAAAAGAACTCGTAGCGTTATCCAACGCAATCGGTCCCGATACAAGGCAGATTTTTTCAGGCGACAAAGTTTATACCGAACCTTTCAGGGTTGTTGAGGGAACGGTGGAAGGAGCCGGTGAGACGGTAATAACCCGCGTTGAATACCGAGGGGCGGGCGCTAGCCGAAAAGTTGAAATTGGCGATAATATGTTTTTGGAACTGGATTTAGCGGGAGACGAGGCCTTTTGGGCGGAGAAAATGCAGATTTTTTCCACGACCGACGCTACGGATTACAGGGTAAGGGAAAACGGAGCGTTTTATATTGACGGGGTGGAAATCGGCGTAAACATCGGCGATACATTGCCTTCGATAGTGGCGAAGATAAACGATTCCGCCGCTCCCGTAAAGGCGTATATCGATCCCGATACGAGAGGGCTTGTTCTTGAAGGCACAAACGCCCATCTTATCTGCGCCGAAGACAAAGAAGGCGGCGCGACAGCGTTACGCGATTTAGGGATAATCGCGGGCAATATGGTAAATGGCGCGCCTAACTGGAACTCTTCGGCAAAGGTTTACGGCGGCTCTTTGTTTGATATGGTAATACGCCTAAGGGACGCGATGTACCGTAACGATCAGGATTTTATAGGTAGCCAGGGAATAGGCGGGATGGATCTCGCGGTTAATAACGTGGTACTCAGATTAGCCGACGTTAGCAGTCGCAAGGAAAGGGCCGAGACCGCGTGGCAGAGGATAAACGCGCAAATCCCGAATGTGACGAGCATGCTGGGACGCGAGACCGGAGTTGATATGGTGGACGCCATTACGGATTTAAAAAACGCGCAATTAGCGCATCAGGCCGCTTTGCAGACGGCGGCAAAAATATTACCTTCGACATTACTTGATTTTCTAAGATAGGAGTAAAAAATGAAAGTTGATACCAAGGTTTACGGAAGTTTGGAAGTTGACGAGAAACAAAGAGTAAGAATACCGCTGGGACTTTTCGGTTTTGAGGAATATAAAGAATACGTATTACTGGACAATGCCGAACAAGGGCAATTTTTTTGGCTTCAATCCGTAGATGATAAAGAAATCGCGTTTATATTAATCAATCCTTTCCTTTTCCGCAAAGACTATGAAGCTAACGTAACAAACGATGATCTTGCCGAAATAGGAATAAAATCTCCCGAAAACGCCCTTGTTTTCGTTATCGTTACGATTCCGCAGGACGGAAATTCAATGACGGCCAATCTTCAGGGACCGATAATTATCAACAAAGAAAATATGACCGGGATGCAGGCGATACTTTCCGACTCGAAATGGAGAACAAAGCATGACATTATAGCTGAATTTAACAAGCAAGGAAAATAAAATGCTTATACTGTCAAGAAAAGTAGATGAAAAAGTAATAATCGGCGACGATATTAAAATCTCGATTATAGAAATTCGAGGCGATCAGGTTCGTATCGGTATTGACGCTCCCAAAAAGGTAAAGGTTTTCAGACAGGAAGTTTATGACGCTATTAAGGCCGAGAATAAAGCCGCTTCCAAGTCCGCTACCGTTATACCAAATGTGAATTTCGGTAAGAAATAGGGAAGAAATTTACCGCGAACCGACGCGGAAAATACGAACAGGAGAAAAAGAATTCTTACCGTGAACCGCACGAACAAACGCGAACAACGACAAGATATCGAAATAAAAGTTAGCGTAAGTACCAAAGGTACCGGTTCGCGGTTAAAAAATTATTATGGTATTATTTATCAGGATGAAAAAATAATAGCGGTTAATAAAGCGTCCGGTATTTCCGTCGGCGGGGACAGATGGGACGAGTCCAAAGAAAGACTGGACAGGCTTATTGAACGCGATCTTCAAATTAAAAAAATATTTACCGTTCACAGAATAGACAAGGAAACTTCGGGACTTGTGGTATTCGCGAAAGATAGTGAAACACACCGCGGTTTATCAATGTCCTTTGAACGGCGCGACGTAAAAAAACTGTATACCGCCGTTGTTCACGGCCGTCCGTCATGGAAAGAGACCTCATGCGATTTGCCTCTTATACCGAACGGCAACAAGAAACACATGACTATAATCGATAAATACCGGGGGAAAAAGTCGTTTACAAGCTTTATCCGTCTTACAAGCGCCGGAAACTACAGCGTCCTTCAGGCAATTCCCGAAACGGGCAGAATTCATCAAATCAGGGTACATTTGGCCGCCCTAGGGCACCCGATAGTCTGCGACGAATTATACGGTAAGAAGTCCGTCGTAAAACTCTCATCCTTCAAACGCGGCTACAGGGGCGACCCTCTGGAAGAGCGCCCGTTACTCGAAAGACTCGGCTTACACGCCCGGGAACTGACACTGCCTGACGGGCAAGTTTTAATCGCACCGCTGTCCAAGGATATGTCAAGCTTGATTAAGCAACTGGAAAAGAGTGAGAAATGAGAAGTGAGAAATGAAAAGTGGAACAGGCTAAGAGTGAGAAACAGCGCTGAGATTGCGGACAACGACACTTCTTATTTATAATTTCTCATTTCTCATTTTTTTCAGTATTTATCCCTAATAGAAATATCGCTTAATTTAGAAATCTTGTTAGCCGCCATGTATTTGTGTATTCCGTCGATAATTTCCAACATCGTGTGGGGGTTTGAGAAAGTCGCGGTTCCCACTTGAATGGCGCGCGATCCCGCCATGAGGAATTCAATCGCGTCGTTTGTGCAGGAGATTCCCCCCATCCCTACAATGGGTATATTCACTTTTAAATCCTTTAAGGAATCGTATAACTCCCAAACTATGCGAAGGGCTATCGGCTTGATCGCGGGACCTGACAGACCGGCTATTATGTTGTCAAAGACAGGTTTGCGTTTTACCGTGTCAATCGCGATAGCCCTGAACGTGTTTACGATGGATAACGCGTCGGCGCCGGCGTTAACGCAGGCTAGGGCTACGGAGGCTATGGAAGGGCAGTTAGGTGAAAGTTTTACCATAAGCGGCTTATGCCGGCAAGCGCGGCGGACCGCCACGACCAACGCGGCGGAGGTTCCCGGATCAAGTCCGAAGGCGAGACCTCCGTCTTTGATATTAGGGCATGAGATGTTAAGTTCTATCATGTCAACGGATGAGTCGTCCAACAAAGCCGCGCCTTTAACATACTCGTCGGAAGACGAACCGGAAAGATTGGCGATTATCGCTGGTCCCAGGCGGCGCATATATTCAAGATCGTTTTCGATAAATGATTTAATGCCGGGATTTTCAAGTCCGATTGAATTTATCAGTCCGCTTGGGGTTTCCCAAACGCGCGTTCCCGTGTTTCCGGAGCGTGGAATAAAGGTCAGTCCTTTTGTGCATATTCCGCCGAGAAGCGAAATGTCAAAAATAGTGCTGTATTCCCTGCCTTTGCCGAATGTTCCCGAAGACGCTATAACGGGATTATTAAATTTTACGCCCGCGATTTCAACAGACATGTCAATTTGGTTTTCATTTGCGGTTACATTGGTATTATCACTCATTAAAAATCACCTCACGAGCGGAGAAAATCGGACCTTCCATGCAACAGCGGCGGTTTCCGTTTGTAGTTGTAATAGTACAGCCCATACACGCGCCTGTGCCGCATGCGAATTTGTTTTCCATGGAAATAAAACAGGGAACTTTTTTCTCTTCGCATTTTTTCTTTAAAACGCTCAACATAAGCGCGGGGCCGCATCCTAAAATTACGTCAAAATCCTGCGGCGCGAACAAAAAGTCCGTAATCTTGCCGTTAAGCGCGTTTCCGCCGTCTTCCGCCGCGATGGAAAAACGTTTTGAGTTGACGGCGTAACCCATAATGGCGTTTTCCTGTTCCTTCTCCTTGAACCCTTTTCTAAAACCCGCGAAAAAATGAAAATGATAATCGGGTTTTTCCGAGACGAGGGCCGCAAGCGGGGCTATCCCGGCGCTGCCGCCGACAAGCGCGGCCTTTCCGTTTTCGGGCAGGAAATCCGCCCAACAGTTGCCGAAGGGTCCCGTTAGCTGAATTTTTTCCCCCGCCTGGGCGCAGGAAAGTTCTTCCGTCCCCCTGCCTTTTTTTTGTATAAGGAATTTAACGGTATTTGTTTTGGCTATATATTCAAATACGCTGATGGGACGCGGTAACAGAACGCCGCCTCGCAGGTGTTTTACCATAAAAAATTGACCTGCTCTCGGGACGGGCTTTTTCCATGAAAATTGAAGAATAAAATATTCATCCGTAACAACGGTGTTTTTTTCAAGTTCGCATACGATACTTAGACTCATTTTTTATTTCCTTGCCTCTTTAAGAATATCATCTCTCATAACAATAACCGCCTGCCTCGCCTTTTCGGCGGCGAATAAATTATCCGCATTCCCGTTTCCCGGCTCTTTCCTCCATGCGGCTATAATCGACCTTGAGGCGTTCACTACGCCGCCGTTTCCGTCCCGTAACAATAACGCCGCATCCTTCGCCCCGCCGCCCTGGGCTCCGTAACCGGGTATTAAAAAGAAAAGATCGCCGTAATTCGCCCGAATTTCGGCCGCTTCGTCTCTTTCCGTACAGCCTGTAACCACGCCGAAAAGCCTGTAGCCGTAATCTCCTTTAAAATTCGTAGGAAACTCCGCTAACTTATCACCTACGGAATGGTACACACGTTTTCCGCCGCCGATTTCAAGGTACTCAAAGTCCCTCATCCCCGCATTACTGGTCCGCATTAGGACAAAAGCGCCTTTTCCTTTAATTTGCGCCTCTTTTAACCACGGTTCGATTGAATCCATACCCATATAAGGGCTTAAAGTCACAAAATCAGCCTCAAAATCGCCGGAAAAATGGGCTTTAGCGTACCTAATAGCGGTATCCGCTATATCTCCGCGTTTAATGTCGGCAATAACAAGACATCCCTTATTATGAATATATCTTAAAATATCAGAATAAACACGAAGACCGTCAAGTCCTTTTTCTTCATAATAGGCTATTTGTACCTTAAAACAGGCGCATACGTCGTAAACAGCGTCAACAACCGCCTTATTAAAGGCCAGTACGGCCTCGGCGTCGTTTCCCGCCCTACGCCTTTCCAAATCGGGCACATAATCCGCCGCGGTATCCAGTCCCACGCAAACATGCCCTCTTTCCTTCACTCTCTCAAACAATCTATCAACATTAAGCATTATTTAAAGTCTCCGGCGGAGATGATTTCGTCGCAGTACTCGCAACGGTAGGTGCGCCGTTCTTTGTTTTCAAGGTGGAAAACATGGGTCAGATATTTTTCCGTGGAACTGATACAGCGAGGATTTTTGCATATAAGCACGTTTTCCACTTTTTGCGGAAGCTGGAGCTTTATCTTTTTTGTTACGCGCTCATTTTCTATGATGCTTACCGTAATATTCGGATCGATTAAGCCTAGCACGTCAAGATTTATCGATATTGTATTGTCTATTTTGATAACATCTTTTTTTTCGCATTTTGTCGAGTTTGCGTTCGCGACAAACGCTACGGTATACGGAACCTTATCAAGCCCGAGCCAGTTAAAAATACGGCTTCCAAGCCCCGCTTTAATGTGATCTATAACGATGCCGTTTTTTATTTTCTCTATATTTAACATTCGCTTACCCCCAGTATTGAAGCAAGTAACGCCATGCGGACATACATTCCGTACTTCGCCTGTTTAAAATACGCCGCTCTCGGGTCGCAGTCAATCTCGACGGAAATCTCGTTAACGCGGGGCAGGGGATGCAGAACAATCATCTTTTCCTTACCCAAAGACATTTTTTCGGTATTAAGGACATAGGTGTCTTTAAGGCGGATATAATCGTCCTCGTTAAAAAACCTCTCCCTTTGGACGCGCGTCATGTACAATACGTCCAATTCAGGTATTGATTTTTCAAGATTTTCGCTTTCTTCAAAAGTGACATTCTGTTTTATTAATATGCTCTTGATGTATTCGGGCAGGATAAGTTCTTTAGGGGAAATAAAAATCAATTTTATTTTAGGATAACGCGACAGGGCCTTGGCGAGGGAATGAACGGTACGCCCGAATTTTAAATCGCCGCAGAAACCCACGGTAATATTATCGATTTTTCCCAAAAGACGCTTTATTGTAAGAAGGTCGGTCAGCGTCTGGGTAGGGTGGTGGTGTCCGCCGTCTCCGGCGTTTATGACGGGAACCGCGGAATAACGGCTCGCCAAAAGCGCCGCCCCTTCTTTGGGATTTCGCATAACAATCGCGTCGGCGTAACTTGCAGCCATGCGGATTGTATCGGCTAAACTTTCCCCCTTTGACGCGGAACTGGAACCCGGTTCGGCAAATCCCAGACAACTTCCTCCGAGTCGCAACATGGCGGCTTCAAAACTAAGACGGGTTCTCGTGCTGGGTTCAAAGAAAAGGGTAGCCAAAAGCTTCCCCCTAAGGCTTTCCCTTAGGTATTTTTCATCTTTTTCTATCTTTTCCGCAAGCGAAAAAAGAGAGTCCATCTCACCTAGTGAGAAATCTTCCGGCTCTATTAAGGATTTTCCCTTAAGCATTTTAACCTCATTCCCGGTCTGGCCGCCCGTAAGCGGTCAGATTATTTTAATTAACGTCTCCGCCCGACGGCGACAAATCCCTCAAGTATTAAAAAAAAACCGCCATTAAAGGCGGGTTTCCTACAATATGGCTCCAAAGGCGGGCAATAATCATAATTGGATTATACATAAAAAACATTTTTTTATCAAGAGAAAAATGATTTATTATTAATTTTTTTTTTAAATTTAATGCAGAAAATAAAAACTTGAATTATAATTAAGGAAGAATATTATAATTTTGCGAAGTATTATTACACTTTTGTTCATAATTGAACATGAAGGGGGCTAAAAATGTGCAAAAAAAACCTGTTTATTTGCGTACTGTTTTTAATTATTGGAAGCGCTCTTTGGGCAGGCGGCGGAAAAGATAAAAACGTAACAAAATCGGCGGAGGATCCGTCAGGTTTTACAGATACATTGGATATTTCGGATAAAAAACCGGGAAAATACAATTATTATCTTGAAGCGAAAGACAAGGCGGGTAATACGACGCTTTCAGGGCCTGAAAATATTTATATTGATCCCGAATCCGATCTTCCCAGAACGACCATAATTAACCCCCTGCCGTATTTGCGCGTTCAGGGTAACATGAATATAGTCGGCATCGCCTTTGACGATGACGGCGTTAAAAGCGTGGAAGTCGCCGTTTACCGCGGAACAAACGGAAAGGGCGAAGAAATAACGCGCGTAACGGCGAGCGGGACCGATTACTGGTCATATTTTCTTGACACTTCGGACGGGGAGATTTGGATGGACGGGGACTATACCGTAAAAGCGTGGGCGACCGATATAAACGATCTTTCCGGTATTGCGGATAACTATCCCGACGGCTCTAAAGTACCCGTAAAAAAACAAAAAGTCGCGGTTGTTTACTGGCGGCTTGACCGAAAAAAACCGGAAACCATCGTAACTAGCCATGCGGTGGGCGCGCTTGTTTCGGGAAATATACGCCTTGGCGGTACGGTTACCGACGGTAACGGCATCGCCGCTTTGGATTACTCCGTTGACGGCGGGGAAAAATACATTCCGGCAAAATTAAAAATTGATAGAAGAAACGGTAATAATACATGGGAAGTAAATCTTAATACGAAGCAACTTGAAGACGGTCCCGTCGTCGTATGGTTTAAAGCGCGTGACGGTAACAACAGTATCGGATCCGCCGCCCATCTGTTATTTGTAAATAATACCGGCCCCGACGTAAAAATCGTATACCCCGAACCGACCGCGACGGTAAACGGGATTTTCTCCATAGCCGGTTACGCGAAACATCCCGTCGGCCTTAAATCAATTTCATGGAAAGCCGGAACGGAGCAGGGCGAATTTGAATTACTTCCGGGAAATCAATGGTGGTCCGCGACCGTAGACGCGCGGGCGATAAAGGGCAATACGATAGATGTCGAAGTTAAGGCGGTTGACGTTTCAGGCAATACGACTATCGCTAAACAAAAGTATAAATTGGATCAAATCGCCGATATGCCGGTGGTTACCTTAACCGCTCCCGTATCCGGCGTTCTTAATAATAAACTCGGTCTGATCGTAAAAGGTACGGCTACCGACAAAGAGGGCGTAGCTTCGGTATTTTATTCGCTCGACGGAGCTACAGCCTCGGAAATACCATGTAACGGTAATTTCCAGTTTATAATTCCGACTCCGGCCGAGGGAACCCATTTTCTTGACGTTTGGGCGAAAGACGTTACCGGAGTTATCGGCAGTAAGGTGCAGGTAAAAGGCATAACGGTTTCAAACGCTGTGACACAGCCCGGTATAGCGTCTTTTACATGGATGGAAGGAAAAAACAAAAAAATTGAGAATTTTTATACCGGCATGAAAATAAAATATGTAGCGAAAATGACTATGGAGGTTTCTTTCAAGGCTGCGGTCGCGCCCGCTACGGCTACGGTCGCGTTTGGTAGTCATCCGCCGATACCGTTAAAATTGGCAGGCGCGAAAGAAGTATTTACGGCGGCGGTTCCCTTTCCTTCCTTGCATGAAGGGCCTTTGGAAATTACATTAACGGCTACCGACCGTCAGGGGAAAGTATTTACGCAAAAGGAATATGTTTTTGTAGCCAATCAATCAACGTCAGGCTATGACGAGCCTTTCAACGCCTCTAATAATATATTTAGATGGGTAAGGGAAACGGCTCTTTACGACGGGCGTATATTGTTGAAAGAAGGCGAAACATTGATGGGTATTAATTCGGTTCCCGTTAATAACGCCGTTCTTCAAGGCACGGGGGCGAATTTATTAAATACGACTATCGACCAATACGGAAGAGTACTGGTTACTATGGCAGGCGAGGGCGAAACCGGCTATCTGACTCTCAAACTTGATGTTGACGGCGGCTCATTTACAAGCCCGCAGTTCAAGATTATAACGGAAGTCGCAGGGCCGGTCGTTACGTTGCAGAATATTGAAAATTACAAATGGGTAAAAAACAGCGTTCCTGTCGTTTTTAACGTAACAAGTAAAAACAAGGTAAGTTTGGTGGAAATGTCCTTAGACATGGGAGATACTTGGCAAAGTCTTTTAACCGCGGCCGAATTGGCGGCGATTCGAGCTCCTATTAATACAAATTATACAAAGACGCTGGATATTACTTACGCCGAGGACGGTTTGGTTGACATACTGATAAGGGCGGTTAACGAATCGGGCCTTGACTCGGTGGCTGATTTCTCGGTGTTAAAAGACACGCAGGTTCCGCAGGCGCAGACGATTATGCCGATCGCGGAAGCCGGAGTAAACGGAACAATACGCATGGCGTTCGCCGTGGAGGAAATGGGCGCTATACAGTCCATTAAATACAACAGAACCGTAACGACTCCGGCGATCCCCGCGGCCCCGGCGACCCCCGCAACCCCGGCGAGACCCGCGACCGCTACGACCCCCGCGACTCCCGCGGTCCCCGCGAGTCCGGCGAGAGCCGCGGTTCCTGCCAGCACCACGACACAGGTGAAAGAAATTTTTAACGATAGCCAATGGGATAAAGATTACGCGCCAAGGTTCTTCGAGGTATTGATGGATTCCCTTGACATGCCCCTTGATAAGAACATGCGTTTTACATTTACGGATAAAGCCGGCAATTCAAGCGAAGTCAATACATGGTCATTTGTAATCGATCAAAATATGGACGTTCCCGTCGTACAAATCGTCCTGCCTATGGAGAACGAGGTAATTACCAATGATTTCATCGTTTCCGGCGTAATGTTCGATGACGACGGAGTTAAAAAGTATCAATGGAAAATAGACAATAATCCGTGGCAGATTGAAGACGCGGAATACGGTTTTTCAATTCCCGTGGCGTTGTCAACGCTGACGGATAATGAACATACGATTTCGGTAATAGCCGAGGATATTTACGGCGTAAAAAGCCAGACCGTTACGCGGGCTTTCCGCGTATCGTTAAGAGAGCCTACGGCGACGATGACCTATCCGCTTTATGATACGGTATTAAAAGAAGGAATAGAAATTAAAGGAACGGCCTCCGACAAGAACGGCATTAAAGAGGTAAAAGTTTCAGTTGATAACGGGAATTCTTTTAACATTGTAAATGGAAGTTATGGAACGGCGGCGGAAACGATACAGTGGTCGTATATTTTTAACACCACGATATTAAAAGACGGTCCGCACGTCGTGTTTATAAGGGTATTTGACAGGTATGAAATACCGGCGACTTACGCGTTTATGATCAATATTGACAATACCCAGCCCGAAATTATTCTGGACAGCCCCGGAGACGGTTCAATCACCGTAGGTAATATTTCGGTTATGGGCCGCATACTGGATCCCAATTTGAAGGAAGTAAGCATAGAACTTAGAAGCCTGGACGGATTTACGATTCCCGCCAACTTAAGGTCAAGGAAACTTGAATTAAGCTCGATGATAAGGGAAAATATCGATATTGCGGCGATGGCCGACGGACAGTACAATGTCGCGATTATCGCCACGGACAGGGCGGGAAACATGACCCGGCTTTCGCGTAACGTGCAGATGGCGCGTCAGACGTACAAAAACTATATAGAAATCCTTTACCCGCTGGAAAACGAAGAGACAAGCGGCGAGTTTAACCTGTACGGTTACGCGGGAGGCGCGAATCCGGCGGGGATGGTATCGATAAAGATAAACGGAATAGAGGCGGATACCGCGCACGTTGACGATTCCGGTTATTTCGTATTCAAGATGGACGCTGAAAAACTTAATGCCGGAGTTAACGTTATTACCGTAAACAGCAATTTCGGAGGCCCCACTATTGTAACGTCGCGGACTTACAATTTGATCTACAGGGACGGCGGTCCGTGGGTGACGATTGACAGTTTTAAATTCGGCGAATTCGCTTATGAAAGGCCGTATCTGTTCGGACGCACCGGGTATGTTTTATCGGATCAGGATAAGGAACTGTTAGCTGATAAAAATACCGACAAGGCGGTTAAAGCCAAAATCCTCGCGAAAGCCCCTGATTTTACCGAAATAAGTTTTGATAACGGAAGATCGTTCGTAATGACAAGCAAGGCCCTCGCGAAAAATATTAATTACCGTTACAGATTGGAAGACGGAGAGATGGCGGAAGGTTACCATTACATAGTTGTAAGAACGACCATGAAAAACGGCGAGTACGCCCTGACAAGAATGTTGGTACAGGTTGACAAAACAAAACCGGTAATCCGTCTTATTTCACCCGAGGCCGGAAGCAGATACAATCAGAGCATCGCTTATTCCGCGTCCGCGACCGATGACATTGAACTTGTAAGCCTTACATACAACCTTCGCGTAGGGGACAAATCAGCGTACGAGATTCCCGGCTTCCTGCAAGGGCTTTATCTTGAAGGTATAATTCCGCCGTTCTTAAGACAGATTGCCGTAGCTAACGATTTTCAGGATTATATGCCGACAATGCCGTTCGCCGGAGGCGCGACATATACCGATTTCGGTCTTGGATTAAGCTTCTATGACGATAACGTAAAAATACAGTTCCAATACGGCTTCCTTACCCAGGACCTATACGAATCTCTTGGCGGTGAAGGGGCGGTTCGCTACGGAGGACACGTAATCGGCGTAAAGATCATCGCGAGTATTTACACCCTGCCTCTTGGTTCGGTATGGGGTCCCGACTTTGACTGGCTTTTCGCTTCGTTCTCCTTCGGCGCCAACTTCTCCCTGTTCGACGTAGGGCAGGAGGGATACACCCAGAGCGGCACTCCCACATGGCTGAGCGCCTTGTTAATACAAATTGAATTCCCGAAAGTAACGATTCCAAAGAAGAAATACTTAAGGACGTTCAGTCTGTTTACGGAAGGACAGCTTTGGTTCGTACCTACCGATGTAAACGCCGAACAGCAGGGCATAGCGACCGTAATCCCGCATATAATTATGGGCTTAAGACTTTACATATTCTAGGAATGAAAAGGGGCCGCCGAGGGGCGGTCCCTTTTTTAAATCTACTCCTTTCAAATTTATATCCAAACTGTTTTGTGTAATAAAGAAATGATGCCAAGCCTAAATATAATGGACCGTTAGATCTTTCTTGAAGAGCATTGCTCAAAACGGTATCCTCCCTTTATAATAGTAAAAAAAGTAATCCATTCAACATTGGGAATTTCTGAGCAAATTCGGGGAAGAGAAAATAACGCAATGGGGCTGTTAATAAAGTCAATCTGTGTTTTTTGAGGGATTTCTCTTACGGCACCGCGCCTCTCAAGATACGGCTTTATTTTTTTATTAAGCATTTTATTTAAATCAATAGATTTTTTAGATTTTTTACATTCTTCAAATTTATTAAGAAAATCTTTATCCTTTACTTTTAGAAGCTGAACCAGTTCTTTCTCCGGGTGTTCTTTTTTGTATAGTTCATAAACGGATAGGTAACCATCAACGACACTTTGTACGATCTCAAAAAAAGCTTCATCCATGGTTTTTTTAATTGAAATTACTTTAAAACCATTTTCCAGACATAGTCCGGAAAAATCATTGGTATTATCATTAAAATCGCTTGTTACAACATTAATAATTTTGCAGATTGAAGCAAGTTTAAATTCAAACGCATAGTGATACATTATGCCGTCATAGATAAGACCATTCTGATGAGGTGTTTTATTTTTCAGTCAAGCGCTACGCTTCTGTACGCCATATATATACATGAATATTTCCGGGAAAAAAACTTGATTATCAAAGCGATATGGTTTAAAAACTCGCGAACAACCGGGTTTATCTCAAAAAGAGCTTGCGCAAAAAAGCCGTGTTACCCAACAACAACTTTTAAAAATTGAAAATTGACATAATTGTAATATATTAATATTTATAAAAGTTTCATCGGCTCTTGATCTGGATTTTATATTATCTGCTTAAGAAAAAGCGGACAAACAACGCGTTTGCCCGCTTTACAATCAATGTTATGTGCTATTTTATCAGTATGGAAGGCGTTGTTGTCGTGTCGCCCTTAAGAACCGCGCCTTCGTAGTAGGAACTGGTAAAATAACCTACCAGAATGGATGTTCTAATGTCATCAGGCCAATTGCTGCCGGATGGTTTTGTCCATTGTGTTGAAGTTGAAGGCGGTACGCCGTTACAGACAAAATCACCTACTGTCGGTGTTTTATCGGCGGGAACCGTCATTACTTCCCATGAACCTGTAAATTTATCCTCATTTGTTCCATCGCTCAATGTAGAATTTTTTTGCCATGCTACCCTGATACTGTTTTTACTTTTTGTAAATGAATTGTGATAGTATGAAATGTATGGCACATTTCTAGAGCCTTCTTTTCTTACATTGATCATAAGGTTTGTTCCCGCGGTAAGGAAAGTATCTACCTTTGCTTTTTTTATATCGCCGGTATTTGGCATAGCAGAATTTGTTTTTCCGTTAGACGCGGAAATTATAGCATAATACAGTCCGCCGTTAGCCACATCATAATAAGCAAGGTGGACATTATCATCATCATCCACCGCCAAGTCAACGTCCGTTCCCTTTCCGGTGTCAATTGTCACGGCGTTAGTTAGTAAACGGCCTTGATCAATTTTAACCCTTGCCGTATCGGCTAAAGTTGTAGTTAACGGATATGAAACGGTTCCCCTATCATAAGAGAAGTACAATTTATTATTTATACCGTCATACCAAGCGATAACGGGCACGCCGTTGCTGAGTAAGCCGCACGCCGTATACATACTACCTTGATGAGCGCCGTTATCCGTTATTGTTACTGCGGAAGTTGACATTACAGGGACTGCCCCAGAATTACCATCAGTACCGCTAGTAGGTCTAAAGCCGGAGACAATACCTCCTAAGCCTGCGGTTTGATCAACAGCGTTAGTATAACTAGAGCCGATATTACCGTATATAACCTGAACCCTATGTTCAACTTCATCATAAAAGCTCATTAAAACCCTGTCGGAATTAGTGTCCGATCTATTACCGGAACCTGTAGATTGAACGGTAATACGCGGAATCTTAAAACGATCGCTTATTGAATTATACATACTAAATAATCTAATAGCTCCGAATGCGTTGCTGTTGTTGGCTGCGGTTCCGCTTCCTCTATCTGTGTCTATTGACGCGGTACCGGCGGCATTGCTCCTGCCTAACTGGAAACCGCGATTACCGTTATATAAAGAGCTAAGATCACTGCCCATCGCGTAAAAAGATGGGTTTTTACTACCGACGGCGACAGTGGTATTGATCATTCTGTTTGTATACGCTGCTCCAATTTCAAGAGGAGTGCCATTATTCTTCTGTACTCTTAATGCTCCGGAACCTTGGGTAGTTCCATAATAACCATAACTGATAAATCGGTCGCCGTTGTAGTTCATCCTCATAAAGGGGGTGTTCATGCTGGAATTAGCATCGTTGGATAATTGCCCGGTTTTCCAAACATAAAGGTAACGGCTGTTGTCAAGTCTGTCGTTGTTTACGCCGTTCTTTTCCTGATTGTAATCGGCGGACTTGTTCTTGATCGCGCTATTATTAAACGAAGCGATACCGTTTACCGTAACTACCAGTTCTTCCGATACGGCGGTGGCGGGAATAGTGCCTTTTATGCCTCCGGTAGTTGAACCAACGCCGGTTAACGGGACAGTGCCTATCTTTACATCCCATGGAGATGAACCAAGATTAAATCCCTTTATTGTAATTTCATCCAGTTCGCGCACCGGATAGCCGCCTAATGCGGAACGGCTGAAGGCGGAAGGCGCGGCGGCGTATGCGTTACTCAATGAGGTGACTATTTCCGATATATACGGAACAATATTTACTGTTGTCGATGAAGTTGCCTTACGATCCGCGAAATCTACAACCTCAAATTGTATGGTTACATCGTTTTTAGCGACATTAACATGTTTTGAACTGTCCCACATAAATTCCCAGTTAAGCGTATGACCGTAGTCCTGTGTTAAATATTCTAAGGTATCTATCTTAAATGTCCACCCGCCCGAAAGAATGCCGGGATCCGCGGCTTCAAGATAACCTGTAGAAACATTTGCCTGCGCAATTTTAAATTTGTTATTATTATTGTAACCGGAAATTGTAACACTAATTTCTTTAATATGTTGGTTGTCTTCCGCTTTACCCAGGAATTTTACCTTGCCGCTTACGTATGCTTTAGAATCAGTTGAATTTGCCGCATACTGTACATATCCGCCTTTTTCAACGGTGCTATTCATTCCAATGTTCCTGGTGTAATTAGTCACGGCTATATCGTATTTAGAATTGTTGTCTTCCGGTTTGTTATTATTTGGCGGAGGGACATTCGGATTAGGAATGGTGTTCGGGTTGTAAGTATACTCCCTGCCGAATGGAAGAACATTTATAGACGGATTCTTGGAGTCTACATTATCAATATCCAATTTTACAAGTACCGCGTCGATAAGATTATCAAGAGGATCCGGAGCTCCGGTTGGATATAAAACTGTGTTTGATAATGTTGAATCGCGTAATCTGATAATAAAGAATCGTTGATTTTTAGCCGTGATATTTCCATTACCGTCTTTGGATGAATCCCATGAGGTTTGGAAATTGGTTGATTTAAAAGCAAAGGTACCGCTTGTATCGGTCTCGTTCATGCCGTAAGTAGTGTCTCCAAAAAGATTGTACGATGTAACCGTACCATTAGTTGCCGTATCGGGTTTACCGGTTGCCACAAAGGTAGTGCCAACAATATTATTCGGAGCGCCGTACTTTGTAAAATCTATGGAAGTTTGTCCCACGCCACCTCCCGTAGAAACAATGGTATAAACTTTCCCCTTTTCCATAGTTGTAGCTAATACCGCCGGAGAAATAGCGGTAGCATAGGAGATATCTACTTCTTTAGCGCCATTTCCATTTTTAACTGTTAACTTTACGCTAAAAGCGTTGTTGCGTATTCTAAAGGCGGGAGTCTGTACCCCGTAAAGCAGAGAAGGACCGGGTTTAACTAATTCCGCGTTACCTGTAGTATATAGGTATTCATTTAATGTATTGTTTGTTCCGTCAGTAACGCCGCCCACGCCGTTTATATCAGTGCCAAAATTAATTTCCGTAATCAGGGGTTTATTATTTTCCAGATAAAAATCACCGGTGTAATGGGAGGCGTTTCCCGCCTGATCCATGACAAGGTAGTGTACAATGTAAGGTCCGTCTTTCCAGCCTGTAAATTCTACTCTCGCCGCCCATTCCCTGTCTGAGGACGTACCTCCCCATGTCTCTCCTTTCGTACCGTCTCCGTCGCTATCCGAATCGCCGGCATCTGAGGTGTCGATAACAAGGGCTACGTTAGATCTCCATATCGTTTTGCCGCCAAATGTGGCTTCCGTATATTTGGGGAAATACTGGTATTTATAAACATTCCATTTTATCGTTGATGTTGTTGTGGAAGTTCCGTAATTTAATACATAATAATAATCAATAAAATTTATATTGCCTGTTGTGGCTAAAGTGCCTCCGCCGTTAGGTTTTACATAATTTCCGTTTCCGGTTATAGTTCTAACGCCGCTGGGATAGTTTATTTGCGCGTGTTCAAAGTATACCAACACCCTTTCTATCCCTTGGATAGGACCGGAACCGGAAGCGTAGTCTTTCGCATTTCCTTCTACATAGAAAAGTTTACCATTAGGTATATCTTCAGAAGCGACTTTAGAGGTTTGTATTAACGCTGTCGGGTAGAAATTGTCTATTCCTATAACAAATGTGCTTGTGGATCTAAGATGGTTAGTTGTAGCGTCTACCGCATCTACTTCTATTGTCAGTTCCGCGCTTTTACCGTATGCTACGGCGGGAATTACGCCGCCGCCGGTTTCGGAATCAATCTCAACTTCTATGTTACGTACGTTCATTCCCGCTTCATTCGGTTTACTTGAAATTACCCAAGGAGATATACCGCCTTGTTGTTGACCGCCATCAATAAGTTTTATCGTTGTAGAAAGATTATTTATCCGCACGGAAAGGCTGTCGATGCCGTCAATGGCTTTAACGTCAAAGGAAACGGTAAATTTACCGGATGTTTTTACGCTGTCCGTATATTCCACATCTGAAATTTTTTCGTGAGGATCATCATCATTATACTTTAATATTCTGGGAATAGTAATTTTTGGAACATCTTTGCTGAATTTAAGTTCCCGCTTTTCGATAGGGCCTACCGTATTGGGCGTATTATGTAAAGAGTCTGTTTCTCTGCAATCAATGGCGATGGCTTCAATAGTTACGGCCGCGGTAGTACCGCTGGTTGACGGGTCAAGAGCTAAATCTTGGTTTATGTTGACCCACCAGTTTACTGTGGCGCTGTCGCCGATTTTGGTAGTTTCAAACCACCCTTCGCTGTCAACTGTAACGCCGTCTGATTTTTTAGGCATCGGATAAGTCGGATTTGCCAAATAAAATTGAGTTTTGCCGGGAGGCAAGTAGTAACCGCTTGTTGTAGGAGGATTTGAAGGAGTAATGTAAGATCCGTTTTTCTTAACCCTTATTAAAACGGTTTTCATCCAGAAATTGTCTTCGGCGGTTCCCCCTATACGCACGGTGCCGCCTACCGTGGCGTTTGCGTCAGGTTGGGTAAAGTTTATTACGGGATCGTCCAAGTCAGGGTCTACGCAAAGTTTGTAATGAATAATCGTAAAATTATCCGCGCTGTCAACTACTTTTACATAGAACGGCAGGTAGAACCGTGTTTTACCCGCTATATCTGTCTCAGAGTATTCAGGAAAAGTAGAGGAATAATTATCCAATTCGGAAAAAGTCTGTACTAATCCTGAATTAACAGTTTTATAGTTTTTTGGGAAAGGATCGAATTTATAAGTCCACGCGTATACCGAGCCGCTCCAATTTATATCATGAGTAGGATTGTCAAGCTTCGTATCAATCCATGGATCAGGAAACTTATTTGTATAGATTTCCTCACGATCCGCAGACGGTTTATCATCGTACAATTTGCCGATATGGTAATAAACTTTTTTTATTAAGGTTAAATCATCGACCGCCGAACCGCCTACCTGTATGGTTCCTGTTACCCATTTTGGTTTGCCATCAGCGTAAGGATAATAAATTTCGTACGCTCCGCCGTTAATTTTTCCTTTCGCGTATGGACTGGCTTGCAAACTTACAGGCCTGTCAATTACCACTTCGGGCGGAGTATTGTCAAAGATAAAATTCTGATATGTGTTAATGCCGTAATTATCACCGACATCCGCCCTTAACCTTACATACATAATTCCATTTGTCTTATCATTCCATTCTTTGGCTTCAGCCGCGGAAATGGTCAGTTTGTACCTGTTAACAATATCTTTACCGACAAATACGGGGGTATACGGCCCGCCGATTATTGTTTCGGTTCCGTCATTTGTATTAACTATAGCCGCGGTAACAAAAGTGGGATCTTCTTTACTGCTTGCCGAGAAATAAAGCTCAAAGTCTTTTACCCCGTTATAGTATTGCGGATAATTTATAACTTGAATTATCGGTTTATCCGAGGATGTATATTTTATCTCTATGTATTTTTTTGAAGCCGTATTTGTTCCATGATCCGTTCTGTTTGGATAATAATTTTCATTTCCAAAAAGGTCTTTTGTTACTATTCTTATCCGGTAAATCCCGGTATTAAGTGCGGTGGAATTCTCATCATTTCTGGGAAGACGGTACCCTCCGGGAGCGGACGCGTCCTGAATTAAATTATACATTGGCCAGGTAAACTTTGTAGCGGTTAAACCGTCTCTCGCGTTTGGCACCACCAAAGACCGCCATGTTCCGTATAAACCGCCGTTTACGCCGTCGGGAAGGGGTATTCCGTCCGCGTCTAAATTCACATAAGCGTCCTCCGGCCAAATCATGATCTTAGGATAGCCTTCCGCTATACCGTAATTATCTGTCGCGAGACCCATGAGTTCAAAACCAATAAAAAGCGGATCTAAATTTTTTATATTGTCTAAAAAGTCGTCGTTATCCCAATTATCGCCGTCTACAAGAGGCATGTTCAATTTTATTTGCGGAGGAGTGTTTTTGATAAAGTAGACGATATCGGTAGTGGTGGTTCTATTGCCGTCTACGTCAATGGCGGTGACCCATGCGGTGATGGTTCCGTCTTCCATGTCGGAAGTGTCAAGATCAACGTACCATTGTCCTCTTGATTCGTCATAAACCGCGTCAATTCTTTTACGTGTTCTTACTCCGGTCGCAATGTCAATATATTCAACTTCCATGAAGACTTCGGCAATTCCGAATTCCTGTTCGACATCCAGCCAAATTCTGTTTCCGTCTCCCTGAATAAAATCGCCCGGTCTGTTTTCATCTCCGGAGGTTCTGATAACGGGTTTTTCCGTGTTTACCTTTGTGCCCAGACCAATCGGGTTATCGCAAGCGGTAAATATTAAAATCGACATTAAAAATAATAAAGACGCTTTAATAATTGATTTCATAGATGTCCTCCAAGCGAAAAATTAATAAAATCAATATTATTTGGCCTTATTTTATTATTACACGTAACGCCAAATAAGGCGTTATATTTGGCATAACACCGCACATGTAGTGAATTTTTGGCAAATTTGAGCTAAATTATATGAACATTCGCCAAAAACAACATTGTAGAATTTAAAGGAACATTTATTTTTAGCAATATTGTTTTTTTCTACATATTATTAAATATAAATACATAACGCTATATGTGGGGTTATACAATGTATACTACGCTATATATAGCGTATATTGGTACGGAAAATATAAAAATAAAATTTGATATTATAGAAAATAAAAGGTATAATTATAGTATAAATGTATCAATATTATAGGTTCCTTTATTATATTGATTTTCTTTTTCCGATTCCTTCTTAATGCCCTAATTTACGAATTTTTATCGGGAAGAAGGTCTTTTTAATCAGTTGTTTTCGGAGGTTATATGTTAGTAAAAACTAAAATCCGGTTTTTATTTTTAGCTTTTTTTATTGTCACTATTTTTTTAACCACTTGCGATAGCCCTATGGGAATGGGACAGCCCATCGACTGGGAGGCGCCCGTTTTAACAATGGACCCGGTTCCAAACCCGCTCTATGTGCGGGAAGGGACAACGCTTACTGGAACAGCTACGGACAACGTTGGAATTGAGCGCATCGTATTTATCAATACGGCGACGGACGAGGAACTTTTTCCCGTCGATATAAGCGGAGACAACTGGAGTATTACGTTGCTGTTTACGTCGGAACAAAACGGTGAAAAAATAGTAGGTGAAATCCGCGCGTACGACAAGATGAATAACTCGGACGGAAATTCCGTCGCCATCGTGACAATGATAGTTGACATCAGACCGCCCGTCGTCGAATCTATCGCCATCCAGCGCACGGATACAAGAATAGCGCGTCTTGAAACTTTAACCGTTTTACAGGCTCTTGAAACAACGGACCCGCGCGGCGAAAAAAAAGACGAGTTGTACAAATACCAGAACGGCTGGTTTTACATTAACGCCGTAGTTAACGATGAAGAAACAAAAATAGAAATTATATCGCTTGATTTTTATGATGTCGGTAAAGATATTAATGATAAACTTATTTCATTGCCCGTAGACGACGGGTATACAAATTATTTTCCGCGCTGGTCGATTAAAGAAGAAAATATAATTAACGCCGGAGTGGCGAAATGGGGCGCGGATTATAAAACAAATTATTATAAAAAAGACGGCGATCGTTATTATTACCGCGTCGTTATAAAAGCGATAGACAAGAGCAACAATGAAACTGTCGAGGAAAACGAGGGATACATCTGCATGTGGGCGAAGTCGGACGAACCGAAAGGCATTTTTGATCCCATTATCGGAACCGTAGTATCGCGCGGCACTCCTTTGCCGGTTGACTTCTTTGACGATGATTCGCTCGCATGGGCGTACGCCGGGTTGCTGACGGAAGAGCAATGGAATGGAGACGCGGAAATTAATACAAGTAAGTATATTCCCGCCGGTACCGATGAATTTAAACTTGCATGGTTAAAAGATTATCTTTTAGGCGGTAATACTGTTTATAACTGGTTATACGACAAACACAGCGGTATACCCGCCGATCAAACATCTGAGCCGATTAAAGAGCTGATTGATAAAAAGAGTTTAGATGAAAAACTTGTTTATGTAGCGACCGGAAAAGGGGAGTCTGATTACGGTCATTATGTGCTGTTTACACTTGCCGCCGATAAAAAATTACCGCCTCATGATGCGAACGGCCCTGAATGGACAAACACGAACATTTGGACGGGCAAAGCGTACGCTGTTTCCGTAATAGACGAAAACGCCCCGTTGATTGTATTTGACACATCAACTAAAGATGGAAACGGTAATCCTAAATTATTCTGTCCTGAAGAAAATACATTCCCTGTGCTTACAGACGGCGAATTTTTTAATATTGTCGGATATACCCTGCGGGAAAACGCGTCAGGCATGAATAAGGTAACAAAATTCCGCATGGCGTGGATTCCATATAATATGCCGGATTTACCGGACAAGCCTAAGGGAGCGGACGGATATATTAGACTGGTACAAGACGCGCTTAGCAATGATTTTACCGGTATGCCGGCCGGTGTACATTACTGGGATTTCACGGATAGCGCAACTTCCGGACCTGGAAAATTTTATGACGAGGGCAATGAATTTATTGAAACCAACGAATTCAGAAAACAGAGTTTTGTTAAAAAAATGTCAGTCTTGGGCAGAGCGGATGATATTAAAACTACAACCGAAAATTTTAAATACGGCGGCAGGCTTGAGAATGAAACAAAACTGTTTGTTTTTTACGCCGTTGACAATATGGGGCATGAGGTATTCAGGCAACTGCGGCTTTTAAGCAATAAAACTCCTCCTGATCTTGCCGTTTATGATGTTTCCAATTATTTGGATAATTCAATATTCCCAGGTATGCCCGACTCAAATGACGCGAAGTATAATACCGGTGGAGGGCTTGTTAATAGTACGTATTATCCGGATCTAAAGACTTACAACGAGGGAAAATACTCAACGATAAAAGGAGTAATCGGTACTTATGTAGGCGGCGTGCAAGTTCCGTCCCAATACGACAGGACAATTCCGTTTCAAATATATCCTCGCGGAACCATAGTTAAATACTGGATTAACGCTGAAAATTCAGGCGATATTGCGGTTGATAAAATTAGCATGAAGGATATTACTTACTCAAGCGACGGCGTGGCTGTTGGAAGCGTATATAATACTACCAGTCGGGATATTACTTTCTGTGAATATTATCCTGATGTGACGCAAAGAACGTTTCTTTTTGAAGCTACGGACAAATTAGGCAATGTGGCGCGCATACAGCGAACGGTAGCTGTTACAAACGCCGCCAAGCTGGAAAACATAACCACAACCAGCCAGACCGGCACTTATGGCATTGGCAAGGTTATTACTTTACAGGCTAATTTTTCCAGCCAGGTGTATGTAATGGGTCCGCCGCCCGTTCTTAATATACGGTATAATAGTAACGGTTCGCCAATTTATGTTACTATTCCATGTACTAATTCTCCTATGCCTGATAGTTCTTCTAATTCAACATCTATTCTTGAATTTAAATTTACAGTACCCCAATATTCAGGCGGAATAATAGAAACAATATATGATGATATAACATTTACCCCGCCATCCGGAAATAAACGCCCTATTATACTTCCTGACGGCACGAAAATAATGGATTCAAACCGTAATGATTCGGCGTTTATCCCCGGTTACCAAAACGAATCTGTAACCATGCCCAACTGGGCAGACAAAAAAAATTCTCTACAGGAAAAAAAGACCATTAGTCTTGACGGAGTTCGTCCCAGAATTACTTCGGTAACAGTCGGCGGAAAAACTCCGGTAGGCGGCTATTACTACTTTAAGAGCGGAGAAACGCTTGAACTTACCCTTAACGCTAATGAGGATATAAGGGCTTCAGGAACGCCGTATCTGCGTTATGTACTTTTAAATAAGGCAGGTGTACCTATAGAGAATAATGAAAATAAATTTAAATATCAGCGGCCAAACGGGCAGACCGCGCTTGTTTTCAGTATACCTGTAAGTGATATATCTTCTGTCGATGGCAGATTTAGTAATTTTGCTTTGCTTGTAACTTCAGGAATTGTAGATAATGCTGATAATGCCGTTGAAGCGTCAACAGTAGAAGCGCTGCAATCACTTATTGCGTCAACTCCTGAAATTTATATTAAAAAGAGCATACCTGCCGCTCCCGATGCTCATTTAACGGGTACAACCACTTCAAATTTTACGGGAAATACTCCAGCTTCTTCTAATACGTTGCTTTACAACGTAAATCCTTATTTAACCATAGATGATTCTAAAGCTACTTGGAATGATCTTGAAGACGTTAAAGAATATTCACTTGACGGCGGATTAAGCTGGGTAACATTTAATACCGCTAAATCAGGCTGGACAACCTTGGTCGGCGGTAATTTAACCATAAATAACGGAACATGGGATTTAAGGGTACGTTATAAAGACAGGGCGGGAAACGAAGGAAATCAAACAAGGCAGTTAATACGCGTAAACAAGGATTTCCCGAGACTGGTCAGCATAACCGCGGTCCAGCCGGACAGTACCTATAAACAAGGCGATAAACTTGAATTTAATTTGGAGTTTGCGGAACCTGTAAAGACAACCGATAATAATGACGCTAAAATTACCATTTCCAATAGAGTTGCTATAGCGGGTAATACTACCGAAGGAAGTGTAACGCCGTCTTATGAAATTGTATTAACGGCAAAAGAACAAAGCGCTTTAAGTACCACCATTAAATTTGAATGGACTCTTAACGGCAAGGAAATGCCGGACGGCTTGTATGTAAGTAAAGTAGAATTTGCGGGCTATACGTCCGGTCCAATTGAGCATATAGGCGCGCTTCAAGACAGTTTTGGTAATCATGGGGTAAATTCATCGGCGGCTACTACTGCGATTATTACATTACCTAACGGCAACTGCGTTAATCTTAACGGCGCGGCGTTAAAAGTTGATTGTATCACTCCTAAACTTAATACATACCTTCCCTCTAATGGAGGCGTTTCAACCGATAATAGAACAATAAGTATAACATTTAACGAATCCGTAATGATAGGCACCGGGACAATTACCGTAAGGCCGTACGGAAATTACAAGATTCCCGCTGTATTGGAAAATGAAGGATACTACCTTAAAACAGACGGAACGCGTTATACCACTCCGCAAACAGACGCTACCGGTAAAAAGACTACAACTTGGGTTGCCGGTTTTTCCGATATTTACAATAGTTTAACATCTTCTCCAGACCGTAATACCCTGACAAAAGGAACAAGTATGAGCAATCTTGAACTTGATATAAGGACAGGACTGAGCGTCGGCCCATACAAAAAAATGACCCACGGTTTAAAAGCAGGATCCGGATATTCGGGGAATTATTCCGGTACGGCCGTTCCAAATCCTTCCGAAATAAACGTGATGATCCCCGATACCGCTACCAAATGGGTATTGGATTACAGGTATAGTATTGATAACAATCATAACACGGGTTATGTTGATTATGATAACGTTAAAATTGACGGCACAACCTATCCCTCTGTAGTCCCCGCTATCCGCGATGTTCTTACAAGAGCAAAATGGCGTTGGCAGGAAATGGACCTTGTTTCTTCCGTATCATTTAGTAACGATAATAAAACCGTTACCATTACAATGAACGAACCGCTTCTTGACGGTCTAAAGTGGGGCATTAGTTTTCCAAAAGGGGCTTTTACGGATAAAGCGGGTAACGAAGCGGCGGCCCTTAATTATGATCCTGATAATAACTCCTATTGGTTCTGGTCAAAGGGCGTACAATCGCCGGTAATAAGGGTAAACCGTAAAAGCTTTGACGCAAGAACACGGGGACCCGCGGTGCCTACCGCGACAGGATTTAATAATCTTGATGACAGTTGGAAAGATTTCAGGCGGGTTTATTCTGTTCCGGCGAACATGAACTTCTCCGGCGGCTGGGGTATAGGGGATTTCAATACCGTACACTACCAGATTGAAACTGAAACGCCGGGAGCGGCAATATACTACGGTACAAGGGAAGGAAAAGATAGAACCGGCGGCAGGATAATCGGAGCATGGACCAATACCAACATTGGATCTAGTACTTATACATGGACTTCTCTTGGTAATACCGCTGTCGCAAATGACTGGGTATTGCCTAATCTTGTCCGTCGTAGAGGCGCGACTAGTTATAGTGCCACAGAAAATGGTTATTCCGTAACTATTACTATAACTGATAACTATAAAGGATACCGTTCTTATAACAGCGATATTCTAAAAACGACTTTAGATGGTACATCCGCAACGATATCGGCAGGTACGGATTGGTACGAAGGTTTCTTTACCTATGACTCTGGCGGTCTAGAAGCCAGTAAGAATTATGTCGTCGCCGAAGCGCGGATAACAAACGGTTCGTCTTATACCTCAGGTAAAAGTAATGAGGGAATTTTCAGAAGCGTAATAGCGTTGAACCAGAATAATAATGATAGTCCGCCTACGGCCGGTCTTCAGGGTCGTAATCTTTACAGAGGTCCCACAATGGTACAAGGTTCAAACGTAAAGAACGGTATGCCCTCTGTTGCCGGTTTTCCCGTGAAGGATGCGGACGAAGAGGGTGATAACAGATTTATCAAACTATTTTATTATGTAGGTCATCCTACGACGGCTTTGTCATCTGAAACAGGCCTTGCAAGTTATCAAATGTATTGGGTAAGCACCGAAATAGTCAGCCAATGGTATGTGATTATGTGTTCAAAGCAGAATCAAAATAATGGGGGTGCTACTAACGGGGTAAGCCATCAAAGTTATGGCGATGTAAATAATTATTTAACCGCGGGCTATGGCGATCTAAGCTATGCCTATAACTTAAGGTAAGGAGAGGAAAACCATGAAAACAAAAATAAATATTTTTAAGTTTATTTTAAGCCTTATCGCGGTTGTAACATTCTTCTCCTGCGATAACCCGGTAGCGTTGGGTACCAGACTGGATATTCTGGGACCGGTTATCACAATAACTTCTCCGGTACAGCGGCAGTCGGTTCCGGTACAGTTTGAGATGGAAGGAACCGCCGAAGATTATTCCGGCGTTAACAAGATGATAATAAAAGCCGTTACGAACAATCAGGATTTTCCGAGGCAGTGGCGTTATAATAATAGCGCATGGGAAATATCCGATGATTACGGAACGACATGGTCGCCGTTCGCGAACGCGCAGTGGATCGGTTCGTCAACTTCCGCCTCATGGAACATTACTGTCGATATGTTAATTAACGGGGTACTCGCGAACGAAGGTGAGTATACATTTAACGTTCAAGCGTGGGATAATGGCGGTTTTTCAGATGATAATTCCTTTAAAGCGGTCGTTGTTATCATCGATCTTGATCCGCCCAGAGTTGATATTACAAATCCTTACCTTTACAGAAGTATAAACGCCTACGAAACGGATACTTCTTTTAAGAATCTGCATGATATAGCTGATTCAGATAATGCTAAATGGCAAGATCCGGCTTATTTGGGTAAATTTATTACACAGGAGTTTTCCCTTAAATGGCAGATAGAGGACATTAACGAAGTTTGGTCAATAGATCTGCGTTTTTACAAATATGATACCGTTATCGACAATAATCCTGATACTTCTCTTCCCGATAATTATATTTATCGTTATTCTAAAAATCTGCCTCCTCCTCCCGCCACGGCGGCTCCCGGTGATTATGTTATGCCGAACGGATCGGTAACGGTTCCCGATCTTAACGGTCCCGTGGGCTTTTATGAAAGCGGCGGAGAATTAAGAACCTCGATTCCTGAAAAAACAACTATAAAAGTTGTCGCCGTTTGTTACGATGCGGCGGGAAACCCTAATCAGGAAAAGACGCTTGGTTATTTTATATCGTGGCCGAAAGCGAATTCACCGTGGATTACTTTTACGGAAGGTATTGAATCGCCTAATAATTATTATGGAAAGCAAGTTGCTTATGATGATAAAAAACCTGATCCGCAGGATTATATAGAAGACTCCGTATTTACGGTCTATCCGGGCAGAAGTATAAAAGCCACGGCATTTCAAGCGCACGGCGTTAAAGAAGTAAAGTATTCCCTTTATAAATGCAATATATCTAATAATACACTTAATAGTAATTCGCTTAACGATCCCAGCCAGCCTCCTTTTGATGTTGAAAAGAAAAATATAATTGTAAATAATACGGCATATGGCGGAACCTATTCCACAATTTTCCCCTGGGAATTACAGGTTCCTCCTTTTACCGGCTATTATATTTTTGAAGCCGAAGCGTTCAGCTCCCAGGGTAAGCCAAGCGAAAAATATACGATGCTTTTCAGAGTGCATGACATTACCTTTCCGGATTTTATTGAAGGACCGCTCCCCACCGCGACCGATCCGTTATTTATGACGATGAGTAATAATAAAATAACCATTAGCGGAACGGTAAGCGATGCTACTGATGTCGTCTCCCTGTGTATGGTATGGATCAATCCAAATTCGGAAGGATATGCCGCCATGAGCCAGCTTTCCTATTTCCGTAATAATAATTATGCGGGATGGAAAGAAGCTTTAACGCTTGCCCCCGGCGGTCAATCTAAGAAAGAAGAAGCGAACACTGTGTATGGTCCCGGTTATCCCTATGATTCTAAAGCTCCAAACAGATTATGGAATCTTAATCTTACTCCGGCAGGTATGGATTATGATACAAACAGACATCTGTTTAATTATTCAAGAGAAATTGATATTACCGATGATTTAAATATAGGTCCCGAAACAGGACTGATGAATTTAAAAAGCCAGGTATTTCTATTCAGGGCGCAGAACCCTGATGGGAAATGTACCGTAGTAACCTATGCGCCGCAAGGTGATACACTGTCTCCGGTTATTACAATTTCAAATGTTATAATACAACAAAAAGGAAGTTCGAAAACTTTTTATCCAAATACATATGATGTAGTCCCGCAGTTTGACGACAATGATACCATAACTATTAACGGTACATGGTGGGAAGATTCAGTCAAATATTTAGATATCGAAAGATACTTCTTAAAAAACTTTGAGATTACCGTTAACAATCAAAGTTTGTCAAAGCTTGTTCCGGGTAATATTACAGGCGTAAATACACAGGAAGGAACATGGACAATAACAACTACCGTAGGAAGCGGCGCGGGTAAGATTTCAAAAGACAAACTTAAAGATACTCTTGTAATCGGTGTTAATGCCAGGGATATAGGCGGAAATGAATCGGAAGCGGGAAGTTCATGGCTGATACAAAGCGATAATTTAAGGCTTATGCGTATTTCAAGCGAAGCGGAAGACGGTATTTACAAAGCGAGTGTAAAACCTGATAAAACCGATAGAATTAAAATTTTCCTTGAATTCAGCAAACCGGTTAAAATAACCAACTCTGTAAAACCTGAACTAATTCTCAGCAGTAATGGCGGTAATGCGGCAAATGACGCCAGAGCCGTTTATATGGACGGTCAGGATAACTATAACAGCCGCCAGTACTTTGAATATACCGTAAAACAAGGCGACTCTACAGGGACTGAATATCTGAATGTTAAAGGACTTTATTACAACGGAGTAGTTTATTCAACAACCAACCCCCCGGTTACCGGAACCTATCCGTTTACATGGAGCAGGGGGGCGGCGACTACCGGTGATTATGAAGAAGTGCGTATAACAATGATTCCCGGACACAAAGGTGATAACAATTCCGCCGGTTATTACGTACGCACCCTGCCTACCGCCACAAGTAACACGGATCCCGATTATCAATTTACACTGACGGCTGGAAAACATATTAAAATAGACACGACTCCTCCTACGGCGATAGGCGTAGCGGCGGATACAAACGCCGGTCATTATAAATCCGGTGATATTTCTATAAAGGTAACCTTTAGTAAAGAAGTAACAACTGGCGCGACCAAGCCAAGTCTTGCATTAGCCGTCACAAACGGCGCGGTGACCTCATCTAATACGGATACAACTAACATAAAGGTAAACGGTAATACAATAACTTTTGTGTACAGAATAAAAACCGGCGACACGACAAACGGAAGTCAGGTTAGTTTAACAGGAGTAGGATATAGCGGGGATATTATCGATCTTGCGGGTAACGCTTTAAGCGGCAATATTTCAGGAACGCTTACCGGTTTATATATTGATACAATCCCATTAAGCGATCCTCCGGTAGTAAAGGTTCTTGATGCGGTAAATAATCAAATTGGTATTTCCGGAGGCGCTGATGTTGATCTTAAAAACATTTACAATGATAAACTGTTGTTTGCCGTGGAAAGAGGAGATCCATCGGGCGGATCGCATAGATTTGATAAATTTGAATATTCAATAAACAACGGTACAAGCTGGCTGACGGTTAATAATAGTACGCCTTTCGACCAACCTTCTTCGATGACGGCAGGGTCCTACACGATTATCGCGCGCCAGATAAACAAGGCTGGAAATGTTTCTCCTGAATCAAAACCCGTAAAACTCATCTGGGATCCGGGTGATCTTATCAGCCGCATAAGTTCTACAAGCGCTAACGGAACATATACGAATACTACCGGATACGGAGGGACAAGGGTAGATACGATTCCTATTACTGTAACTTTCAGGAAAAACGTTAAATTTTCCACCATGCCTACAATTACAATAAATACTACTCCTTCTTCTAAACAAGTTAATGTTACAGGTTATACCCCCGGAACTTCCGTAAGTGAATTGACTTTTAACTACCAGGTTGGTCAAACTGACAATACTTCCGGAAGGCTGGATGTTACAAGCTTTAATCTGAACGGAAGCGTAGCTCAAGATGAATCTGGTGTGGATGTAAGTTATTATTTTAATCTTCCTAAAAATTATCTTCTGAAAGATTTAAAAGATATTACCATTCAAACCGGATCTCTTAGTGTAAGCAATACAACTTTCGATAATTCCAAGATAACAGGCGGCGGTGTCGCCGCTGACGGTTCTTACAATACGGCTCTTGTCATAACGTTTAGTAAAAATATTTTTAAAGGCGTAGGCGATATAACCATTATTCAGTCAGCGACAGGTTATAGGCTTCCTGCCGTACTTACGGAATCTCAATTTAGCAGGTTCAGCGGTATTTCAAAAGTAAATGACTACTATACGAGGGGTGCTAACGGATATATTAACGGTAGCGGAGCTGATACTTCAATTAAGTATATTTTAAATTACACCGTGGATCCTACTAATGAGAATTATGCCCCGGGAACCATTATTGAAACAAAAATATTTGCCGAAGCGTTTAGGCAGGCGGAAAAAGTAAAACTTTCAATTAATGCCAACAATGTAAAAATAAGCGGAAACCAGCTTATTGTGGAACTTACAGGCTCTAACGCGTTACAGGTTCCCGGCGCTAGTTATCAGGTTTTTTATTCCAAAGGTTTAGTACAGGATAATCTAAGCACACCCTGTGCCGAAGTTACCGAAACATCTCCCCTGTCCCCACAGGCTGGAGGTATTGCAAAACCGTTTATCAGGATTAATAAAAGGCAGGAGATAATATCCACAATAACCAACCCTTCACTTACCCGACCCCGGCTTACCGCGGAACAACCATTTCAAGCAGGGGTAAGAATGGACTGCCGGACACCAGGATCGACAATTTATTATTTTACTACTCAAACGACTACCAACATTACCACGGCCCCCGGTGTTCCCGGAAACTGGACATATAACGCCAATCCTGCCAGTAATGGTCCTAATGATCTAACTAACCCGGCCGCACCGGGACGGCCAAGCGATCCGCAAACTACACAAGCGAATCGCCAAACTTACAGCACCGCTCTTACAATTGGTACTGCTGGTGATTATCAGGGACTTCAATGGTATGTACGTACAAAAGCTAATAAAGGTTCGGATTGGAGCGAAAATTCCGAAGAAATGGCATTTAAAACAGTTGTCACATATGATATAAGAAGCATGACTGGAACCACTACTGATGATATGACTGGAACCACTACTCAAATAAGACCAGGTACCGGAGATCAAATCTGGATACGAGGCGGAGACGCAATAAGCTCATCCAGCGTGCCGGGCTTTCCCCTTACTTGGGATATAAATGAATTCAGCAGAGTAAAAGAAGAAGGGAAACGCGCCGGTATCAGGTTGTTTACATGTACTTCAGTAACAACAAATTTTAGTAATTCTTCAACATGGAAATGGATAACATGGGATATTAACACGGACGCATATTATGACATTATTTTAGGAAAGGATACAACCTCGACAGCGGCGGAAGCCCAGCAATACGGTCCCAGGCAATTTGCTTATCAAAGAGCAGGCTGGACCGCATTTAAGGAACAGTCCCGTATTTTACCGGGTAAACACCGCTGGTTTATGGACGATGGTAATAATTTTCAGGGTAGAGGTCAGCTTAATTTTTCGGCAACATTTAACGCAAGACCTTCCTTTACCGGCAGTGACATAACCTACACACTGCCATAGGATTTAGAAAGAGAGTAACTTAGTGTTTAAAAGGGGCTTCCGTTAACGGGAGCCCCTTTTTTTTATTCGTGAAAATTTAAAACAAAGAGCGCGAAGAAGGAAGGGGGAATTTTTGTTCTATGACCAGGCGCTGGCTTCACAATGGGATCGGTACGGAGGGGATAGAGAAGGGTTTTAAGAGAGCTGGCATAAGCGTTTTTATTTCTTTTTTCTTCCTTAAATTACCGAGGCTTCCGAAAACAACCGGTTAGCTCGATATGTTTGTTCGTATGTTTGACGACATAAAAAACCCGAAAGCGATAACCCGACCATCGGTATTCTACTCCATATACGGCGACCCTATTGAATATTAACGGGGCGTGAGGTAAATTAGAAAGATAACCAATTTGTTATAAAACATCATAAGGAGGAGTAATTATGATAATTAAACAATTTATAACAAAGGGGATTATTTTGCTCATCTTTCTTTTGCTTCCCATCTCCTGTAAAAAAGAAAGCTGGAAACCCGGTATGCCGCTTGCGAAAGAGGACGTGAAAATAGGGGTAGTCCACATAACCGACCCTTTTTCTGAAAGTTCCGGTTACGCATACTCCCATCAGATAGGTATAGAGGAAATGAAAAATAATCTCGGCTTGACGGACGGCCAGATACTCTACAGAACACATATAGACGATACGGATTTAATAAGCATTGAAAACGCCCACCGCGAACTAATCGCGCAGGGAGCCAACATCATTTTTTCAACAAGTTGGGGTTACATGAATACATGCGAACGACTGGCGCTGGAATTTCCGTCCGTTATATTCGCCGTCATCGGAAATAAATACAATGACGCTAACTTAACCAATTACTATGGGAAAATTTATCAGGCGCGTTATCTCTCGGGTCTTGCCGCGGGCATGAAAACAAAAACAAATAAAATCGGTTTTATAGCCCCATGGGGAACGGAAAACTGCGATGTAACCGGAAGCATAAACGCCTTCGCCCTCGGAGTGGAAAAGGTGAATCCCAAAGCTCGAATTTACGTCAAAGTTACCCATAGTTGGTTTGATCCGATGGGAGAGGCGTTCGCGAGCCGCGCCCTTATCGCCGCGGGCTGTGATGTTATCGCGCATCACACCGCCACGGCCATACCCATGATAGAGGCCGAAAAAGCCGGAGTATGGGGAATAGGCTACAGTACCGATATGAGCGCCGACGCTCCCGACGCGGTCATTACTTCGGTAATATGGCGCTGGAGCGCGTATTATACGGTTCTGATACAAAGCGTAATAGACGGCACTTTTACCACCGCCCCTTGGTACGGCTCATTGAAAGACAAAGTGGTTGACCTTACCCCCCTCAATAAAAATATCACCTTAAACGGGGAAACCGCCCGAATAATTGACGAAGAGCGACGGCGCATCGAATCCGGCGCGTTTGACGTGTTCAGCGGCGTAATGGAGACCGATATCGGTAGAAATATCGGCAGGGAAGGCGAAAATCTGACCGATGATGAAATCCGTTATGAAATGAATTGGTACTACCGCACGGTAGTAGATCGCACGGCGGTAGAATGAAAAAACTTATCCAGCCGCGTTTGGTATCGCGTAACAATTACCTTCAGTTGTTATTCGTATTCGCCGCGTTCGCGCTCATGGCAATCACGTCATTTCTCTTTATAGGACGCATATTGCAGAACCGCCTGTCAAGCGAGGCGAATGGGCTTCTGTATTCCGCCGAATCGAATGTGAGGGCGAATCTTTCGGAAGCCGAAACAACACTCCTTAATTCCTATTATATCATACAAAATATGGTGGAACGGAACGCCAAACACGAGGAGATACTTGATTATCTTGCCCTCACAAACGAATGGATTCGTAAAAACGATCAGGGGCTGATGCTTTACGACGGTATTTTCGCGTATATTAACGGGGAATTTTACGACAGCGTCGGACTCAACGCCGGCTCTGATTATGTTCCACAGACGCGCCCCTGGTATCAAATAGGGATACGAAGCGGCAAATCCGTAGCCTATACCGTACCCTATAGGGATTGGCGAAATGGAAATACCATTATGTCCGCTGTTAGGAACATCGACTTAAAAAACGGCGACATGGTGGGAATCATCGTCCTAATTATTAAGATTGATTGGCTTGTAAGATATGTGGATACGCTCGCGCTCGCGTCAGGCGGTTACGGAATGCTCCTCAGCCAAAACCTGACGTTTATGACCTACCCGGACAAAGCGTTCATAGGTCACCAGTTGCGGGATTTAGGCGGCGATTATCGCGACATAGCCCGAAATTTACGTTCTGGAAAAGAAATGTCCGCCGTTAAAATAAAAAATTCAAACGGCGGTTCAGCGATTGTTTTTTTTAGACGTATCTTTAACAACTGGTATATAGGAATCGCGACCCCCCTCTCCCGGTTTTACTACGATCTTTATGATTCCGCCCGTATACTCATCGTGTTAGGGCTGGTTCTCGCCCTGTCGCTGTGCGTAATACTTTTGCGTTTAGCCGTCGCGAAAGCCCGCGCCGTAGAGAAATCACTCAGCCTTGAACACGCTCTTTTAAAAACAATGGCGGAACTGGTAGAACGCCGCGACGACATAACGGGCGGACACATAGACAGAACGCAACGGGGAATGAAAATATTGTTAGAAGAAATTCGCAGAAACGGTATTTATAAGGAAAAAATCAAAGACTGGGACATAGACCTGATAATCCAATCCAGCCAGTTACACGACATCGGCAAGATTTCCATAGAGGACAGAATTTTAAAAAAACCCGGCAAGCTCAGCGAGGACGAATTTAACGAAATGAAAAAGCACACGACTTTCGGAGAGCAAATAATAGCAAAAATAGAGAGCATGACAAAAGAAAACGATTTTTTAAAATACGCTAAAATTCTCGCCGTCAGCCACCATGAAAAATGGGACGGTACAGGTTACCCGAAAGGGTTAAAGGAAAATGAAATACCTTTATTGGGACGCATCATGGCGATTGCCGACGTATACGACGCGCTTGTTTCAGAGAGATCATATAAAAAAGCGTTTACGCACGAGGAGGCCGTTAAAATAATGGTAGACAATAAGGAAAAACACTTTGACCCCTACCTTGTCGATATATTTCTGATAGTTTCCGACAAGTTTAAAAAAGCTTTAAAGTGACGGTATCTCGTGAGTGCGATTATATGTCGCTTTATATGTCGTTTTTTTATGATACCAAACACGCAAGTCGGTCGGGTAATAAAAAAAGCCGTAAGTCCTTATAACATAAAGACTTACGGCACTTTGGGGAGTGGAGGATTCGAACCTTCGAAGGCTGAGCCAACAGATTTACAGAAACCATTAAACACTCCATTTTCCCCCCACACCCTGAAGGGGAAAATAAGCGGACAAATGTTAGATTTTTAAAAGAACCTCTTTTGCCTTGTTTTTTCCTTTTGGTAGGGCCGTTATTTCAAGCCCAAAACCCAAGCTTTCAAGATAGTCTATGAGAGTCGAAATTTTTAAATCTTTCCGGCGCTCCAGTTTGGATATGGCTGTTTGGGAAAAAGAGGAGACATCGCTCTGCTTAATACCGTATTTCCCCCGTAATTCCTTGAGCTTGATATTCAGGCTATCCTGTTCATAGAGCTTACGGGCCTTTGCCAGAACCTCCGGGCTTGTTTTAGCGTCAAGTTCGCTTATAGGGTGAAATTCCATTTTACTTCTCCTTCTCTTTAATGCGTTTTTCCAGATAAGCCGCGTATATTTGCTCCGCCTCTCTTATCAGATCCTTATAAAATTTTTTCTGGTTTTTGCTTTTTTTATCTCCGCCGATAAGGAGAACCCCTTTTCGTTCAGGATCAAAAAGATAGGCAATCCGGAACTCATGGGCATCCGTTTTTGGCCGAAGTTCCTTAAGATTAGCCAGTTTTTTGCTTCCCTTGAGTGTATCCGCATGGGGACGCTTTAAATTCGGTCCATATTCACCAAGTAAGTAGATTTTGGAACGAATAATAACCTTATCGTCCTCTGTTTGTTCTTGAAACCAGTCATCATAACTTTCACTGGTTATTATTTCCCATACGCCCACATATTAATAATATGCCATACAGTTCATATTGTCAAGTTAGATTTTTAAGTTATTTAACAAGGTATTGACTTCGGTATAAACTTCGGTTTATATGGGAAAATCTCCCCTTTCTCTTGCCTTTCAACCGAGTCCATGTACGGGCGAATGTCCCCTCCGACCACTTGACAAAATATAATGCGAAAATGTCTAATATTAGTATATTGTGCCAAAGAATAAAACACCCAAGAGAAAAAAGCCTCAAGATGTGGAAAACCAGAATGTCGAATGGAAAGAATCCTGGCGCGATGAATATCTGAAATGGATATGCGGCTTTGCCAACGCGCAAGGCGGGTGTCTGGAAATAGGGCGTAACGATAGGGGCGTGTTGGTCGGACTTCTCAACGCAAAGCGTCTCCTTGAGGAACTGCCCAATAAAA
>Ga0268262_10000213_pt1 | contig 77270 bp, 63 predicted proteins | sample TergutNc150P3_FD_190354 | JGI IMG/M metagenome (GOLD analysis project Ga0268262, IMG submission 190354) | Nasutitermes corniger P3 segment gut microbial community from laboratory colony in Florida, USA - Nc150 P3 (SPAdes) (version 2) | ecosystem: Host-associated > Arthropoda: Insects >...
GCAGACTCTCCCCAAATGAGCGTATCCAGCGGTAAACAAGAGTGTGGTCTATTCCAAAAATGCGTCCTAACATACGGTATGAACCTTTGCCCAAGGCATAAAACATGATCAGAAACGCCTTTTTTGCCGCTATAGAATGGCTTGTCCTGTTATCTCCTTCTCTAAAGTTGCACCCGCAATTTTTACAGCAATATCGCTGTTTCCCAGAAACCATGCCACTCTTGACTGCCTGGTCTGAACCACACTTTTTGCACGACAACATGACAATTCCTCCAAAAGGTCAAATTGAAAGTTATCATGCAATATATAAAATAGTCAACACTCTCAAAAATTTTAATCGGGTAATACTTTAATCGTTTTTCTCAGACGAATATCCTCGCTTGAGGCGCCAATCATGATTTCAAAGTCGCCGGGCTCAACTACTCTGTTCATATTGCGATCCAATAATTCCAGATGGCTTGGTTTCAACACAAATTTTATCTCTTTGGTTTCGCCGGGATTTAAGGTTACGCGTTCAAATCCGCGCAGCACAGATGCGTAAGTGGTGACGCTGCTTACAACATCATTCACGTATAGCTGCACTACCTCGTCGCCCTTGCGGGTACCTTTGTTAGTCACTTTGCAGCTAACTACAAATTCGCCCTGTGAGCGCTGCTGCTCAGGCGCAACAAGCAAATCTGAATAATTAAATGTGGTGTAGCTCAATCCATGTCCAAACGGATACAGGGCTCCATTAACCCGTGTGTTTCCAAAACCGTTAGGGTCGTTCCGTCCCGGTTGGCCGGCGTGGGAACCCGGTTTGAATGGAAAATTGTACTCAAGCTGCCCGATTGATCTGGGAAATGTTATGGTCAGTTTTCCGCCTGGGTTGTAGTCGCCAAACAGTGTTTCCGCGATGACAGGGCCTGCGTTGTTAGTTGGAAACCATGTTTCCAGAATGGCGGGAATGTACTTGTTTGCCCAGTTTATGGTCAGTGGACGTCCATTGACTAATACCAAAACAATGGGTTTGCCGGTTGCGTACAGGGCTTCCAGCAGTTGTTGCTGACGTCCTGGAAGGTCCAAAGATGTGCGCGATTTGGATTCTCCGGCGCGCAATTCGTCTTCGCCAAGCGCAGCAATGATAACGTCGCAGTCTTTCGCCATGTCAACCGCTTTATGAATCTCCGCCAATTCCTCGGCGGACATTGGCTCAGGGAAGATTTCCGTAGCCGGGAATCCCGGGTCAACCGCGTCGCAGCCTTTGGTGTAAAGAACCTCATGACTGTTGGTTAAATATTTTTGCAGGCCCTCTAAAATATTGTGCGGTGTCAACTGATTCGGGCCGTAACGACTGGTCATGAAATTTGTTTCGACAGCAAGCGGGCCTGTGAGCAACACTTTTTTGATTTTGTTTTTATCCAATGGGAGCAGGCCACCTTCGTTTTTCAGTAATATCAACGATTCACGCTGCATTCTCAGCACAAAATCCATGTTCTTGTCTTCGCCAACGATTTTATCCGCCGCTTTGGGATTGGTCACGTAAGGATTGTCGAAAAGACCCAGCCAGAATTTCACGCGCAGTACGTCCGTTACTAAGCGGTCAAGGGTTTCCATTGATATTTTTTTCTCTTCTATCAGCTTGCGAAACGGCAGGATATAGTCGGATGGCGGCGTGAAACCGGTACGCACGTTCAATCCCGCCTCCGCCACTTGGCGAACAGCCTCCTCATACGTAGCGGCCACGCGATGTTTGGTTTGCACGTATTCCACCGCCCAACTGTCACTCACGGTGTATCCCGTAAACCCATATTGTTTGCGCAGCAATTCAGTCAAAAAATAATGGCTTGCAATAATCGGTATGCCGTCCCAATCGTTGTAGCTTGCCATAACACCCATTGGACGCGCTTCCTGAATTACGCGGCGAAACGGATATAGATGCATTTCGTGTAATTCGCGCGGAGCAACATGCGGATCAGTGCGCGCGTCCCCATCGCGGCCCCCTTTTGGAACGCTATACACAGCATAATGTTTCAATGTGGAAGCGATGCCCTGATCTTGTATGCCCTTTGCCATTTGTATGCCTAGTTCGGCGACCAGGAAAGGGTCTTCGGCGTAGCATTCCAATACGCGCCCCCAGCGCGGATCGCGGGCAAGATCCAAAATGGGCGCATATAGGTTTGTATAACCCAATGCTTTGGCCTCTTTCGCGGCGATTGCGCCTGCTTCGTAGATTAACGCCCTGTTCCATGTGCTTCCGATGGCAATGGGGGCGGGCAGGGGCGTGGCTTTGGTGTGGTTTAATCCATGTATGGCTTCGTTACTGAAATCAACGGGAATGCCCAAACGCGTTTCTTCGACAAACCACTTCTGCACAGTGTTGATGGCATCCGCGTGGTTGCTGAACGGATAGAGCAGATGAGGCACTCCCACCGTCCGCGAACCGCGGCCAACTCCGTTCAGATGTTCGTCAATATTGGCAATGCCGTCTTTCCAAATCTCGTTTTTCCAATCTGGAGTGGGCAGCGGGTCTTTTAATACACGGCCATAACCATAGAGAGTCGCAGTCTGGCAAGTTTTTTCTTCTATGGACATCTGTGACAGCAAATCGGCAACGCGTTTTTCAATTGGCTGCGCTGGGTCTTCAAATATGTCCTTTACGCCGTTTTTGTTGAAATCAATCCATCCGTTTTTATAAATGGAATTGGAAGCCCTCTTCTGATTAGCCTGCGGTTCAGCCCGCAAACAGAGGCTCAAGAGCGAAGGCAACAGTATGATGGGGGTGATTTTTTTCATGTAGGATTCTCCATTGATAGCGTTTACGCAAGTTTAGCTATAAAAAAAGAACTGCAATGTTTTCATTGTATCAATTAGCGTTTCTTTTGAACACAGAATCATCGAAAGCAATTTTTGTTAAACCAACAGGTTTTTTCGGATTCAAATTCATAAGTTTGAGGCGCTTGCAAAACTTTAGTTTTGCAAATTAAATTTTTCGGTTTCGGAATTTAGCATCCTATTTACCATGCCCCTCTCCCACCCATGCGTAAAAACTTGGCAGTGCGAGCAATGTGAACAGTGTGCTTGTCAGTAGTCCTCCAATCATCACGATTGCAAGCGGCCTTTCAAGTTCGGATCCGCTAAACCCCAGCATTATCGGTATAAGCCCCAGTATGGTGGCTCCGGCAGTCATGAGTTTGGGCCTGACCCTTCCAAGGCTGGCTTCTTCAAGGGCGGCACGAAACGGCATCCCTTTGGAAATGAGTCCTTTGGCCTGGCTTATGAGAACAAGGCTGTTCTGTACAGCCACGCCGAAGAGGCCAATCATACCCACAATAGAACTGATATTCCAGGTTTCACCAAATAGCCAGAGGGCAAAAATTCCGCCTACAAATGCGTCCGGCAATGTGGTCAATACAATCAAAACTTCCCGCCACCTCTTCAGAGCAAAGTACAGCAGGGCGATGACAAGGAACGCTGACGCGCAAATGGCGTATGTCAGCCGCCTGTTTGTTTCACGGGCTTCTTCGATTTTTCCTCCGAATTTTACGTGTGTACCTTCCGGCAGGCTCAATGTCTTAATCAGTTTGTCTATTCTTCCGGCGGTACCTCCGATGTCGCCATCGGTTCTGATATTTAAGCCAATATAGGGCTGGCATGATTCGCGGCGGATCAATGTGGGTGTTTTGGTCTCTTCAAATTGAACTATTTGGCCTATGTCAATAGAACGTCCATTTTCCAGGATGATCGGCATTAACTTGATCGTTTCAGGGCTGATGGTGTTGTATTCAGCGAAGCGGACAATTCTCTCTATTGGCTGTGGGCCATCGAAACGTGTGCCGACTTCGATTCCCTGAAGAGATGCCTGTAAATGGCGTATGACCGAAGTTCTTGGCACGCCGAGGCGGCGGAGGGCTTCCTCATTGATTACAGCGCGCCACCCCGGCATGGGGTCGGGAGTATTGAGATTGACACTTTGAACCCCTTGCAGTTCGGCAATATGAAGGCGCAGGTCTGATGCCAGCGGTCTGACGGATTCAAGGTCACGGTTGAATAGTTTTACCTGTATATCGGCTGGAGTTCCGCCGATTCCTTCCGCAATGCGCTCTTGCATGGGTGTGTTGATTTCCACTGGAAATGGCATTGATTCGGCCACTTCAAGAATTTCATGCCTGACCTCATTCTCGTCTGCGTCCGGTGTGAGAATGACCATTATTTCGCTGTCAGTTATCGGGCATGGGTCTTCTGTCACATCTCCCATGCCGCTCTTTCGATAGACGGTTTCTATGCCCGGAATGCTTTTAAGTTTTCGATCCAGGTGTATGTTGGCCCTGTCAACCGCGTCAAGGCTGCTTTCGGACGGCACTTTTGATAGCAGTATGAATGCGCGTTCATCCAGCGTTGGCAGGAAATTGGTTCCCAGTCTGAAAGCCAGCCAGATACATGGAATTGTGAGCGTCAGCGCGAATGTCCTAACCAGGGCGCCATGACTCATTGCCCAGTTCAGGGCCGGCCTGTAAGCCAGCTTAATGAGAGTCACTATCTTTGGCTCGGCCAATAATGCTTTTGGAGGAATAAATTTATCAACAAAGACGGGCACAAGCGTGAATGAAAGAATGAGGCTGATACTCATGGCCGATGCCACGGCAAGAGCCAAGGGGGCATATAACTTGCCGGCAAGCCCGCCCATTAATATCAGGGGGAGAAAAACCGCAAGTATAACCAGAACGGCGGTCAATATCGGCAACGCCACTTCAACGGCGGCGCCGACTAAAATTTGGCTGCGTGGTGCTTCGCCGGATTTTTCCTGCAGCCTGTGTATCAAATTTTCCACCATTATCACGGCGGCATCCACCAAAAGGCCAACGGCGATAGCCAAGCCGCCTAAAGTCATCGCGTTTAATCCAAGACCCGCTAAATACAGGGGTATGGCGGCACCAAATGTGGCCAGTGGCAGTATGACCAGGACAATTACTGAGCCGCGCAGATTTCCCAGCAGGACTATGAGAATCAGGGCGACAAAAATACTTCCAACCAAAAGCGCGTACATGACGCCATTGAGCGCTCTGCCAACCAAAGCACCCTGGTCGTAGATCATTTTTAGCGAAGTACCTTTAGGCAGTTCGGTTTTCAATTCTTTTAATACGTTGCGGACTCTTTCCGCTACTTCTAGGCTGGAGGCGCTTGGCTGCTTGATAATGCTGATGCCAACATCCTCATGCCCATCGTGGCGGGTCAATCCACGGCGAAAGCCCGGCGCTTCACGTATATCAGCAACTTCATCCAGGGTTATCCATCCATTTGATACTTTCAGGGGCAGACGGCGCACATCTTCTGGTAACGCCGCAAGACTGCCGGTTGATATGTACCATGCCTTATCGTGAATTTCCAAAACGCCCACGCCAAAGTCTTGATGCGTATTCTCCATCGTCGCCAGCACTTGTTCCAGACTTACGCCCAGCAAGCGCATCTTTTCAGGCGATAGTGATATTTGAAGCGATTTCTCATGTCCGCCCTGCCGATCAACTCTGGCGACGCCAGGGACGGCTTGAAGTCTTGGCGCTACAGCCTGTTCAATATAGTCGCGTAAAATCATTGGATCTGTGTGGCTGCCCTCAAACACTACTTCCATCATCTGGTGAAGCCTGCCGGACGCGGTCGTCATTACAGGAGCGTGGGTGCCGTCGGGGAAATTACCGGCAATGCCCGCCAAGCGCTCGGCCATTAATTGTCTTGATTGCCAAGGATCTGCGCTGTCGCTGAATGTGACCACAACCTGAACCAGCTCGGGAACTATCTGGGTGTTTACCCGCTTTACGCCCGGCAGACCGCTCATAACTTGTTCTATTGGCTGCGCTACCGATAGTTCCAATTCAGGCGCGGCCATACCGGGTCCATTTACAAAAACGCTCAGTACGGGCAGGTTTATGTTTGGAAACAAATCACGCTTCAAATTGGCAAAAGTTATAACACCGGCCAGGCCCCAAATCAGGCTCATTACAGCTATCCAGCCGCGCTTGGTAAAAAGGCCGCTGAACCAGCGCCCCGCGAAATTGCTGGAGGCTTTTGGTATATCAGTGGACATGGCCTTCCTCCTCATCCGGGTGGGCCAGTTTTTGCTGATACGCTTTTAGTAAATAGGCCCCCTCTACGACTACTGTTTCCCCCGGTTTTATCCCATTTAAAATTATCACGTCACCTTTTATGTCCTGGCCGCGCACTACAGGGCGAAATTCCGCGTGACCATTCTCCACAATGTAAACACCCCACAGACCATCCAGCCTCTGCAATGCGGCTTGCGGAAGCGTGATTGAAGGAGGATATGTGATTTGGACTTCCACGGGCGTTCCAGGCAGGGGCAGGGAATTGCCAGCTAAACGTAACCTGTATGCCTGGCGCATGGTATCAGGTGAGAGGGCGGGTAATGTGGCTTCCAGTTTCCCGTTCCATTGACGCCCGCCTGAGTGTTTGACGGTGAATGTTTGTCCAAGACCCAAATTGCCAACATTTGTAGGCACAAGTTCCATGCGGACAATTACGGGGCCGGCTGCCAGGAAATACCCCAATTCCTGTCCCGCGCTGATCCCCTGGCCTGAAATAGCTTTGTAATTGATTACGGTGCCAGCGCGAGGCGCTCTCAATACCCATTTCGACCCAGCCGTGTCTCGTCCAGCCGTGACTCCACATGCTTCCAGGGTCATTCTTGCTGATTCTTCTTCTGCTCTTGCGATGGAGGCCTCGCTTATCGCTTCTTCCAAGTCTCTCTGACTTGTTGCCTTTTTAGAATCCAGCCGCTCTTCTCTGGACAGCGCGGATTCTGCTTTCATCAATCTGGCTTTGGCGGCCAGCCAATCGGCATAAATGCGGGCCAGTTCAGGACTATTGATTTCCGCCAACGCTGTACCGGCTTCCACCAAACGTCCGGGCGTGACTTTCAGTGCGATGAGAATGCCGTTCAGCGGGCTGGTGAGAACAAATTGTGATGATTCATCCGCCATGACTTCCGCGGGAATCCAGACACTCAACTCTTTGGGGGCGCTTGTGACCTGGGTTCGGATACCTGGAACATTTGTCAATGGAATCATTTGCGTATGGTCATGTCCTTCATGTCCAGCCGCTTCTGCGGCATGTCCATGGTCATGGTCTTCATGGCCGTCGCCTGACGCTTTCTTATGACAGGCCGTTAAAAGACAAATGATCAAAAGGGATAATATTGCAATAGATTTGGATTTATTCATGGCAGATTCCCTGCGGTTAGTGTTAGAAGCTCGGCTTGCGCGAGGCATAGTGAGTGCAATCGTTGCAGTTCCGCCATGCGGATTTCCATAAATTGCCGACGTATGGGGATTAGGTCTGAGGGCTGGTCTTTACCCTCTTTAAGGCGTAAAGTCAGTGCTTCCAATGAGGCCGTTGTATCAAATTGTTCCGAATAACTTTTGCCGGATTCAATTGTTTGCATTGCGGTTGCAAAACGCAGATCGAGATCGGCAAAAGCCAGTTCACAATTTCGTTTGCTGGTTTCAATCCGTGCGCGCTGTTCAGCCCGTATTGCCGACAACTCGCCTGAGCGCGGGAATTTATAGGCAATGCCAATTTTGGTTATGCGGTCATCATTTTCTTTCGAGTAACTGCCGGATATACTCCAACGGCTGTCAGATACAGCCGCTTGAAGATTTATTTGACTCATTTCTAAACTTTGGCGAGCAGCGGACGCACGGCGAAGCACTCCATTTTGATAAAGGGTTGCCATATCCGAACTTTTCAGATCACTGATTCCAGCGACTACTGCACTTGGAGAATAATCAAGCGATTGTGGGCTTTCAGGGAGTTCTGATAGTGATCTAAGAATAGTCCAGGACTGGACGCGGTTACGCTTGGCATCATCGCAATCCAAGCTGGATTTTAAAAGTTCGCCTCTTACTAAGTCAAACTGAAATGCCGGATCCGCTCCTGATTCGATTCTAGTTCTGGAGATTTCCAGCCATGTTTGAACCAGTATATGATCTTCCGTCCTGATGCTTTCTATTTTTTCCGCCAGCCACGCATTTAAAAAGGCGCGATGTATTGCTAGGCTGTTTTCCAGGTCTGCGGCGTTGTACAGAACAGCGGAGGTTGAATCTAAAAGAGAGAGCAAGCGTCTGGCCGGTTCACGTTTCAGCATGAGGGGCGCGTCTATTTCTATTGTCTGATCAGTCGAGGAAGGCGCAACGGAGTTGTTGCGCGGCCCGACGACAACCGATACGGACGGCGACTCACGCATAAAACCTGAAGAGTCCCTGGCTTGGCGACGTCCATCAGCCAAAATGGATTCAACATTTAATCTTGTTATAGATACTTTAGACTTGGCCAATACCTGATCAAGCGTCAACGGCGGTTCATGCGCGAAAACGCAGGGCAACACAATCAATACAAGGGTTTTCATACACAGGCTCATAGAAATAAAGAGTTGGTAAATTTCTTATAGACTTAGCCAAATATTGCCTGCATTGAGCAATTGGCTATCGGTCATAAATCAACTTGTTTGATTTAAAAACAAACACAAATCAGCGCCGTTTTATATGCTCCGATGTAATTAAAAGCATTTATCGGTTTCAATTACAGTTAGCGCTATTTCCTCTTATATTCTGGGAGGATTCAAGTGAGGCTTGATTGTCCTGCTGTGAAATCCCTCATTTTTTGCATCGGCAAAGGATGCTGTTTTGTTTTGCTCGTATAGCGGAACCATGGCTTCTGTTCCAAGAATAATGCCCGAAAAACCATTGCACAGCCATTGATCACATGACATTCCATGATCATGGCGATGTCCGCTCATATCTTTTTTCCCATCATCATTTGTTACTAAAATCACATGGCCGGTGTCAGAATAGCTATCAGAGGCCAATCCCTCGGCAAGCACATGACACAGGTAAGTGCTTATTGCTACAAGCAACAACATGGCAATGTACTTTAGAAATTTAGTCATCATCCTAAAGTGTAACATGGGTTTTATAGCATTTCAACCTTGTTGTAGCTTGAAATGCTGTATCAAGCCAACTTGAACTTTTGCATCTGTAGCTGTGAGGCCAGGCCGGCTAGGTCTGTGGCTTGTATCTTTTATCCTAAGTGTCCTGTATGGGGTGCTTAGGGCTGGGGACGGCCTTTCGCCAGCCATGTCGCTTCAATAGTCTGTAAGCGGTTGACAGATGGACTCTGCGCCCAAGATGCTTCTCCAGAAGAACTCTGACCTTTGATGCAACCACCATCAAAGATTCGCCGGCTTTTGCCTTGAATCTATCCAAAAGCAGCGCCTCTTCCTCTGGTGTCATGTTCTGAGGGATTCTAGCGCCCTTCCTGCGGTCGGTCAAGGCGGACGCGCCATGGTCTGCGAAGTCTTTTTGGATGTGCCTTACTGTATTCACATGCCAACCTAATGTGTCGGCTATTTCCTTGGTTGTCAGCCCTCGCTTCACACGCAGCCAGACGCAGAGGAAACGCTGTAACTCCAAGCCGGGCCAGTTGGTTTTTCTGAACTTTTCAAGCTCTGATATGCGGCTCTTGTTGATCGGCGTTGGCGGTCGCATGTCGGCCTCCTGCGCCGAGTTATTTTACATTAACACCCGATTGGATGCAAATTGGCATCAAACGCGGAAAACTGAACTGTTATGCTATTGCGAAACAGAGATCAGGATTCCATCACTTCCGCTTTCTCTATGCGATCCATGGCGCATATTTCCTTGACTACTTTTATGTCATCATCCGAACAGCACTTGCCAAATACAGTGTGTATGCCGTCAAGGTGGGCGACATTCTTTCTGTCGCCGTTCACGATAAAGAACTGACTTCCGCCGGTATCTTTTCCGGCATGGGCCATGGAAAGTGCGCCCAATTCGTGTGTATTGGGGTTATTTTCTGTTTCGCACTTGATTTTCCATCCAGGGCCTCCTGTGCCTGGTGAGCCTGTTGCGCCTTCTCGCGAATTGGGGCAACCCCCCTGGATGACAAAATTGGGAATCACACGGTGGAAAGCCAGGCCGTCGTAGTAACCCTCATTTATCAGCCTGACAAAATTGGCTACAGTACCTGGCGCATCATCCGGGAAAAGCACAAGATTGATATTACCTTTACTGGTTACTAGGCGTACCTGCGTCATTTTGGTCTCCATGTTAAATCCATTATGCCATTACTGAAATATAGCAGTTCAACATTTTGTAGGTTGTAATTGCATGCAACCAGGCTTTGTCCATCGTAAACAAACAACACATAACACATGTGCAAATTGCTATGTGGGCGCGGGCTGGCTGCGGAAGATATTTCGGAAGCGTTCCCACATTGAAGGCACCTTTGGCGGCGGTGGCGGGGCAGGAGTTAGCGGATCTCCGGCCTTTCGCGGGTCAATGCCGATTTTCTTGAGTATTGCCAAGGCATCAAAGAGTTTAACGGTTTCTTTGATTGTTTCATGTTGATCTTTGCCCAAGGTAAAGTCAAAGACTTTGGCATCGGCGTTTTCGAGGCGCATCCTAATACCATCACCATCGGAACCGGATACTATAAACCGCAATATTTCCGCATCGCTTGAGGTGAATTCGTCTAACTGGTAACTGGTTTCCAGGGTGCCATCTGATTCAACAACCTTATCTCCGATTTTCACTAAGACCTTGCTGATTCCTAATTTGTCCGATTCCCTTCTGTAAAAATAAGATACTTTCATTTTCAACTCGTCTTCAGCGAATTTGGCAACAACGCTCGCGGCTGGTTTTCCGGTTCTTACGGCGGCAACCACCGCTCTCGTTTCGTGCAGTGTGCCGTCAATGTCGTTAAAGGTGAGCTTCCCCGTAAATTCATCAATATTGAGATATTTCATGCGGTCATTGACAATTGTCCTAGCGGCGTCAGTCTCAACTTGTGATGGAGCGGTTGATGTTGTATTTTTGTCTTTTTTGCAAGCGATCCAATAAGGTAATGTCGCAATAACCGCAAGCAAAATCAGATTTTTCATTTGCTCTCCTTTTTCAATTATCCCGGCACTTCATTAGCCTGTCTAGCTTCTATCGTAAATAATATTACTTGTAGCACATTGCCATATATCATCGTGTGCATCAAGAAGCCGTGTGCCAGATGCACACAGACGGTACAACATTATAGACAATCAATTTTTCAAAGTTGAACTGCGAGATTCTTGCAAAACTCGGCGGTACGTCTGCTCCCGACCTTCCGCTGTCTCTGGCTGATTTCGTAACTTGCTTGTTTACAGTGTTTCACGCCAGAGCCTGCTCCGGTCGGGCGCAGCCTACACCTCCGGTGATTTGCAAAACTGACGTTTTGCAAGTGGCTCCTGCTATATATCACTGAGGATTAAAAGTGCGTATTGTCCTGCTTGAGTTGTGTTCTCCACCGCCTCCGAATTCCTGTTTTTCTTCTGTTCTGAGGCATACCAGATTGTCGGCCTTGCTGGAATAAGTAATACTTTGTTCCTGGGTTTGATCAAAAGTAATAACAAGAAAAGCGCGGGCCTTTATGTGAGTGCTTTGCAAGAGAGAAAGTGGATTGCCTTCTCTGTCAATCCATATTTTTGCGGTTGAGCTGAATTCTGTAATCCACCTGCTGAATCTATCATGTGCTCCCGATTGCGGGACGGAAAAGCGCAAAACTCGTGTGAGGCGTCCATTTAATGGCTCTTCTCCCTCGCTCTGAAAGGTGGCAGTTTCAAGTATTCTCGACAGATCTTTTGTGGCGTCTAATACGCTATATGTCCTGCGTAAATCCATCATCCAAAGGGCGTTGGAGACCTGGTTTTTTGGTGGTGCGTCCTTTGTGTGGGTGCTGGATTCCATATCCAACTGAGTTAAAAATGGGCGGCTCCATCTAATTTGCAGACCTTGGGGGCCATATTCAACCAATGCCGATGCTTGTCCCCTTGATTCGACTGCGTCTTTACCCTTACCCTGCTTGTTCCATGTCTGGACTTCAAGAGTCCCTTTAATAGTTGATTTAGCGGTGTAGCGCGCAAGCGCGGCTTTGAAATCGGATAATCCGTCAGCAGCCAGATAGTTAAATATCAGGAAGGGCAAAAAATACTTAGACATGAATGCTCCGAAAGACGTTCTGGGGTTTGGCACGAAAATTCAATGGACTTTATAACTGAACTAAATCACTAATCAGACCACTATACTAGTTAGAGCAGTTTGACTTTGAGAAGTTGAATTGTCCGAGCCGGAATTTGATGCCAGATACTGGTATCTTAAATATAGCTGTATTTGTTAAGGAGACGTGACATGAGCAAAAACTTCAAAACAGCGCTTTCAAAAATTGCCGTGCTGCTGACCATATTTGCCGCCGGCGTTGTTTCAATGGCGCAATCACGTTCTCAGGGCAGACAGGATGCTCCGCCCCAGCAGAGGCAGCCCCAGCAGAGGTCGCCCAGGGTTGAGAACATGCCTCCTAGACCGATGAGAACGCAGGAATCTTATGCGCCTGACAGACAGGCAAGGTCGCTTGAGTCTCACAGGCAGGGCAGACGGGAGATACGTCAGGAAACTCCTGAAAGGGTACCTCAACAAGTTCCGCCGCCGGATAGACCTGCGCGCCTTAGGGCCTTGCCGCGATTAAGGGCTATTCCGACTTCATATTATTGGGATCGCAGGTACAACATGATTTTTAGAGATATTACGTTTATTAGCCGGAGGGGTTATATTCCGGTCACAGCGATTCCATCGGATACTTACGAAATCGTTGACTATGCGTCATTACCCGCAGGTTGGAGGGGCTATGGCTTTGTTGTTCCGCCCGGGGAATCGGTTAGAATAAACCTTGAACATCCCAACCGTGCTTGGTTTCGGTTGATTATCTGCGATGCCTGGGGCCAGCCGGTACCCGGTGGTTTGAGTTCAGCCTTGGCGCAGATTGAGCCTCGTTTGACATATACAAATCCTGGAACTGAAGCCAAGGCAATTTACCTTATTGTTGATGATCCTGGCTGGATGTCTGGTGAGGGAAATCCATATACTCTCGAACTCGAAAGAAGCTGGGCGCCTCTTTTAATCCCAACAGACCAAAGTTTGATTGTTTCCGGTATTTGGGGTATTGATAGAAGTGTCAACGCCAAATTCAGCGGCCCTGTGCTGGTTATGCCGGGCTTTAAATAAAATTATTGAGAATTCATGACGCAATCGTTTATAGATTTCATCCAGGCCGGGATTCCCTTGCTGTTCGACGGCTCGGCCCCGGGAGCATTGTATGAGCGCGGGATATTTATCAATGCCAGTTTTGACGAAACAAACATCACGCGCCCGGACTTGGTGCTAGCCATACACCGTGAATTTTTGGGCGCGGGGGCGCAAGTCATCACTACTAATACCTGGGCGGCAAATAGTTGCAAACTGACCGGTTTTGGGCTGTCAGAGAAACTCTGTGACATAAACACGAAAGGCGCTCGGCTGGCACGCCAGGCCATTGATGAGCGTTCAACACCAGAGCCTGCCTTTGCGGCAGGTTGCATCGGCCCGCTGGGGCAGGCGCTGGAGCCATACGGTTCTACAAGTTTGGATTACGCGCTGGAGGCATTCAAAGGACAAGCTAAGGCTTTAATGGATGGCGGGGTTGATCTGTTTTTGCTGGAGTCATTTAGGGATTTGCAGGAGGCTTTGACAGCGCTGAAAGCCATTAAGAGCATTTCCGATTTGCCCATAGCCACCCTCATCAGCCCGGATGAAAACGGCCTTGCGGCATTTGGCGCTCGCCTAGAATGGTGCTTGGCCAAGCTGGCGGAAGCGGGGGCGGACATGGTCGGCCTGTCCGATGGACAAGGCCCCGCATCCATGCTGGAACTGCTGCCCGAATTAAAAAAATCCATCAGTACGCCAATACTGCTCAAGCCAAGCGCGGGACTGCCCAGGGTGGTTGATGGGCGTATGCTCTACATGGCCAGCCCTGAATATCTTGGGGAATTTGCGCGTCAGGCGCTGCTGAAAGGGGCGAGCGCGGTTGGGGGTAGTGCGGGGACAAGCCCTGCCCACACAAGAGCCATGCGCATGGCGGTGCGGCAGGAAAATGCGTTTCAGAGCGGCGTGGTTGAGTCTAAGCAAGAGGCGGAAAACACAGTCGCGGCGGTGCCTTTTGCTGAGAGAAGCCGCCTCAGCGCCAAAATCTCCAGAGGCGAATTTGTCGTATCGGTAGAATTGGTGCCGCCAAAGGGTCTTGATGTGGAGCAGATGCTGAAAAAGGCGGCGCAAATAAAGGAATTGGGGGCGGACAGTATCAACATCCCCGATGGGCCGCGCGCTATGGCGCGTCTTTCCGCGCTTTCAACCGCTGTGTTGCTGCAGCAGCGTCTGGGGATTGAATCTGTCCTGCACTATGCGTGCAGAGACCGCAACCTCCTTGGGATACAGGCCGATTTGATGGGCGCTGCCGCCTTTGATATCTGCAATGTTTTGGCAATTACAGGCGATCCGCCGAAATTAGGGCCATACCCGAAAGCCACGGCGGTTTTTGATGTTGATTCCATCGGACTTGTTGGTATTTTGCGTCGCTTGAATCATGGACTTGATATCGGGGGAAGCCCGATTGGAAGCCCCGCGAAATTCAGCATTGGGGTTGGGGCAAACCCGGACGCGCCTGACAGGGAGAGAGAATGGACCCGGTTCCGCCGAAAAGTTGAGGCGGGAGCGGAGTGGGCGGTTACGCAGCCGGTGTTTGACGCAGACAGTCTGTTCAGGTTCCTTGATTTCGCGCAGAGCTTTGATATTCCCATTATTGCCGGCCTTTGGCCACTGAAAAGTTTTCGCAACGCTCAATTTATGGCGACAGAAATACCCGGCGTCAATGTGCCGCACTCTGTCCTTGAGCGGATGGCGAACCGCGAATCGGCGGCGGATCAGATGAAAGAGGGCCTGGACATAGCTCATGAAATGCTTGCGGCAGTCCGCTCAAGGATCAACGGGCTTCAACTCAGTGCCCCCTTTGGACAGGTAGAACTCGTCGCGCCGTTTATCAAGCAATTGCGGGGATGAAGCCGCTCCAAGTTTGAATGGCTATAGTTTCACTCCGATTAGCCTAATACAACCAAGGTTTGGCAGGTGTGTCCATCCTCAAAACAGCAAATCATATAGCATCTGGAACAACAGAGACGGGCCATTTTCTTCTTTGCGTTTCTTAATTTCCGCGCCCACAGAGTCAATTTCGGACTGGGCCAGCGGTTGCGGCGCGGGCAGCGATTTGCCTGTAAAGTGTTGGAGCAGCATCTCTATCGGCGTTGCTTCAGGAGTGTCCATAAGGCGTTTTTTCCAGCCGCTATCCAGCCTGTCCAGTAGCACGCTGGCTAAGCCGCCGACCACATATCCTTCGGTCACAAGCCCGTAGGATATGTAAATGTCATCCCGTGTGGCCAGCAAGGCAAGGGCGCGATCCAGATCATCCGCATTCTTGACTTGGTCTGGATAGGCGCAATACAAACTGGAAACAAGTTCATAATAATACGCCGTGCCCTCTATGCGATCCCAGTTAACGGAATTTTTATAGTCTTCGGGGAATGTTTTTTTCCAGTCCTCATAGGTCGCTAAAGCGTCCAGTATCAACTGCGTATCGCCCGGTTCGCTGACAGCTTTCAGCAGTTGTTTTTGCAGCAGCCAGCGTTTTGCGCGGGCGGGCGTATTCTCATCAAAGTTATCGCGCCCCCTGTTGGGAATGGCACTCATCCACTGCCATCTGGTTTGTTCCCTGTTGTGAAACCCCTCGTGCGCGAAAGTAATGAAAGCGTCGTATGTGCCAAGGTGGAGATATTTCTGGAACAGAAGGTAGTTCGTCAAATCTTCTTTAGAGACAGCCAAATATCCACCTCCATCGAAGAAGCTGTGTCCACCGAAATAAAACTGACGTTTTATGCCGAAGCCCAAGGCATCTTTCTTTGACAGGGTTGTTACCGCGCCATCTGGCTCTATCTTCCAGAACTTGTTTTTCCTGATTTCCTCAACGATGAGCGATTGGTTGACAAGCACGTTGTCTGGCCAAAGGCTTGGCGCAATTTCATTATATCGCTTGAGCTGCCCCGCAAGAACCTTGATGTAGTCCGCGATTTCTTTTGGCTGCGGTGTATGCGCCTGTACGCCTAAGGTGAGCGTGCCATCTGTGACGGCCTCAATGGTCGGGACGCTGGACGTTTTGATAGGGAAAATTACCTTGTGTCCAAGAAATACGCCGCCATATATGAGAATCACGAAAGAAACTGCAACGACCAGAAGTGCCTTAAAAATTTTTTTGATTTTTTTCATGGCCGCCTCATACTTTCCAGTTTCATTGTAGCCACCTCCAAGGTTTCCTTGCTTTGTGTTTTGCCCTATTTGATGCACTTTGAGTTGCTACAAAAATAGGGTGGCTACGGAGCCACCCTATCTCAAAATCCGTTATCTGTCTATCTGGTTACGCTAGCTTGAACATGTGTACCTGATGCTGTAACTGCGTAGCCAGGGCGGCCATGTCTGATGCGGTGCGCGACACCTCGTGAGTGGTGGACGCCATTTCGTGCGTTGCGGAGGCTATGGAGGCGGACTCCTTAACACTGTTCTCCACTTGCATCGCCACTTCTGAGCCGGTCTTGGCCTGCTCAGAAGTGGCTGTAACAGACGCGCGGGTCTGGGTAGCAAAATGATCCAGACTTGTGTGAATATTCTCCAGGATGCCCACCGTGTTAGTCACCATTTCTTCGCCGCGCTGGACGGAGTTCCTGGCCTCAATGTTGTGCTGAGCTATCTCTTTGGCTGACGATGCGCTGCGCTCGGCCAGTTTCCTGACTTCTTCCGCCACAACGGCGAAGCCTTTGCCCTGCTCGCCTGCCTTGGCCGCCTCAATTGCGGCGTTCAGAGAGAGCAGGTTGGTCTGGTTTGCTATTTCCTGAATAACACCGATTGCCGCAGCTATCCTGCCCGTAGTCTGCGTGATTTCGGCCATGGCTTTTTTAGTTGATTCTCCCGCAATATTGCCCTGTTTTGTAGCTTCAAGGGCCGCATCAAGCTGGGTCAGCGATTCAGTGGCGCCACGGCTCACTTCGTCTATGGATGCCGATAATTCTGTCATTGCGGCAGCCATACCCTCCGCATCGCCTCTCTGTTTATCCGCGCTACTGGCTATATGCTCTGTCGTGGCTGACATCTGCTCCGCCGCTGCTGATAGCTGTGTGGAACCGCTGGCCACGCCATCCACACCCTGGTTGACACCGGTGACTATTTTACGGAGTGAATCAACCATGTTACCCAAAGAGTTTGCTATGATGCCCAGCTCGTCTCCGGTTTCGGCCTTGGATATGACCGTTAGGTCGCCATTGGCCACTCTGTCTATGTCCGTAACCAGTTTTTTCAAATGGCGCACTACCAAATTCGATATGTACGTTCCTATTATGATTGAGAAAACTATAACAAACGCGCAACAGATTATCAAAACGGTGTTGGCTTTGTGATTAGTTCTTTCACTTGAATTTAACGCCTCCTCTGCCGAGCCCTTCATGGCATTCTTGGTAGTAGCTAAAATATCGGCAAAGTCTTGGTTGGCTTTCACCGCATCTGAAGACCTCAGGTACCGCAGAGCTTCCTCGTCCCTGTTTGCTACGGCGTAACCTACAATTACATCGGCCACCTTGAAGTAAGTATCCATAGCTGACTCTATGGTAGCCACGAGCTGTTCTTTTCCCGCATGTCCCTTCGCGATTGGCCAAAGTTTTTTAACGGTATCCCGCAGAAAGTCTTGCTGTTTGCCAAGATTAGACTTCTGCTGGGCAATGCTGGTCGCATCTGTCTCAATTACTACGTCACGCAGTGTGGCTCGCATGGCGTTGAATGTCTCTCCCAGGTCTGCCGCAAAGCCCAAGGCTAAAGTGCCTTCCTGATGAACTTCTTTGGTAGCATGATGCATGTTACTCAAATCCCGCATGGCCTCAGCACCCAGGAAGAGTGCCAGCAGGGTAATTATTGCGAAGCCATACATGAGTTTGGACTTCATTTTTAGGTTCAGATACCAGTTCAAGTCATCCTCCTTTGGAAAGACGTATGTGTTAGTTCGGATTACAGGCGTGCAAAGCAGTGAAATGCACTGGGTTGCCAGTTCGTTCCCGATTAATGAATGAAAAAGACATCATCAAATCCAATGTGCCAAGTTATCAATTATAGAGAGATTCAAAACACTTTAATTCTTGCGATCACAGGCGGTGAAGAAGTGGGTTGAATCAATTAATATCATACCATTCGGCCTTTTGCAAAAAGCCAATTGAAAAATAATACACCAAGTTGGCTTTAAATGCAATACATATAGATGGCATATTTTTTGGGATCGCTAATCTGTTTTTGAATTAATTTGGATGTCATGGGCTTTGCCCAACGAGGCCGCGCTAAAGCAGCATGGTATAATTTATTTGAGCCGCTTGCAAAACTTCAGTTTTGCGAGTTTAACGGAGTTGATAGACTGTGCCGGAATGTAGCCGGACGCGACTTTGGAGCGGACAGCGAAATGGAGGGTGCAGACTTTAACTGTGTTTTGCAATTACCTCATTTGAATGTCGCAACCAGAATAGAGGGTCACCTATGTCCAAACTGATGCAAACCATCAAAGACCGTGTTGTGCTATTGGACGGGGGCTTTGGGACTCAGATATTCCTGAGAAAACCGAGCATTGACGACTTTGGTGGGCAAATACATGAGGGGTGCGTTGACTTCCTCTCGGAACGCCGCCCGGATTGGGTTAAAGAGATCCACGCGGCGTACTTTGACGCTGGTTCGGATGCAGTGGAGACCAACACTTTTGGTGCAAGCCCGTTAGTGTTGTCGGAGTTCGGGCTGGCGGACAGGGCCGAGGAACTCAATACGCTGTCCGCAAAATTGGCCAGGGAAGTCGCGTCAAGCTATGGCTCACCCCGTTTCGTCATCGGAAGCGCGGGGCCGGGGACAAAGCTGGTGACGCTTGGGCATGTCAGCCACCAGGTACTCTTCCAAAGCTATCTGGTTCAGATGAGAGGGCTGATTAAGGGCGGTGTTGACGCGATTCTAATAGAGACGTGCCAGGACCTGGGACAGATGAAAGTGGCTGTCCGAGCGGCAAAAGCGGCCATGACGGAGATGAAAACCGCCGTGCCGATTTGGGCACAGGCGACCATAGAAACCAGCGGCACACTCTTGGTTGGCTCGGACTTGCAATGCGTTTTGGTTTCATTGGAGGCAATGGGGATAGATGTACTGGGCTTGAACTGCGGTAGCGGGCCGGACGAAATGGCAAGGCGCTTGGGCCTTTTAGCCGAGCAGTCCCCTTTTCCCATCTCGTGCCTGCCAAATGCGGGTCTGCCTGTCAACGACAACGGGGAATTGATATACCCGATGACACCTGAGATTTTTTCGGAAAAAGTTGAAAATATTGCTAAACAGTTTGGCCTGTCGGTTGTAGGCGGATGCTGTGGGACAACGCCGGGGCACATACGCGCTTTAAAGCCCAAAGTCGAAAAGTTATCCGCACCCCGCCGCACTTCCAAACTTGAGCGGCATACGTCGAGCCTCTATCAGGCTGTTCCTATGCACCAGGAGCCAAGACCTTTGATAGTTGGTGAGAGAACCAACGCCAATGGCAGCAAAAAATTCAGGGAGCTTCTCGCCGGAGAGGACTGGGACGGTCTGATAAGCATTGCAAAGGAACAGCAAAAAGAGGGAGCGCACATCCTGGATGTCTGCGTGGCGTATGTTGGCCGCGATGAGCCGAGCGATATGGAACAGTTTCTCACGAGGCTTGTGACACAGATTACGATGCCGCTGATGATTGACAGCACCGAAGTAGGGGCGCTGGAAAGAGCGTTGGAAGTTGCGCCCGGCAAGTGTGTCGTCAACTCAATCAATTTAGAGGAGGGCGAGAGCAAAGCACGGCAAATACTAAATCTCTGCAAGCAATACGGCGCTTCAGTGATGGCGCTGGTCATAGACGAGCAGGGCATGGCAAAGACCGCGGAGCGCAAAGTTGCGGTTGCGGAGCGTATCATCAATCTGGTGGTGGGGGAGTACAAATTCCATCCCTCAGATTTGATCATTGATCCTCTTACATTCACTCTTGGCGCTGGCGATGAGGAGTACAGAGGCTCTGCCCTGGCGACGCTGGAGGCCATTAAAGCCATTAAAAAACGCTGGCCGCAAGTGCTGACGTCCCTTGGTGTGAGCAATGTCAGCTTTGGCCTGAATCCGGCAGCCAGGCATTTGTTGAACGCGCTGATGTTGTACCACTCTGTCCAAGCCGGGTTGGACATGGCTATATTCAATGCCAGCAAAGTTATTCCTGTTTCCAGGATTGACGCGAATGCGCGCCGGCTCTTTGAAGATTTGATCTTTGACAGGCGCGGCCCTGGCTATGATCCGCTGAAGCTGATAATCACCGAATTTGCGGATAAAAAGGCCGATAAAACGCATAGCCGCCATGACCGCGATGGCATGGATGTTGAGGCGCGGCTGAAACAAGACATCATTGACGGCGAGCGCGGCCTTGTCGCCGATGACATAGATTTGGCTATAGAAAATAAAATTGACCCGCTGCACATAATAAACAATGTTCTGCTGTCGGGGATGAAGACTGTGGGAGAGAGGTTCGGCGCTGGGGAGATGCAGCTTCCGTTTGTGCTGGAGAGCGCAGAAACAATGAAGGTTGCGATGAGCCGCCTGGAGCCGCACATGGCGAAAGGGTCGCGCAAGACAAAGGGGCGCTTGTTGCTGGCTACTGTTAAAGGCGATGTTCACGACATAGGCAAAAACCTAGTGGAAATAATCATGAGCAATAATGGCTTTGAGGTTGAGAATCTGGGGATCAAGCAACCAATAGAGGACATACTGAGAGCTTTTGAAGTCAGGCCCTCAGATGCGATAGGGTTGTCCGGCCTGTTAGTCAAGTCAACCGTCGCAATGAAAGATTACCTTGGCTACATGTGCCAGCGGGGCTACAGTGTGCCTGTGATTCTGGGCGGGGCCGCGCTTACAAAGGATTTTGTCGAAACTGTGTGCCGTGAGGAATACCATTGCGATGCGGTATATTACGCTGCTGATGCCTTTGACGGTTTAAAGCACATGGAAAATATTATATCCGGCGCGGCGAGAGCGTACTATCAAGAGACGGGAACGTCCCCAAACACCAACCGGCAGGGACACGAGGGGGGCGATGAAACTGAACCACGCCATGATCTCACGGCAAATGGTCAGTCAGATTGGGTTTCAAGGGAATTCACACCGCCGCTTCCGCCATTCTGGGGAGCAACTGAAATAGCCCCTCCTATTGGAGAAGTGATGTCCTTGCTGAGCGATGCTTCTGTTCTGCAGAGCCGGTGGGCGTTTAAAAAGGGGAAGATGTCAGACGAGCAGTACAAAGCCGTACTCAGCGAAAAGGCGGAGCCGCTTTTGGATATGTGGAAGGCGCGGCTCGTTGGGGAAAAATTGGTAGTGCCCAGGGCGATTTATGGCTTTTTCCCCGCCAGTGCCGATGGAAATTCACTGAACGTATTTAACGCCGATAGTTCAAAAATCTTGGCCACATTCAGCTTCCCCCGACAATCATCCGGCAGGCGACTGGCCGTCAGCGATTTCTTTAATCCTGCCGCCAATGCCTCCGACCTCCTTGCTCTCCAGTTAGTCACACTGGGGTCGGACATCCCGGCCACAATCTCCGGCCTGTACCATGAAAACAGGTACAGCGATTACTTCTATCTGCATGGCCTTGCCGCTGAATTGACTGAATGCTGCGCCAAATGGTTGCATGCCAGAATCAAAATGGAGCTAAAAATCACCGGCGGCCAGCGATTCAGCTTCGGATTTCCGTCATGTCCCGACCTGAGCGGGAATGCCCTGATACACAAAATTTTGGGCGGCGCGAAGCTGGGCGTGTCTCTGACAGAGACTATGCAATTTGTCCCTGAATTTACGACCTGCGCTCTGGTTGCATGGCATCCGCAAGCCGCATATTTTAAGGTTGTATAGCAGTTCAACCCACAAAAGCAAAATTTCTATACGGCCATACCCTGAAATACCCGCTGTTCCCCGTTCAACCTGCAGTACATTAAAAATTCACTGTTGCCCTCGCCTCCGGTGATGGGGCTTATTGTAAGTCCTTGAGGCCTCAGTTGCGTGGTTGAGAAGAAATCCCAAATATCTCTGCAAACGTGCTCATGAACCGCAGGGTCTTTTACCAATCCGCCCTTTTCTATTTCGCTCCTGCCGGCTTCAAACTGTGGTTTGACCAACAGTATCGCTTCGGCATCTGGTTGCAGGCTGGGCAGTATTGGAGGGATTGCCAGTTTGAGACTGATGAAGCTCAGGTCGGCAACCAGGAGAGCGCATTTTTCAGAAATATTGGCTGGCGTCCAATTCCGCAGATTGCAGCGCTCTATTGACACAACTCTCTCGTCAGACCTCATCTTCCAATGGAGTTGATTTGTGCCAGTATCAACAGCATAGACGCGCCTCGCGCCATGTTGTAACAGACAGTCTGTGAAGCCGCCTGTGCTGGCTCCGGCATCAAAGCAGATCAAATCTGTTGGATCAACATTAAAAGCGTTGAGTGCGCCCGCCAGTTTAAGTCCGCCCCTGCTGACGTACGGTATCGGATTACCTCTCATCCGTACGTTTGCGTCTTCCATGACCAGGGTTCCTGCTTTTGTGACTGGACGTTCCTCAACCAAGACCTCGCCGGCCAGTATCCTTGCCTGCGCTTTGGCCCGCGTCTCGCAAATGCCGCGCTGTGTTAGAAGTATGTCAAGGCGCGTTTTTGCCATGTGAGATAACAGGATGAAAGAAGTAAGATCTATAATTTAACCTTATTTATCCTTAAAATGAAGTCAAGTATTCTGTTTTTAAAGATAAATAAAAGCAAAGACAATACACTGCAAATTAACGCAATAGTGATAATTAGTGGATAGTTTCTGTTAAAAACATGTGCTCCGAAATATGTCGCCATCAGCATTCCTGGCAAACGTCCTATTATTGAGATAAGAAAGAACTTCAGAGCTTTCATGTTTGTCAGGCCAACGAAATACGCGAAAAAATCTTTGGGTGTGGGTAGTATAAACAAAACCAGCAGAACTATTGAGGACATATCATTTGATATTAATCTATCCAGTTTATTAATGGTTTTTTCACTGAAAAACAGAGTGACAGCCCGTCTGCCAAAAAATCTTGATATGTAAAATGATACGGCTGTCCCTATAGGGATACCAATTAAACCTGTCAGCATTCCCCAACCCATTCCATAAATCAAACCACCGACAAATTGAACGATGACCGAGGGTATGAAAGATATTACCACATGCAATGCATGCAGTAATATTGTTATCAGGATACCAATATGACCATAGGATGTAATAAATACCCTTAAATTTTCTACAAAGGACAATGTATCGTCATTATCTATTCCTCTAAATTTTTCTTTGAGATTTATACCTGTCCACAAAAAAAGTCCAATTAATATAATAATAACCGCAATGTTAATCAAATCTATAACTTCCAGCTTGCGCTTTAGTTTCATGTTTTTTAAAAATTTCACCCGACACTCCGTAAAAACCGCTCCTGCCTGATTCAAATTTAGACAAGATACTACAGTAGCTAATTATAACACGTAAGCTAAGCTTAAACTTGAGGTCTGTATGAGAGTCTTTGTTGCCAGGACAGCGGGTTTTTGCTGGGGTGTCAGACGGGCTATGGACGCTGTCTTGGATGCGTCCGTCAGCAAAAGAGGGGATGTGCAGACGCTCGGTCCATTGATTCACAATCCACAGGCGCTGTCATTACTCAATCAGCGCGGCGTAAATATTGTTGAGACTCCCGAGGAAGCGCACGGCGGCACTGTGATTGTAAGAGCGCACGGAATCCCAATTCAGGAAATGAGAAAACTCAAAGTGCGGCAAGCTAGTGGAGAAATTCTGGTCATAAACGCCACTTGTCCAGAAGTAGCCAAAGTACACAGCCGAATAAAAAAATGGAGCGCAAAGGGTTATTTCACTCTGATCCTAGGCTCTCATGGACATGCGGAGAGCATCGCGCATCGGAGTTTCGCTGAGGCTGGGAGCGCAATTGTTTCCAACCTGGACGAGGCAATATCTGTTCCGGCTGAACACCTAAAAAAAGTCCTTGTCGTGGCTCAAACCACATTTACCACCAAGGATTTCAACCTGATTGTTGATGAATTAAAAAGCAGATCTATTGATATGATCGTAGAAAATACTATTTGCGAAGACACCAGGCGGCGTCAGGAAGAAGCCGAGCGCATTTCCGCCGCCGTTGATTGCGTGGTTGTCGTTGGCGGCAAAAACAGCAGCAATACCAAGCACCTGACCTTTTTAGCCCAAAAAAACAACAAACCTGTCCAGTTTGTTGAAATGGCCTCAGAGCTGAACTTAGACTCTTTTCAAGGAAACGAATTTGTCGGCGTTCTTGCGGGAGCTTCCACACCAACCTGGCTTGTTGATGACGTTGTGGATGTATTGCGGCAGCATGGAAGCAGACCGGGCAGGCTCAAGGAGCTATTGGAGGAACCCCTTGTTTCGCCTGTACTGTTGAGTTCAGGAATGTCAGTCATGGCACTTGGCATACATTCCTGGATGGGGCTTACAAGGGATTGGACGAGCATCTTTGTTATATTTGCTTACTCCATGTCAATGTACTTGGCAACGCCCTTTCTCGACCCATTTGGTCTTGGTTCCAAAGGCCCTGCCAGGGCAAGGTATTTGGAACGCCAAAAAACAGTGATGATTTCCCTGGCTGTACTTGCGCTTTTAACGGCGCTCAGTCTTGGAATACATCAGGGGAAAGGCTATGCCCTGGCTGTGGCCTGCGCTTCAGCGCTTGGGCTGAGCTACAAACTGCCTATAAAATTTTTGAATAGAAAATTCAGTATCAGGGCGATTCCAGGTTCAAAAGATGTCTTTGGGACACTAGCCATGGCCATAATCGGGCTTGTTTTACCCGCATGGCAGCAGGATCATTTCTGGGTATGGGACAGTCTAAGCGCCTTGTTATTTGCGGGCGCTCTGGTTTTTTCCCGAAGTATAATACTCAACCTTGCCCACATGCAAAAAGATCAGATTCTCGGCAGAGAAACACTGCCAATTCTCATTGGCAGAAGCAGATCACAATTTCTCATGTACGCGCTTTTAGCATTGGCTTGGTGTTTTAACGCGGCAATAGCCATTAAAACAATGAATACCAGGGCTTTTGCCATGCTGACACTGTGCGCCATATATCCAATAGTGTATCAATGGATATACCACATCAGGTTTTCCGCAGAGCGCCCCCGCTTTGACCCTGGTGTAGAGCCGGCTTTTTTTCTGGTCGGACTGTTGGCGCTATAGTAGGAGCCACTTGCAAAACGTCAGTTTTGCAAGTCACCGGAGGTGTAGGCTGCGCCCGATCGGAGCAGTCTCTGGTGTGAAACACTGTAAACAAGCGAGTTACGAAATCAAGCCAGAGACAGCGGAAGGTCGGGAGCAGACGTACCGCCGAGTTTTGCAAGAAGCTCGTAGTTCAATTTGCAAAAGCTTGAACCACTATAGCAATACAAGCCAAATTGGTATAAATTCACTACCCACTGGTATCCGCTCGGGCATAATTACAGGCAATATTTAAGAAAAACTGATAAATCTGGGCTTGTATAGGTTCCGGCTTCTTCTGTAAAGCCGATCTTCCAGTTTGGCAGACGGGTGTGACTAAATGACCAGTGTTGTTGCCAGCCGGATGTGTCTATCCTTGATACTCCTATTGAATAAGGGCTTTCTGTATAGCCTATGCTTATGTCTAAGCCAAGTCCTCTCCAAAAACTGTGTCCGCGACCCTGGTAGGCAATGCCGATCCAAGCCCTCTTTTGATTGCTGTGTTCAATAAGCAAGTTGTATGGGTTTGAATCGCTGACACCCAAAAGTGCGTACTCAAGTTGAGTGTGAAAACGAAAATATCCCCAGGATTTCCATAGAGCTATGCCCACAAGTTCATCCCAGCCTCCGCTGCCGGAAAAATCACTCCTTGATCCGGTAGGGGCTTGAATGGAGAGTCCTAAGCGTCCTCCCGACTCCGAATTTCCGAATGGGTACAGAACCGCAAGGTCTGTGTCCATCAAACATGCGCGGTCTTTGGTTAATTGGGCAACCAACTGCCCATCCCGTATGAGCGTGTAATCCAAACGGAACTTTGGGGCTTCTTCACGGCCGCCTCTGGGAGTTCCCAATAATGTATGCCATGAAGCAAATGCTTGGTCTGACCAGCCTCCGCTGCGCCATGTTCCCCTGATGCGCAAGTTGAACAACATAGGCCCAAACTCACGGGCTAAGTCCACAGTCAAACCCCAATCTTCCCCGTCAATACGCGCAAAGGTGCGTCCGTTATCCGCAATCTCAAAATCTGTACGCAAAAACTGATTTGAGGCTTCAATAGTGATAGCCGTCCTGCCGTAAGGCAATGGCTCAGGAAATATGGAAAAGATGGGATGGCGGTTTGGGGCTGGGGATTCCTGGGGGAAAGAGTGCCAGCGCGAGGATTTGTCTGTTGTGCCGCCGATGTCCAGAGGCAGTTCTGATGATTGCAACGCTTCTTTTGCTGAGAGCGCGGAGCACATCAACAGAGGACAGAAAATCAATGTGATGGTTTTATTTATCATTACGATTTGCGCATTTCCGGCTAACTGATAGCAATAGCTTTGCTTCATCCGCCAGATGCTCCGCTGTGATTCCATATTTTTCAAAAAGGACTTCCGCGGGGGCGCTTGCGCCATAATGATCTATGCCAACGCTTGCTTCCGCGTAATGCTGCCAGCCACAAGTGACACCAGCTTCTATGCTTATTGTCGGGATGTCGGCGGGAAGGACAGAGCGGCGATAGGCAAGTTCCTGAGCGTCAAAAATTTCCCAGCTTGGTAAACTGACAACACGTGTAAGAATACCCTCGCTTTCTAATAACTCGCGCGATTTGAGGGCAACATGCACCTCGGAACCCGTAGCGATTATGATTAGGGCTGGATTACCTGATGCTTCCTCTAATACATAGCCGCCTTTAACGGCGTCGGCGGTTTTGGCGGCGTCTAATATCGGCAATTTTTGGCGCGAGAGAATCAGTACAACCGGGCCGTTATTCTTATTGAGCGCCGCCGACCAAGCGGCGCTTGTCTCAGTTGCGTCAGCGGGGCGAATAAGTGTCATGCCCGGTATTATACGCATACTCATGACCTGCTCTATGGGCTGGTGGGTGGGGCCATCTTCGCCAACGCCGATACTGTCATGTGTAAAAACATAGGTCACTGGCTGTTTCATGAGTGCTGACATGCGAAGGCACGGGCGCATGTAATCACAAAAGACCAGGAAAGTACCTCCAAACGGCCTCAGACCGCCATGAAGGCTCATGCCGTTTAGAATTGCCCCCATAGCGTGTTCGCGGATACCAAAGTGAAGATTGCGCCCGGATTCTGCGTTGTTGAAAACACCGGCGCCTTTAAGCATGGTGTTGTTGCTGCTGGCAAGGTCCGCACTGCCCCCGAATAACTGCGGAATGTGTGAAGCAACGGCGTTGAGTATCTGGCCGGATGCTTCGCGCGTGGCGAGCTTGTCACCTGTTTTGAATTTTGGAAGCGCGGTCTGCCATGTCTGACCCAAATCGTTGCTCAAAAACTTTTGCAATTCTTCGGCCAGTTCTGGGTAACGCTTTTGATAGTCAGAAAATCTGGTATTCCAAGCGTTCTCTAGTTCCATTCCACGAGGGATGCACTTTCTCCACTCCGCAAGAGCATCTTCTGGAAGCACAAAGTCGGCATCCGGTTCCCATCCCAACTCACGTTTGGTGGCTTTTACTTCATCCACGCCAAGAGGCGCGCCGTGTGCCGCGGCGGAGTTTTGCTTATTGGGAGCCGGCCATCCGATGATAGTCCTGCAATCTATCAAAGTGGGCTTTCCGCAAGGGGTCTTTGCCTCTTGGAAAGCAGCCGTCAGTGCGCCAGCATCCTGTCCGTCAACATCTAAGACTCTCCAGCCCTGTGCTTGAAACTTGGCTTTTATATCCTCGCTTATAATCAGATCGGTGCTGCCATCAATGGTAATGCGGTTATCATCCCAGAGTACAATTAGCTTTTCCAGACCAAGGTGACCGGCCAGGCTGGCGGACTCCATAGCTACACCTTCCATGAGGTCACCATCGCCAGCGAAAACGTACGTATAGTGGTTAATGATTTGGTTGCCGGCGCGATTGAACCTGTTGGCAAGCCAACGCTCAGCCACAGCCATGCCTACCGCGTTGCCAATGCCCTGGCCCAGCGGCCCTGTCGTTGTTTCAACACCAACCGTCCGTCCGCGCTCAGGGTGACCTGGGGTTTTTGACGCCCATTGACGAAAATCGCGAATGTCATTTAAATCCAGCGCATAGCCGGTTAAAAACAACAGTGAATAGAGCAACATTGAGGCATGTCCGCAACTTAGAATAAAGCGATCTCTGTCTGCCCATTCAGGATTGGCGGGATTATGTCTAAGCACTTGTGTCCATAGGGCATAACCGGCGGGCGCGAGACCCATGGGCGCTCCAGGATGTCCTGAGTTCGCCTTTTGGATTGCGTCCATGGACAGACAACGGATTGTATCAATACAGCGCTTTTCAATTGTCATAGGTAAGATAGTATCTCAGCAAAAGTAGTAAAGCGCAAATCAAATGCTTTACACTTTAGTAAAGAATACAAGCGAAGATTGCTATATTAAAGAGTCATTTGCAAAACCTCTATTATGTAAGTCCAACACTTCAGCTTTATTGAAAAACTATGGACAGAACAAAATTGTTGGCATTTTGTTTTATTCGTGTTTCAATCGTTTTGCTGTTTATCAATCAAAGATAAACACTGCAGGCGGGAAATAGCAAAGTGCAAAAACAAAACACATTCAGCTTGACGCAAGAGGCGCTCAGCTTCTCGCCTATCTCATGGGCTGTATATATTTTTTGAAAGTGTTGCATTTGTAATGATATTTGTCGAGATTCCCTTGTGTTTTGGCGGGTTATCTGACCATAAATCATCACCTGTACAACACTCTCCCGACCTTTTGCAAGCGGCTCTATAAATTAGGAACTCTCTGTTTTTTTTCGGCAACCCAGCTCACAACTTCTATTGGTGTCATGTTGTTTAAGTCCAGTTCGTCCAACTCCTGGCGTATGGGGTCAGGTTCTGGCTCAAAGAGGGGCAGTGGGGTGATGGCGACTTGCTGGCGCTTGGGGGCGGATGATCTTTTGCCTGGCTGTATTGGCGTGTCCCGCATTTCGGAAAGTATCCGCTGTGCTTTGGCTATTACTCCGCCCGGCAATCCAGCCAGGCGCGCTACTTGAATGCCGTAACTCCTGTCTGCGGGGCCTTCTGTTATGCGGTGCATGAAATGAAGCTGATCCTCCCACTCCTGGACTTCTACGTGAAGATTGATAACTTTGGGGTCTCCGGATAATTTGGTGAGTTCAAAGTAGTGTGTGGCAAATAGTGTACGAGGCGCGCCACCTCTTAGTTCTTTCAGGTAAAGCGCTATCGCTTCCGCGAGGGCAAGACCGTCTCTGGTGGATGTGCCGCGCCCGATTTCGTCCAATATGATCAGGCTGCTTGGCGTTGCTTGGTTGAGTATCCTGGCCGTTTCTGTCATTTCAACCATGAAAGTGCTCTGACCTTTGGATAGATAGTCGCTGGCGCCTATGCGCGTAAATATTCGATCCGCTATGCCAAAGCGCATGAGTTCGGCGGGCACAAAACTTCCGGTTTGAGCCATTACCACCAGGACGGCGGCCATTCTAAGATATGTACTCTTGCCGCCCATGTTCGGGCCTGTGAGAACTGCTATGGGGGAGTCGGAAATGAGTGTCAGGTCGTTTGGTATGCATTCGTGTCCCAGTCGGGCTTCAAGCATTGGATGTCTGGCGGCGGCCAATATCAATTCTCGCTCATCCGAGAGTTCTGGCTTGATCCAAGCGGAATATCGGGCTTTTTCGGCAAATGCGCACAGTACATCCAGCTTGGCAATGACTTGAGCGAGTGCCTGTAAATTGGCTTTGTTCTCTAATACAATGTCCAGCAGACGCTTGAAATGCAATTCTTCGATTCGATGGCAATCCGCCTCGGCGCTGAGGAGGCGCCGCTCGAAATCCATTAATTGTTCTGTTGTAAATCGCTCGGCATTGGTTATGGTCTGTTTGCGGATAAAATGTGAGGGGACTGATTTAAGGTTGGTCTTTGTGACTTCAAAGTAATAGCCGAATACGCGGTTGTATTTAATTTTCAGGCTTTGTATGCCTGATTTTCGTCGTTCATGATCTTCCAGGTCAAGCATCACTTGTTTTGCGTCGAGGGCAAGCCGCTTTACTTCGTCTAATTCCGTGTCAACGCCTGAGCGGATTACGCCGCCTCTTTCCAGTTCCAGCGGGGGGGATTCCTCAAGCACGCGCTCCAATTCCTCGCATAGTTCTGTGCATAGCGGTGTGTCCTCCGGCCATAGTTCCAATGCGCGGGCAGCGTCGAAACAGGATTTGTCCAGGGCTGTCTGGGGCAGAGATTGGGCTTGTCTGAGACCAGAGCGGATATTGGCTAAATCCGGCGGCGTGGCCAAGCCAAGGGCAATTCGGCCTAAGAGTCGCTCAATGTCTGAAATTTTGGCGAGAATGCGCTGCAATGGTTCTCTGCGACTATCTTCCGTCAGCCACTGAACTTGCGCCCATCGTGTTTCAAGGGCTGCTTTTTCTCTTAGCGGCTGTTCTAACCAACGACGCAATAGACGGCTGCCCATTCGTGTCCTGCATGTGTCCAGTATGTCCAGCAGGGAGCCGCTTTTTGTTCCATCCAGGGCGTTCAGATTGATTTCAAGGTGCTTTGCGCTGGTCGAGTCCAACAGGGGGCCTGAAGCTGATAGTTCCAGAGCCACGCCTTGAATATGCGCCGGACGCCCTTTTTGAGTGATTTCTACTTGATCCAGCAATGCTCCAAGTGCGCAAATTGCGGCTGGATATTGATCTAAGCCGATGCCCTCTAAGTGCTGCCAACCGAAAAAAGACAGTATCTGCTGTTTGGCCCTTGATTGCTCAAAACGCCAATCCGGCATTCGCACGCGAGCCGCGCTGGATAGTTCTATGTCAGGCGCGCTCTCAGCTAGTATGATTTCTTGGGGGGCAAGACGTTCTATTGTGGATTGAAGCGATTCTTCGTTCTCGCCTGGTATCACGCGCAGTTTCCCGGAGGCAAGCTGCAATAGGGCCAGACCCCAGGTGGAGCCTGCTCTGTGAAGCGCCGCCAGCCAACGTCCATCATCGTCAAGCCATGTGCCAGGCGTAATTATGCGCTTTATGGCTCTGGGTAACAGGCCTTTGACTTCGTCTGGTTTTGCTGTTGGCTCTGCAATGGCAACGGAGAGACCCGCTGATAACAGCTTTGGCAGGTATTGGTCTATTGTGTGATGGGGTACGCCGCACATGGGTGTTTCGGCTTCAGTGCCCTTGGCTCTCGTGGTCAGGGCAATTTCCAGTATGGGTGCCGCTTTTACAGCGTCCTCGCCCTGCAATTCGTAAAAATCTCCCATTCTAGTCAAAAGAATTGCGTTGCCGACTTCGCGTTTAAGAGCCGCCACTTGCTTCGTCATGGGTGTGTTCATATCACTCCGCGCAAAAAACCACAGAGGTATTTTTAAAAACAAATTAATGGTTTGTCTGAGGCAATCTATTTCCTATACTTTTCCGGCCCTCTGACGTACAAGTTTTCACCCTTTGAGTCTATGACCACTATTAATGGGAGATCCTGGACTTCCATTTTATAGATGGCTTCAGGGCCAAGCTCTTGATAGGCTACGCAGGTTGAGCTTTTAATACGTTGAGCTATCAGCGCTCCGGCTCCTCCTGTGGCGGCAAAATAAACGGCATCATGTGATTTCATGGCTTCAATAACTTCTGGTGAACGGTTGCCTTTGCCAATCATAGCTTTTAATCCGGCTCTGATCAGTTTTGGGGAAAATGCGTCCATGCGGCCTGATGTGGTAGGCCCTGCGCTGCCGACAATTTTCCCAGGGGGCGTTGGGGTAGGACCCGCAAAATAGATGATTGTGCTTTTGAGGTCAAATGGCAGGGCTTCGTCTTTGTCCAGCAGGGCGCAGAGCCTTGCGTGGGCTTGATCCCTGGCTGTGTAAATTGTACCGCTTAAAAGGACTTCGTCGCCCATGGAAAGGCTGGAGATGGTTTCGGGTGTAAGTGGGGTTTGGATATTGCGGACGGCCATTTTATATCTCCAGGCTGGCCTGTCTGGCGACATGGCAGTTGATGTTTACTGCTACAGGCAGACTTGCTATATGGCATGGGCTGTGTTCAACGTGAACGGCCAGGGCTGTGGTGCAGCCGCCAAGACCCTGCGGACCAACGCCTGAGGCGTTTATGCGCTCCAGCATCATTTTTTCAAACTCGGCGTACTTGGGATTGGGATTGGATTTGCCCAGAGTACGGAGGAGCGCCCTCTTGGCTAAAATGGGCGCTATTTCAAAATTTCCACCTACGCCAACTCCAACGATAATCGGGGGGCATGGATTTCCTCCTGCTGCTACAACTGTTTCAACAATGAAGTCTGCTACGGCTGTTACTCCGGCGGTTGGCTTCAACATTGCCATGCGGCTCACATTTTCAGAACCGCCGCCTTTTGGGGCTATGGTTATTTTCAATTTGTCGCCTGGTACCAAGTTTACATGTATGATTGGGGGGCCGTTGATGCCTGTGTTTTTTCGCGTGAACAACGGGTCTTCCACAATGCTCATTCGCAGGTAACCGCTCGACCAGGCTGCGGCTGTGGCATTGACCAGAGCGTCTTGCAGGGTTCCGCCAGATATGCTGACTTCATGCCCTATATCAACAAAAAATACTGCTACGCCTGTATCTTGGCAGATAGGTACGCGGTCTCTCGCCGCTATGCAGTAGTTTTCGATCATTTGATTCAGCATTGAGCGGCCCAGTGGAGAAGTTTCGCTTTCCGCAGCGCTCACTATAGCTTGTCGTACTTCTTCAGGCAGGTCATAAGCGGCTGCGAGGCATAGGGGGATGAGCTGTTTTTCTATGGTTTCAATTGTGATTTTTCTCATGTGTCACTTCTGAGCGAGATGGTTAAGCTACAATTTCATATGTTATCGGACACGCCTTGATCAACATAGCACTGACGCCGCAGTATTTTTCCTGACTCAAAGTAACAGCTTTTTCTAGTTTGTCTTTAGGCAAGTCGTTTCCGCTGAATACATATTTGAGATGAATTAATTTGAACACTTTTGGATGTTCTTCTGTCAGTTCGGCGCTCACATGAATTTTGAGTCCTGTGAAATCCACGCGCATTTTGTTGAGTATGGATACTACGTCCATGGCCGTACAACCGCCCAAAGCCGATAGTAGCAGTGTTTTGGGTCTGGCGCCACTGTCCGTGCCTCCAAATTCTTTTGAGGCATCCAAAATTATGTCATGTCCATCCTGTTCGGACTTAAATGACATTCCAGATGTCCATGTGACTGTGGATTCCATGTTCACCTCTCAATATTGAAATATTGAACAGTTCTAAAAATAATAACATTTTTCGTTTGTAATGCTTGCTTATTGGCGAACAAGGTTCGCAAACAATACGCGGCTTGGATTGCAAAACAAATCCAAGCATAGCATTCAACCTGCAAGAGGTTACTGCCATATAAGCAAAAATTGCTATTATTGACATGTTTCGTCATCATTTAAGAGTCTATTGAACACAAATTTGAATTAGGGCATATTTAAAGTTGTATGGCTAGTTTGTGGGGTGCTTGATGATCAATGTTGAAGTTGAGTTTACAATTAGGCACACAATGGATGAGCTAAAGGACAGGTTCATCCGCCTGGGGTACTTTCCTGAGTGGCGGATGCTGAGGACTGTTGGCAAAGATGGGTTGCATGAGTTTTTCTTTTTGGAATCCCGTATAGTTGGTGTCAGTTTACATGATGAGGCGGAGCGTCAAGCATGGTTTGTTTTTTCTATGGAAGCCTGCGGCGAGTTAAAACGAAAGGTTAATATTCCAACTATCATTCCCTCAACTTTGGACATTGACAACCTTGATTTGTATGAGTTCTTGAACTTGTGCAGAGAATGTTTGGTTGAGTATCCTATCTGAATCAACCGCCACAGCTAAACAACACATTTTTAAGACATGGAAGATATTTTGCTTACTCTGAAAATCAATGATCAAACAGTAACAGTGGAGCCAGGCACGCTCTTGATTGATGCATGCCGTGCTGCTGGTGTGGAAGTTCCGCACTATTGTTATCATCCTTGCCTCAAGATTGTTGCGTCCTGCCGCATGTGTGTGGTTGAAGTAAAGGGCCAGCAGAAATTGGTCGCCAGTTGCGGTGCCATTGCCGCCAATGGGATGGAAATCCGCACCGACACAAAGGCAGTTGCTGAGGCCAGAGCCGCTGTGATGGAATTTATGCTACTGAACCATCCGCTGGATTGCCCTATCTGCGATCAGGCGGGAGAATGTAAGCTTCAAGACTACAGCTATCAGTACGGAAGCGCCGAGAGTCGTATGGCGGAGTCAAAGAGCCATTGGCACTATGAAGAATTGGGCGCAAAGGTGGTCATTGATAAAAACAGATGCGTTCATTGCACCCGCTGTGTGCGCTTTACCAGAGAAATCACCGGAACAAGCGAATTAATTGCGGCTAACCGAGGCTCGCATCTGGAAATCACAACTTTTGCCGGTCTTACATTGGATTCCAATCCATTTGCGGGCAATCTGGTTGACCTGTGTCCCGTGGGGGCGCTTACAAGCAGAGATTCCAGATTTAAAAAACGTTCCTGGTATTTAAAGCCAATTCCAACCATTAGCCGTCATGGTGCCGATGCAAAGACCATTTGGGCTGACGTGGATCAGAACAGGCTCTGGCGCTTCCGTCCAAGGCCGGAAACCAATTACTTGCCAACCTCCTTCATCTCTGACAGTGAACGCTTTGCCTGCCACCGGTATGATTTAGACCCATCCAAAAGAGCGACTACCCCTACACTGAACAGAAAAAACGCTGAGGCGTCAGATATTGCTGAAGCATTGAACGCTAACACTCCTGTTGCTGTAGTAGCCCAAGGCGCGTTTGGTTGCGATGCCCTGCAACAATTAGGAGAGTTGGCATCATCTGAATCACTGCGCTATGCTCATGGGAATGTGCGGATTCCCATACAAAACGCCGCCATTCAAAATTCAGAGGACGCCATAATTAATAGATCGGGTATTACAGCTCGCGGTTATAGATTTGGTGCGCTTCATGACTTGCTTTCCAAAATTGAAGCCGAAGAAATTAAATCCGTTGTGCTATATCACGATTCAGAATTCAGCGATGAACCAGAAAACACGCTTTTGCGGCGCATAGTGGAGCGTGTCCCTTTCAGCCTGCTGCTGGAGCCGATTCCATCTGATTTGGCCGAGACCGCGACAGCAACCCTGCCTGTTACTACGTACCTGGAAGAGTCTGATTTTATCGTTGACCATCAGGGCACTTTGAAGCACTACACAAAAGCCCTGACTCCGCCGATAGGGATCAAAACTCCAGCCGCTTGGGTCAGAGAACTGACATTGACAACTGTTGCCGCAACGGTGGACTAACATTGCGCTTCTCCCACCTCCTGGTTGCCTATGACGCAGAATGTCCCTTTTGCAGATCTGTTATAGACTGGGCCGCAGGACACGACAAGAGCGGCCTTATAGTTTTTTTCCCAATTCAAAATCCTGAGTTGCTTCATATGGCCCCTGAACTGGCCGGATTCGCGTTGCATGAAACGATTCATGGTGTGGACGCTTCAACGAGAGAGATATTCATAGCAGGCGATCTGTGGCTGCAAATGATCCGCCGTCTGCCGAATTTGCGATGGAGCGCTCCTTTGCTTTCCTTGCCGGGCTTTTCAAGTTTTGTCCGATTGGCCTACAAAAGACGCTGTGCCAAAAAATGCAAAACAAAGATTGAATGGAGGTAGAGCGGACAGTTGTTCAACTTACAAAAAAGTTGAAATGCTATACCAATTTTCAGTTTCGTGTTATTATTGTAGTTGAAATCACATGTTGTGTTTGTGGTTGGATTATTTTAGTCAATAAACATTCTATAATTCCCCCATACACAAACAATGTATCTGCTGTATTTGTGCATGATTTTGATACGGATATACAATTGAGTTTCAGTGCATACTACATGACCAAATCAAAGAATTTCTCAAAACTGAGGTATCGCCATTCTATTGAAAGCAGCATTTGGGAGGCTTGCATTGCTGTATCCGCGCCGTGTTGCATTCAATCTGTATTGATGACATGGCATCAAGGGATATGTTATGTCGCATGACACGCCAAATACAAGTAAACCACAGCAAAGTCGAAAGTGTTTTGCTTTGTTGCGCGATTTTTTTATGTTTTTCTCTATTCAAAGAAGTTTCAAAAGCAAAATTATTATTTCTGTCACTACTATTTTAGTGGTTTTAATTCTCACTCTGCTTTATTTACTAAAAAGTTATTTGTCTATTTACACTAACACTATTATTAATGAAAAAATTAATACTAATATTCAAACTTTAAAACGTTACATTCAGGAGGCCGAAAACTACACATACATGTCTTCTATAAACCTTGCAGGAAACCCGGAGATCATAAATGCAGTTAAAAAACGCAACGTCAAAGAAATAAATAAATTACTTGCCATTTATGCCGGACAGAATATCAATTTTTGCGAAATCTGCGATCATAAAGGTATTGTTATTGCCCGCTCATTAAATGAAATGTCGGGTGATTCTGTTATTGGACAGTACCACATAGCAAACGCATTGTCAACTGGTAATATAACCACTGGTTTTGATAGTGAAAATATTGTACCTGTAGCTGTTCGTACCGGAGCGCCAATACATGATACGAACGGCACAATTATTGGCGTTGTATCCACTGGTTTCAGATTTGACGTAAGTGAAACACTTGATGATATTAAGCATATTTTGAAAGCTGACCTAAGTGTTTGGTTTGGTGGAAAAAACATTGCCACTACTTTAATTGACCGAACAGGAGAACGCACTCTTGGTATTAAACTCGATCCAGCAATTGAGAAAATTGTTATGAAAGATGGTAAGGAATATAATGGTGAAATATTTGCTTTCTCACAAGTTATGGATACTAGTATAGAATCATTTGAGAACAAACTAAAACTCAAATTGAATCAGAAAAATAGCAAAATTTCGACTTCGTTGACTAGCAAATCCCAGGAATTTATCCTTGGCTACAAAACATCAGAAAACCAAGGGATGCACTTGCAGCATAATTCTATAAAAAAAATAAAGCGTAGTTTCTTTTGCATGCCAATCTATAACACTAAGGGTGAAGTTTTTGCGGCACTTTCTATTAGTAATTCATTAAGAGAATTGAGAACTATGTCTCAAAATTTTATTCAAAGCATCTTTTTGGTTACCTTTTTTGCGCTTATTCTAAGCGCGATTTTGATTTCTTTTGTTATTTCAATATTGATCAAATCTATTATTATTTTATCTAAAAATATGAACGAAGTCGCATGCGGAAATCTTAACGTTGAAATTAATGTCGAAAGCAATGATGAGATTGGTCATTTAGCCGGATCCATCAAAAGTGTGATAAACGTGGTCCAAAAATTGATGGTGGCTATTAATGTCATGATTTATGAACATTCCAGGGGTAACTCAGACTACATAATTGACACGGATGGTTTGTCAGGCGATTTTAAAACATTAGCCGACAATATTTCAGAACTAGCCAATATGGGTATGATTGACCGGCTTACTGGAATGCCAAATAGACACACTTTCGATAACCGCCTGGAATTGGAATGGAACCGCGCCATGAGAGACAGAGCGCCCATAAGCGCTTTGATGATGGATCTTGACAAATTTAAAAACTATAACGATACATTCGGTCATCAACAGGGCGATCTCGCATTACAAGCTGCCTCAAAAGTCTTTATGAGCTCCCTAAAGCGCAAAGTTGATTTTACGGCTCGCTGGGGTGGGGAAGAATTTGTCGTATTACTGCCAGACACAGATTCAGTCGGCGCTATGACTGTTGCCGAGCATATCCGCACAGAGATAGAAAAAATGACAATCCCCTGCACTGATGAGAGAGCTTCCAAAATAACAGTCAGCATCGGAGTACATACGCAGATACCCACGCATCTCTGTATTCCTGATTACTTAATTTCAAAAGCTGATGAAGGGCTTTATAAAGCAAAACGCGCGGGCAGAAATAAAGTCGTCTTTGCTGATTTAATGGGCATTCCATACTAATACCAAGTTGCGTTCGATTGACATCGAACGCTCTAAGCCAAAGTTTTTGAAAAACACTTGGAGCGCTTGCGAGGAACGCGGGTTAGCGGGACTAAGCTCTGACGCTGCGTAGGCAACGTCAGAGCCAAAGACCCGTAAACCGCGTTCCGCCGGGGAAATCCAGCTTTTTCAAAAATCTCTTGGTATCCGATGGAACATCGGATACACAAGGTCGCTCCGTTGTGGCTTGCTGAAAATGCCAGCATTCTTTTACTCTTTGACCAGATTGAATATTCAACTTCATTATGCGGGCGTCGGTTCCCGCCGCCTTATACCAACTCGCAATCTTTTGATTGCAAGTTGGTATAATTTGTACGCCCTTGAATGTAAATTGGTATGGATTAATTCTGCACATATATTAAAATGTCCTCATGACACTTTCACTTTACCGCCCCGATTTGAACAGCGTTGACCCCGATTTGGATTTGTTAGCCGAGATCAAACGGTTACGCGTCGAAAAGAAAGCCGTAATCCTGGCTCACTACTACCAGGAGTCTGTTGTGCAGGATTTGGCGGACATTGTGGGCGACAGTCTGCAACTTGCTACAGAAGCGCAAAAGCTCAAAACAGACGTCATTCTATTTTGCGGCGTTCATTTTATGGCTGAAACCGCGAAAATTCTGAACCCGAACTCAATAGTGGTATTGCCGGATATGGATGCTGGTTGCTCACTCGCGGATAGATGCCATGCGGAAGTTTTCCGTGAGTGGCTCAAAGATTACCCTGAACACGTTGTGGTAAGCTACATTAACTGCTCCGCTGGTGTCAAGGCGCTTTCGGACATTATTTGCACCAGCGCTAATGCGGTTGAGGTTGTCAATAGTGTCCCCATCGGCAAGAAGATTGTCTTTGCCCCGGATCGTCACTTGGGACGTTGGGTCTCGGAGCAAACAGGCAGGGAAATGGCACTCTATCCAGGTTTTTGTATTGTTCATGAGCAGTTCACGCCACGCCGCGTTGCCGCAATGAAAGCCAAGTATCCTGAAGCGAAACTCGTTCTTCATCCTGAATGCGACATCTCGGTATCCGCCAAAGCTGATTTTGTTGGCTCTACAGCCGCAATGTTAAATTTCATCGCAAAAGACACTGGAAATTCATTCATCATCGGAACAGAGCCTGGAATTATATATCAGATGAAAAAGTTGAGGCCGGACGCTGAGTTTTTATCCATACATGTGGATAGTGGTTGCAACGGCTCTTTGTGCCCCTACATGAAGCTCAACACATTGGAAAAAATTTATCTGGCTCTTAGGGATCTGAAACCAGAAATAGTCCTTGATGAGGCGCTACGACAAAGTGCTTTGAAGCCGATGGAGGCAATGCTTTCAGTTAGAACAAATTAACTTTGAGAAGTCAAATGCTTTGACGCAAAATGCGCTATAATTAAAATGGCGTCTGTACGCAAGTTGTTATTGAATGTATATAGCTGTACTGATAATATTTTTTTGATGGAGGATGCGCCATGGATCAACGGAAGTTTCGTTTGGTTACTCGTAGCGATTTTGATGGGTTGGTTTGCGCTATTTTATTCAGAGAAATGGATATGATTGATGATATCCGCTTTGTGCATCCAAAAGATATGCAGGATGGAAAGATTGAAATTACAGGTAGAGATATAACCACAAACCTGCCATATGTGAAAAATGCCCACATGGTCTTTGACCATCACCTTTCCGAAACCATCAGAAATACTGGCTTACGCGCGAACCACATTATTGATCCAGATGCTCCTTCGGCGGCTCGTGTTGTCTATGATCATTTTGGCGGCGCAAAGGCCTTTCCCAACGTATCACTGGAAATGATGGAAGCCGTTGATAAAGCGGACTCCGCTCAATATACAATTGATGATATTTTGAATCCACAAGGATGGGTTTTGCTAAATTATTTGATGGATTCGCGCACCGGCCTTGGCCGCTTCCGCGAATTTAAGATCAGCAATTACGCGCTGATGATGAGCTTCATTCAACTATGCCAAACCCACACTGTTGAGCAAGTACTGGAGATGCCTGATGTGAAGGAACGGTTGCAGTTGTATTACGACCACTCCGAAAGGGCGAAAGATCAGATCAGGCGCTGTACAAGAGTTTTCGGAAATCTGGGTATATTGGATTTGAGACACGAAGAAATTACTTGGGCAACAAATAGATTTATGATTTACGCACTGTTCCCGCAAATCAATATTTCTATTCATTTAATGTGGGGATTACAAAAGCAGAATACAGTATTCGCGACCGGTAAATCAATTTTGAATCGCACAAGCAAAACAAATATTGGTGAACTAATGCTCCATTATGGTGGCGGTGGTCATCCCGCCGCTGGAACATGCCAAATTGAAAACGATAGAACCGATGCTGTTTTAGAGGAATTAATCAAGAGGATCAACGCCGATGGTTAAATTGCCAATCCACTTGTCATTTTGGTGCCTGGAGCCGGAATTGAACCAGCGACACACGGATTTTCAGTCCGTTGCTCTACCAACTGAGCTATCCAGGCCGAAACAACAGTTTAACAAATGTGCGCCGGATTTCAAGCACAAAAAAACAAGCGCGAAAACAATAGTGACAGGGAGTTGTTCAAACTATGGCATCTAAGACAAACATCAAGCAAAAAGAGATTCGGATACAAAAACCCGCACAGAGCCTCACGGCTTTTCAGCACAAGGTCGCTCTTGGAATAGACGAGCGCTCTAACCTGATGAAGCAATTTGTCATTGTCAGTATCACTATCTTGCTTGGAATCGCCGCGGTTGTTTTTTGGAATATGTGGCGGCATCACAAAGTCGAACAACATGAAACCGCTCTGGCAGCGCTGATTACAGAAGTGCAAGGGACTCTTTCCAATCCCGTCTCGTCTGAGGAAAGAGAACAGCGAATGCGTAACGCCATGCAACGTTTAGAAGAGCTTGTCCGCACCGCTCCTGGCTCACGTAAAAGTGTTACCAATGGGATACTATCCACATGGAAATTAGAACTGGACGGCAAAGGCGGCCCATTACCTGTTCCTGCTGATCATTGGTCGCGTCTCCGTCTTGCTCAAAGAAGCATTGTCCTTGGGCAGGCCAAAGAGGCAAATGACCTTATAACCTCGCTTCACGGAAGCGCAAAGCCAAATCAAGCATGGTCTCAACTCTATTGGCCTATGCTTATGCGAATCAGGCAATTAGAGGGAAATCGCGAACAGGCGCTTAAAGACTACGCCGAATACCGCAGAATATTTAAAAGCCAAGCCGATCTAAGCACCATTGACAAAATACTGGATGCTATTTAGTAGTCAACATACCTGAAAAACATAGCGCACCCTGTTTTTAAGCTATGTTGGCAATACATTACACTGCTTCATCCATTGTTTGTGTTGACTGGTGGTTGACACCCAATTTTTTTTCTACCTCCGTACAGCTTATGTGCAGTTCTATGTTGTTCTCGCGCTCTGGATCGGGCAAGTCAAACATGTGTTCCACAAGCGTCTGTTCAAGCATTGCGCGCAGACCCCTGGCGCCCAGCTTTTTAGCTACCGCCTGATCTGCTATGACTTCTAAAGCGCCATCCTCAAAGCTCAAATTAATATTATCCATCTCAAAGAGGCGGGTAAACTGTTTGACAACGGCGTTCTTTGGCTTTGTGAGGATGCTGACAAGAGCATCGCGATCTAATGGGTCTAAGGATGCCAGAATGGGCAGACGGCCAACAAGCTCGGGAATCAGACCAAATTTAATAATATCCTCTGGTTCGACCAGTTTTAAAAATTCACTCTTATCCGATTTGGCAGACACACTTGCGCCAAAGCCCATAGCTTTTGCGCGGACGCGCTGTTTGATAATATCTTCGATACCGATAAAAGCGCCGCCGCATATAAACAGAATGTTCGTGGTGTCCAGATGAATAAATTCCTGATGCGGGTGTTTGCGGCCTCCCTGAGGCGGAACATTGGCGACAGTGCCCTCAACCAGTTTGAGCAAGGCCTGCTGGACGCCTTCGCCCGAGACATCGCGGGTGATGGACTGGTTTTCGCTCTTGCGTCCTATTTTGTCAATTTCATCAATAAACACAATCCCGCGCTGGGCGCGGTCCAGATCGTGATTGGCGGCCTGAAGCAGTTTCGTGAGAATGTTTTCAACATCTTCGCCCACATAGCCTGCTTCGGTGAGCGTAGTGGCATCCGCCAGAGCCAGAGGAACGTCCAGCAAATTGGCCAGTGTCTGAGCCAAAAGCGTTTTGCCTGTACCCGTAGGCCCTAACAAGAGTATATTGCTCTTGGAAAGTTCCACATCGTTGTTCAAGCTGCCTTTTGGTTGAAGTATGCGCTTGTAGTGGTTATAGACGGCTACAGACAGTCGTTTTTTGGCCTCATCCTGTCCAACCACGTATTCATCCAGGAATGCCTTGATTTCTTTAGGTCGGTAGAGTTTGATTTCCCGCTTGGGGTTGGACTTTGCCTGTTTGCTCATGCGAACCTGAGCACTACCTACTTCAATACATTCATCACAGATGAATGCCTGAGTGCCCCGTAGCAGGTGTTCAACCTCATGTGGCCCCTTGCCGCAAAAAGAACAACATTGACCTTGGTTTTGCTTGTCCATGTCCCACCAGCTTTCAAATAAATTCTATTACTGTTGATGAACAGTCTGAAGCTCTAAAATTTCAAAGCGCTTTGAACCTGCCGGAATTTTTATGCGCACTTCAGCCCCCTCTTCCAATCCCACCAGGGAGGCACCGATTGGACTGCTAATACTGAGTAATAATGGATCATCTGTCAGTTCCTCAGGAAGAACCAACTTGTATGTGACTTCCTTGTCCGAATCAAGGTCCAATAATTTTACTCTTGAGCCGTACGCGATTCTGTCTTTTGGGAGTCTGTTCACATCAAGGCTTGCTATTTCAGAAATCCTCTTTTCCAGCGCTACGAGCTTGGATTGGAACATATCACGCTTTGCCAGTGCTTGTTCATATTCAGCGTTTTCAGAGAGGTCTCCCTGAGATGCCGCCGCGGCTATTTCCTTTGGAATGTCCACAAGGAGGGCCTGTTTTATCGCCTTGTGTTCAGATTCTAATTTAGCGAGTACGTGCTTGGGCATGGGCTTTCCTTATGATTGTCGGGGGACTTCCCCATGTTGGTGTGTTGAGGGTTGGGTTTTGAATCTCCTGTGCATCCAAAACCAGACATGCGGCAAACGCCGCACTTGACGTTCAAGCGCGGTACTCATGAGTTGAGTAGCGGTCAGAATATCTTTTTCATTGTCACCTGACCGCGGAATTACCAACGCGGGTTCAGCTCTGACTACAATTATGCCATCATAACGAGGATAACTGAAGATGGGAATAATCGGCAAGTCAAATCGCAACGCCAGAGCCGCCGCCGTGGGGTAAGTTGATGCCCAGCGGCCAATGAATTTAGTAAATACGCCATTTGAACGCGCATCCTGGTCTAAAAGGAACCCAACGCCCAAGCCTTCGCGCAGAGTCTTAACGCACTCTTTCATTGCGCCTCCCTTGTCTATAGCGCGGTTGCCAAAGCGCGTACGCAGGGCACGCAAGCGGTTATCAAGCCATGAATTACCCAATTTCCTGCCAATAACCGCCAGTGGCCTGCCGGATGCCGACAGAGCCAGAGCCATTGCTTCCCAATTCCCATAGTGTCCGGTAAGTCCAATAAATCCTTTCCCGGACGCTCTGGCTGCATCCCAATGTTCTATCCCTTTAAAAATCACATAATCAGTCAATGTCTCAGCGTCCATAAAGAGCAGTTGAGGCAAGGTGAAAGAGAGAGCGCCGAAATGCCTGAAACACGCTTTAGCTGTTTGAATAACTTTTTCCTTAGAAAATCCCAAATCTGATTTTTGAATATTATCCAAAACAACTCTTCTGTGTCTTCCATCCACCCAGTAAGCGATGGAACCGGCCATTTCGCCGATGGCCAGAGCTGTATTCCAGGGCAAATACCTCAACACACTCTCAAGTACACGATAAAGCGTGTATTCCGCAATGTGTTTCACAGAGGCTGACATGTAATGAATCACCAGAATTACAGGAGTGAGGAAATTGATCAGAACCGCCGAATCACATCCCCAGAAACAAAAAAACGACGCCCCGGAATGGCCGAGGCGCTGAACTTAATAAAAAAATATTATCACATCAAGTCGTGTTTCAGGTTTTCCTATATTGCAGTTCAAGCTACAAAAAGTTGAACTGCAATAGCCAAGCGATCGACGTTAGTATCCTGCGTATCCATTTGCTTTGCCAAGTAAAATCGAATGGAAGCCTGTTACGGCGAACAGAGTATAAAAGCGGTCTGTGCTCTGTTTTTCTACTCTGTTCGCTATATAATGAATTTTGTATTGGAGGCAAAGATGGAACACTCTGCTCTATTCCGGGAACACGTTGATATACGCCAGCGGACTACCACTGCGGCACTTGAGGCGACAAAATTTGACGCGCTCGTTATCAGTTCAGGCCGTGCGTACACACATTTTGCTGATGACCAGGATGCGCCTTTCAGGAGAACACCGCATTTTTCCCACTGGACTCCAATGACCGGTCCACATCATCTGTTAGCGATCCGCCCGGGGAACAAACCTGCTCTGATCCGCTATGCCCCGGACGATTATTGGTACGAGCAAAGCCCCTTGGGAAACCCATTCTGGGCAAATGCTTTTGACATTCATGAAGTTAATACCATTGATGCTGTCTGGGCCGCCTTAAAGCTTTCTGGTCGCACTGCTTACATTGGCAATGAGACTGATTTGGCGGAAAAAGCCGGTCTTGAGGTAAATCCCGCAAATCTCACGGCGAGGCTTGATTGGGAACGCGCTTATAAGGATGCCTACGAAATTAAATGTGTTGAGGAAGCTACTATATCTGCACTCAAGGCTCACGATGCAGGTCGTATAGCCTTTTTGGACGGGGCTTCAGAGTTAGAGATACATCACGCCTATGTGCGAAGCATCGGATGCCTTGACCACGAAGTTGCGTTTAGTAGCATAGTGGCTATGAACGAAAAGGGTGCGACGTTGCACTACGAAAATAAGCGCACACAGCGCAATGGAAAAACCCTGGTCTTGGATTGTGGCGCAAATGTTCGCGGTTACGCTTCAGATATAACCCGCACCTTTGTTAGTCCAGCATGTGACTATAGATTTAAATTCATTCTAGCTGGGATGGAAAAGCTGGAACGAGAACTGGCCAACGCTGTACGTCCCGGCATCCCCTTTGCCGAACTGCACCATCTTGCCCACTTAAAGATCGGAACCCTTTTGTGTCAAGCCGGTATCCTGAAAGCTGATCCCGAAGAAGCTGTCAGAAAGGGCTGGACTAAGCCCTTTTTCCCACATGGTTTAGGACATCATCTAGGCATTCAGGTTCATGACGTTGGCGGTAAACTGGCCTCCCCTGATGGAACGCTGAAACCGCCGCCGGAAGCCTATCCGAATCTAAGAAATACCAGGGTGCTAGAAGTCGGCCACCTGGTCACTATTGAACCGGGTCTCTATTTCATTCCAATGCTACTCAAGCAATATCGCGTAGGTTCTCATTCCAAAATGTTTGATTGGAAGCTGATTGACGAACTCACTCCTTTAGGCGGAATCAGAATTGAGGACAATGTGTTTGTAACAGAGAACGGTCCCAGAAACATCACCAGAGTAATTGAAGCTGAACTGGGCATTGGTTAGCCGTGATCATAGGTAATTGCAAAACCATGTTTTAACTTGTACACCTTAGAGCCACTTGCAAAACGTTAGTTTTGCAAGTCCAACGGAGTTGGTAGGCTGCGCCCGACCAGAGCAGGCTCTGGCGTAAAATATTGCCATCAAATAAGTTGCGAAATACAGCCAGAGACAGCGGAAGGTAGGGAACAGACGTGCAACATGGTTTTGCAATTACCTCCTTATATTTAACTGGCCGCTCAAAATCAGCGGATACGATGTTGTAAGCCGTTCAAGTCGCGTCTGGCTTCATTCGTATCATTTCCTGTTTCTAATATTATAAATACTTACAACTACTCATTCCATTTCTAATTCAAAATTGCGTCCATGCAATTTTGAATTGTTCGGCTACTTTGATGTGCGGCTCGCCTTGCCTCACGAAATGCTTCGCATTTCGGGCGCGACATCCTGTCGCGCATTCCAATTTCATATAGGATCATGGCTGATTCTATATGAAATTGGAATCAGGTTTTTCAAGAAAGACGATGCTGTATCGTAGCAAAGCCAACCCAAGCAAGCCATACAAGCGAAATTGCTATAAAATGGTTGGCTCAGGCAACATATAGCTATTGTTTGATTATCAACTGCGTTTGCTATATTGTTAAACTCACAACGCAATATGCGGTACAATGGCATTTGTAAGCTTATTTGTTACATAAAAATCAGGATTTGGTATCAATAATTTTAAATTCGCCGTTTTGCCATAGTAAAAATCTGCATTCTTTGGCCCATGGTATTGACAATCCTTTTTCAACTTCTTCAAGAGTGTGAAAATGGCCTGTAACAAATAATGGCGCTTCGCTTTCATCAACTGCGATTTGGAATTCATTCTTGGGAAATTCGATTTTATATTCCTCATTGGTAGTTTGGAGTTTTTCTACTAGGAATGAAGTAATTCTTTTTTTAATAAAAGATGGCATTATCTTGCCCAGAACCCAAGCAAATCCGCTACGGCTTAAAAGATTCCAAAAACGGTACTGGCGATCGTTCGGATTGATTAAATCACCATGTTCAAAAACAATCGGCTCTCCTTCCAGCGTTCCATTGATCCCCTCACCTATGAAATCGAATTTGTTGGCAAGTTCATCTAAAAAGTACTCGCGGTTGCCCATCCAAAGACCAACCCAATGACCAGTCCGTCTACGCTCCGAAACCCACCAGATAAAATTTTTCTGTGGGAGGGTTTCAAAACCTTTAATCCCAACCCAAATATCAAAGACATCGCCTAAAAACAACCAATCAGCGTCAGGCATTGCCAAGGTGGCTTTCTGTAATCCAGTCAATCCTTCTTGCCAGTGGAAATCAGCGGCGATTACCAGGCGACGAGAAGGATCGCGGCGCTTGTTTGAACCCAGAGTCCAGCCAAAAGTTGGGTTACGACTTCCAAATATAAAAGGCAGGCTGCTTAGACTAAGACCTATAGTTATTCCTAAGATACCCATTAGCCAATTGCTTCTCATGCTTGATGTCAACAATAAATACAATTCTTTTGCGGCAATGGATAATAACAACAAACCAAATATGGCCGAATGCCGTTTGTATGTCGGATAGCCTTTAATAGTGCGCCTCCAGGCCAAATCCATCAAGCATGAAGTCAAAGCGTATAATAAAAGCGCTATAAGCCCGAAAACTATTGAATGTGGCGAATAAAACGAAGCCAATCCCCAATACGGAGCAAATAACAAAGCTACAGCAAGCAATAACATAGGCGGAAACCAAACCAACCATCTAGAAAGACCCATAATTAGTTTCCCCGGTTACAGATTTTCAATGCAAACTTTATACATGGCAATATATTAAAAGACAAAAAATCTCTCTAATCTCCAAAACAAATTCCCAAATCTCGCCCGGTTTTCATTACATCGCAATCAATGGGTACGCCCCTCATGCGCCCTGCTACTTCTGTAAGCGGAACATAGTCCACATCTTGATATCCAAGTGAAACCATGATGCCTGAGCAACCTTCCTCCAATGCGCGTACAGCGGCGGCTCCAAACCTCAAGGCTGCAAGGCGGTCAAAAGTAGTCGGACTCCCGCCACGCAATAGATGGCCTAAAACTACAACCCTGGTTTCTTTACCAGTCAATTTCTGGAGTTCTTTGGCAACTCTTTCACCAACGCCTCCCAGACGTTCCGCATGGCCAATTTCGGCAGCTTCCATAACGGCAAGACCACCGCCGGCGGGCTTTGCGCCTTCCGCGACAACCACAAGGGAATACTTGCGCCCATCATCGTCACGCTTTCTTATTTTTTCGGTTACTTTTTTGAGATCAAATGGGATTTCAGGAATCAAGATTGAATGTGCTCCGCCACTGATCCCGGAGTGAAGGGCAATCCAACCGGCATAGCGACCCATAACTTCAATCACCATGATCCGATGATGGCTTTCTGCCGTACTGTGCAAACGATCCAAACTCTCGGTGGCAAAAGCCACGGCTGTGTCAAAGCCAAATGTCGTTGCCGTTTTATCCAGATCGTTATCAATGGTTTTTGGAACACCCACTACACGCAGACCTTTTTCATGTAACGCATTTGCGATTGTTAAACTTCCATCGCCGCCGATGGACACTAGTGCATCAATCTCCTTTTTGGCAAAGAACTCAAGTATTTCATCGGTGCGATCTATTTCTTTAATAGTGCCATCGGGCATCTTGAGCGGGAAATGAAGCGGGTTGCCTTTGTTCGTAGTTCCGAGCATTGTGCCGCCCAAATGGGTGATACCTCGAACCATTTCCCGCGTCAATCTGTAAACGCCGCCATTAATGAAGCGCTCGGGAAAAAAGATGCCATTGAATCCCTCTCTGATTCCATAGCATTCCCATCCGCGATCAGCAGCGGATATGACAACAGCCCTAATTACCGCGTTTAAGCCGGGGGCATCCCCACCACCGGTACAAACTGCTATGCGCCTAATTTCTTTTGACATTGGGAACTCCCCACATAAAGCATTTTATAGTGTATCGTAAATTTTGAGCAATTCAACTAATAAACAAAATTGCTTACAAATGTGGATTTGGCAACAATTCAAGCAAAAAATCTACTGGCAGTTGATTTCTTTTTTGTGGAGCCTATACTGTGTCTCATTCAAAAGCAGCGTATCTGGTTGGATTCGCTTTGTGCGCGACCTCTGTTATTGTGAGTCAGATAACCCTGAGCTATTGGCTGACGCCTGGAACGGCGCAGTATAGTGAAGTTGTAAAGGATATTGGATACACATTCACAGGTCTGACGGCAGCTATTGGCTTTTTTTTATGGAGATGGGGCAAACGCACAAATACCTCAAATCAATCAAAAATAGGTCATTGGAATTCCAGGATATTGCAGGCTATCGCGGCAATGATACCAATACTCTTTGGATGCGCGTATTTTTGTATTGCAGGCAAACAAGTTGAACGCCATGCCCGCACCTTTGCCGCATTGCCGCCATTTGTTTACTTGCTGGTCATCGTCGGACAAAAAAATGTGAGTAATGTCAGTTCAGATAGCCAGAAAGCTCAAACTATGTTATGCTGAAAGCAAGCCGGGTCTCATGCATTGATCGGCGGTGAACCTGGTCAGGCCGGAAGGAGCAGCCATAAGTCGCTTGAACGAGTGCCGTGATAAACCCGGCCCTATGTTTTTTGCTGATTCATCCGCAGCCTGATTGCTTCCGCCAACTGAAACACTGACATCGCGTAATAGCTGGATTTGTTGTACCTGGTTATGACGTAAAAATTTTGGTATCCAAGCCAATATTCTGTCGGTTGTCCAGGTGTAGGTAAATCAATAAATGTAGCTATTTCGAGTGGCTTTTGATCGGTTTTTACACCTTGCGCGGCTAATTCTTCTGTTTTGAGTACAGGCAGAATACCAGCTTTGATCCAATCGTCTTGCACTTTGCCGCTGATCGTAGCATGGTGAGCCACAGCCTGATCCTTTTGCCAGCCATGTGCGTTCAAGTAGTTGGCTACACTTCCGATTGAGTCAGCAACGCTGTTTTCCAGGTCAATCTTTTTATCGCCATCATAGTCAACAGCGTATTTGCGCCAACTGCCGGGCATGAATTGAGGAATGCCCATCGCGCCGGCGTACGAACCTTGAGACTTCAGAGGTTCAAAACCGTTTTCCCGCGCTAAAAGCAGAAAATGCTCCAACTCCAATCTAAAAAAATTGCCGCGCCTTGGGTCGTGGAAAGCCAAAGTAGCCAGTGCCTCCATAACACAAAAACCGCCGGTGTGCTTTCCATACATAGTTTCTACACCAATGATGGATATGATTATTTCAGGTGGTACGCCATATTGGTCGTAAGCTCTCTTAAGAGTTGCGGCATTTTCAAGCCAGAATTTAGCACCGCCTTCAATTCGTCCTGCATTCAAAAACTGGGCTCTGTATTTTTTCCAAGACCTTACAACAGGTTTGGGCGGTGTTTGAGATGGTGGAGATGGTGGAGTTGGTCTGAAGAGTGTTAAAACGCGCTGATTGGGATTAATTCGTGAAAACTGATCCACCAGAATTTTTTCATTGAATTTGTAATTGGCGACCATTATTCCAATGAACTCCGCCACCGCCGGATTTTTTGAAAAAGTTGGCAATGTGACTTTTTTGGCAGGTCTTCTAACTGATTTTTTGACGGGCTGCTGGACTGTCTTTTTTACAGGTTGCTGTGCGGGCTTTTGGGTAGTTTGAGAATTTGACGCTTTTGGCGCCTGCGCTTTTGGTGGATCGTTTTTATTAGTTTGGGCGCAAAGGTTTACAAACCCAAAGAGTGCGGAAAAGAGTGCAATTGTGTATTTCAATGAATGGCCTCAAAAAACTGAAATTGTGAAGTTAGTGCAGCATCATTGCAATGCGCCAAATTCTGCGTTAAATCTTGCATTCTAAATTATAGTTTCTCAATGCTTTTACAGCCGCCTCAATCTCGACATACATAGCCCTATCTTGCCACGGAGGACAGTCAGCTTCCAGTGCTTTCACTAATTCAGTCAATCCGGCGGCTGGCTTTTTACCAATGATGCGTACGCCTTCCAAGGCCATTCTGGCCTCCAGGGCCAGAACTTGTTCCAACGCGTCCACTGAGCGCAGTAATTTTCTCGCTGCAATAGGCCCCATGCTCACATGATCTTCTTTTCCCGCACTCGTGGGAATTGTATCCACACAAGCAGGTAAGGCTAGGCCTTTCATTTCGCTGACCAGCGCGGCGCTGGTGACATGAGCCATCATGAATCCGCTCTCCAAGCCGCCATTCCGACATAAAAAAGCAGGCAATTCGGAATACGCTGGATTGACAAGCCGCTCCTGTCTGCGCTCAGAAATACTCGCCAAGTCACAAGCGGCGATTGCCAGTACATCACAGGCAAAGGCGGGGTATTGGCCGTGGAAATTACCACCGCTGCGACTCTCCTGCGTGTCTGTAAAGATCATAGGATTATCCGTGGCGCTGTTCAGCTCACGCTCCAGTATTTCACCGGCAAACCTGAGTGCGTCCCGCACCACACCATGAACCTGAGGCAGACAACGCAACGAATAGGCATCCTGCACACGGTTGCAGTCCTTGTGACTTTCAGCTATTTCACTGGCTTCGCCCAAAATCTGGCGCATGTGCGCGGCGGCTTCAATCTGACCCGGATGGGGTCTGGCATTGTGTATGCGCTGATCATAGGCGACTCGTGTGCCGCAAAGAGCTTCCAGGCTTAGTGCGGCAATTTCATCCGCCAACGGAATGAGTTTGCGAAGGCGGCACACAGCCAGATTGCCCAGAGATGTAATAAGTTGTGTCCCATTGATCAGCGCCAGACCCTCTTTTGCCTGAAGTTGTATTGGCTTCAGACCTGCCGCCGCAAGAGCTTTGCCGCCAGGAATGTGCTTTGAAGCATCCCAAGCCAAGCCCTCGCCAATCAGCAGCAGCGCCATATGGGCCAAGGGCGCCAAGTCGCCGGAAGCGCCTACACTACCCTGACTGGGAATCACTGGAACAATATTGCGGTTTAGACAATTCGTCAGCAATCGGATAGGTTCAGCACGGATGCCGGAATGAGCTTTGAGCAAGCAGTTTATACGAGCCGCCATCAGCGCTCGCGTCTGCATTATGGTCAGTGGCTCACCAACGCCGGCGGCATGGCTGCGCACTAAATTTATTTGTAATTGCATCAACTGGTCTTCTGGTATTACAACGGTAGCGAACTGGCCAAAGCCAGTGTTGATGCCGTATACAACCTGTTTTTCAGCCAGTATGCGGTCAATTACGGCGCGATTTTCTAGAACCTTTGATAAGGCCGTTTCATCCAGTGAGATGGCTTCGCCAAGAGCTATAGCCGTAAGCTGTTCCGCTGATAGATTGTTCCCGCTGAGTTGAACCATGATCAATGCTCCGAATAATTATTTTACGCCCGAAATTCACTGAAACATCTATCACATAGCAATTTTCGCTTGTGTTGCTTGTATGATTTGCTGTTGGCTATACGCCTCGGTTTCTTTGCCAGATCGCGCGCAGGCCGTTGAGCGTCAGATCGGGTATAACGTGTTTAATGAATTTGCTCTCTCTGGCAATCGTCTTTGCAAGTCCTCCTGTCGCCACGATAGTGGCATTTGGGAACTGTTGTGTCAGGCGTCCTAGGATTCCGTCAATCTGGTCAACACAGCCGTAATAGAGGCCGGACTGCATGGCCTGAACAGTGTTGCGGCCAACAAGTCTTTCCGGTTTGGCTATTTCAACCCTCGGCAGACGGGCTGCTCGCTGGAACAGCGCTTCCGCAGCGATATTAATGCCCGGCAGGATCAGGCCACCCAAGTATTCCCTCTGTTCGTTAACCACATCAAAAGTCGTCGCTGTTCCCAAGTCAACTACTATCACGGGCGTACCAAAGATTTCCAATGTTCCGGCACAATTAACTATGCGGTCTGCTCCCAGTTCATTTGGATTATCTATGGTTATCTTCAAGCCGGAATCCAATCCTGGTTCAATCCATAGTGGGTTTATGTCGAAATATCGCTGGCAACATGTTTCCAATACATGGTGAAGAGAGGGAACAACACTTGCTATAGCCATTTCAGACACATCGGATAGTTCTATTTCCTGATGTCTCAGCATATCCTGAAAGATCAATCCATACTCGTCAGCCGTGCGCTCATGCGCTGTGGTAACGCGCCAAGTACGGAGCGGGGATGTGTTTCGCGCCTGATCAAGCTCAAAGATGCCTAAAACTATGTTGGTATTGCCAACGTCAATAGCTAGTAACAAGCGCATAAATCCTCAAATCTGAACATTCTCACCTCACAACTCTCCAAACCTTGAGCTTGGAGTAGCTCTGTGGTATTTCTGCCGTTGTGGTAATGATTTCCGGAAGCGCCGTAAAATCCACAAGTCTTTCAATTGTACCTTTTTTGGAACACGCTACGGGTTCCCAGCACGATTTTGCGTTCAAAGGAACGCAATCGGTATTAGGATTCTAAATATGATCGAGAAAAAAACATTCTGGCGCACCAGTACATTTTGGATTTTTGTGGGCCTTATAATGGGCGTGGTATTGGGGGGATTTTTCCCTAAGGACGAATTTTCGGGCATGTATAATTTCTTCCGCTTCCTCTCCAGGTCATTTATAGCTCTGATCAAGGGATTGATTGTTCCCTTGCTGGTTTCGACAATCATAGTTGGCATCGCGCAAACGGGGGATATTAAAGCTGTAGGGCGCATGGGGGCCAAAGCACTGCTCTATTTTGAGATTGTTACTACGATAGCCCTTTTCCTTGGCCTGGGCATAGCTAATTGGGTGAAGCCCGGAGCCAACCTACCCCTCGACCTGTCAGCTCATACGACCGTGGCGGCGGCGCAGCCTCAGACAGGGTGGGATATTGTGTTTCACATCTTCCCAAGTAATTTGATAGAGCATGCGGCAAAAGCGGACATACTTCCGGTGGTGGTTTTCGCGGCCTTGTTTGGTGTAGCCCTAACCAAAGCCGGCAGCAGAGGGAAGCCTGTTCTTGCCTTTTGCGATGGTGTCGCTCAGACAATGTTTAAGTACACGGATATGATCATGCGCCTGACGCCAGTGGGTGTTTTCGGGGCAATGGCCTACAACGTAAGCTCAATGGCCGCAGGCCACAGCGTAAATGGCTTCTTTATGAAAGGTTGGCCAGCCGTCTTTCAACTCCTAAAGCAGTACGCGCTTCTGGTTGGGAGTCTCTACTTTGCTCTGGTTGCCATGTTTTGCTTAGTGTTTATCCCTGTGGCCTGGATTGTTGGCGTGCGAATCTGGGGATTCATAAAAGCTATACGTGATCCGGCCATAACCGCGTTCTCCACGGCTTCCAGCGAAGCGGCTCTTCCTAAGCTGTTGGAGGAGGTTGTAAGATTCGGCGTACCGCGCAGTGTGGCCGGTTTTGTAATCCCCACGGGATACAGCTTTAATCTTGACGGAAGCACGCTTTATCTTGTACTTGCTTCTGTGACCATAGCCCAGGCATCGCACGCTGCAAATCCAGAGTTATTTCCTCTCATGGGGCTTGGCGCTCAGTTAATGATGCTGTTTACCTTTATGCTCACTTCCAAAGGCGTAGCCGGCGTCCCCAGAGCCACGCTTGTAATAATCGCCGCCACCTGCGGTAGCTTTGGCCTTCCTGGCGAAGCTGGTATAGCCATGCTTCTGGCTGTGGACGAGATCATGGATATGGCCCGTACCACCATAAACGTCATTGGCAATGGCTTGGCCAGTGTTGTGATCGCCAAATGGGAGGGCGTTTTCGGGGCTGAAAAAGAGGCATTGCCGAGTTGAATGACTATATACAACCTAAATCTCCAAAAAAGTTTGCACATACACTCGCAAACCTTGGGATAGCGTATTTTAAATATTTATGTATGTGTATATAGCAGTTCTAGGGCGTATCGTCAATAGATTTTAGCCCACATCACAATGCAGCGGAAATGGACGGCGGCCAGATACGACGCAGCGTTCTTGGCGTACCGCGTTGTTATGCCCCGCCACCGTTTCATCTCCGCGAAGGCGTTCTCGACCAGGTGCCGGAGGTGGACAGCCAGTGCCCCAGCAGCAAGGCCAGAGCCGACGGCACTGCCCAGCGGATGCGCAGCGGGTGCGGCAATGCAACGGTGGCAGTCCGCTCCCTGACAGCGCGAACAGGGTTCCACTGGCAAAATTCTGCACAGCGCAACAAAGGCGTTGGATTCTTGAAATGTGCGAATTCAGTATCGCCAATGCAAAAAACCGCATAGACTATATTTATTAGGCTTGCCGACGGAGGGCAGAATGAACTGGTTCATGCAGTTGACAATCAAGGGAAAATTGATGGTGGCTTTCAGCTGCATGGTGGTGTTTGCCATAGCGATAGGCATCCTAGGGATGGCCTCATTGAGTAGAATGGGCGCTGCGGACGAACTACTCTACAAGCAGGGCGTGCAGCTACTCAGCACTGTGGGGTCAGCGCGGCAGGTGATAACCATGTGCCGCGCCCAAGTCCGCGACATGATAATTGAGAACGACCACGACAAAATGGTCGCGCTGACCAAGGACTACGACGCCAACAAACAAGCGCTGCTCGATTTCATGGACGAGCTCAACGGGTACGCCAAGGGCGACGCCCAGATGGAAGCCGCCATAAAGGATTCGACGGACAAGCTGAAAAGGTGGTCCGCAAGCACCCCCGATTTCGTAGATCTGGCACTGGCCAGCAGAAACGTGGAAGCGATGGCCTACCTGAAAAGCACGATGGGGCCCCTCTACGACGATGTGTTCCATTCACTGACAGACCTCAAGACTCTCGCGCAGACCAACTCGGAGGATAGGGTCAAGTCGAACAGGGCCACGGCCAGCCAGGCAAGGATGTGGCAGGTTCTTATCATGATCGCCGTTGCCCTGCTTTCGATCATTATGGGCAACTTCATTGCGAACTTCCTGAAGAAAGAGATAATGAACCTTGGCGCCAAGGTGCGGCAGGTCGCGGACGGCGACCTGACGGTCAACTCCCACGCCCTGTACGCCGATGAGCTGGGCGATATGGCCAACGCTCTGGGGGACATGATCAAGTCGCTCAGGACTCTGGTGGGAAGCATCAGCCAAGGCATAGAGAGAGTGGCCAGCGGCGCGGCGGAGCTATCGGCGTCAGCAGATCAGATGTCCTCTACGACCAGCGAGATAGCCCGGAGTTCCGAGCACCAGAGGGGCGAGGCGGAGGGCATGGCGGCCGCCATGACCGAGCTTTCGGCGTCCATCGACGAGGTGAGCAACGGGGCTTCCACATCGCTGGCCCAGCTCGAGTCCGCGCTGGAGGCCACCAACCAGGGCAACCAGGCGGGCGACGCCACGAAGAAGGCGATGGACGGCATAACAACGACCACCGGCAAAATAGCCGCCGCCATCGGTGTCATCCAGGAGATAGCCAACCAGACCAACCTGCTGTCGCTGAACGCAGCCATCGAGGCCGCCAAGGCTGGTGAGCAGGGCAAGGGCTTCGCGGTGGTCGCCGAGGAGGTCAGGAAGCTGGCCGAGCGCAGTGCCACGTCGGCGAAGGAGATAGCGCAGCACAACATAGACGCGCGGGAGTCGGTCCAGCGCGGCGACGAGATGGTCGCCTCGACCGTGGCGCTGCTGGAGAAGATCAAGGTGAGCCTGGACCAGTTCGCGGTGCAGACGAGGGAGTCGGTGGTGGCGACGAAGGAGCAGGCCAAGACTGGCACAGAGGTGGCGAAGCAGGTGGACTCCAGCGTGAGCGAGTCCGCATCCATAGCCTCGGCCACGCACGAGATGTCCTCGACCACCCAAGAGGTCTCCCGCACGGCGTCCGACCTGGCGGGTCTAGCGTCCCAGCTTCAAGAGCAGGTCAAAAAGTTCAGGCTGGCGTAGCGGCGCAGCGTCGGATCGGACACAGGGGGGGTCAAGCTGCGCTTGCCCCCTTATAGCGGTTCCCCTAATGATTGTCCCCGAATCTCACAGATTTTGGCTGCGCTTTCCGTTCCGCTCACCGCCTGCGGAAGGGGTCAAGCGGCTCCCATGTTTCGTCGGAAATGTAGTGCCGTCTGTGTTCCCCCGCCATGTGGTCTCCTCTCGCTCCATGGAAGGATGCAATGTTGGTGGTAGAAAATCAATTCTATTGACGACGCGCCCTAGTTTTCGTAGTCCAAAATGTGCAATACATTCATGCGAAACATATTGATAAAATTGGATTCAAAAGTCATGAGAATGGACTACGCCATCTAAAATTGCTATGAAATAGTACTATAGATAAATTTCATAAAGTCCATTATTTAAGAATGTATGTGCAAAAAAGGACGGAGATTCAGGATACAAACAATTACATTCCCGTTCAGGTAGGCACCGCTTTTCTGCACATGTCAAGTGATAATGATTAAATTACTTGGTTCTATTGCTGTTGCGCTTCGGCCATCAGTTCAAAATCCTTAACAGATGTCTTATATACACCGATTGAGTTGATGATAGGCACGGCTTGGGACTCAATGATGGTGACGCGTACTTTTGACGCAGTGACAGTGGGGTTCCGCACCAATGCCTTATATCCTATTGTCTGTTGTTTGTCTGGATTGCCGAATTGCACCCATGAACCGTTTGAAAATACTTCCACTTTATATTGAGAAATTCTTTGGCCCAGTGGAATATATTCTTGAATTGAGACAACGTCAAATACTATGTCCTGACCTAAGTCCATAGTTATAGAGCCAGTTTCCACGCCATCGTCCAATGTCCAGTATGTGTCATAATCTCCGTCCACGACATTTGTCGGCGCGAATTTTTTACTATTGCTTCGGTGGGATGTGCTTTTGACTTTAGCACCTCTGGCAAGGTTTGTGGCAAAGGTGCCTCTGACAGCCTCGCCAAATTCTTTTGCGCGAGTCACTTGAAAATCAGACAGTACGCCATTGGCGTTTGGTGCAAAGTTCAAGAGTAGTACTCCGCCACGCCCGACGGACTCAAAATAGATGTCGCCTAATTCCCTCAATGTTTTAACTTGCTTGTTGTTCAACTGATTGGGGCTATTATTCTCAAACCAGCCGGATGCCAATATAGATGTATCTGCTTCCGGGATGCTCCAGGCGGTGCCATTTGGATCGCCATACGCCAAGTATTTTTCAGCGGTGCGCGATTCCGTCTCTTCATTTGCAATATAGTTTGCCCTTTGCTTTTTTGGCTCGATCTTTAACCAAACGGGTACGGCCAGACGACCTGACTCCGTTGCAGGCCAACGCAACTCAGTTCCCACTGGTGAAAATACTACCGTGTCGGGGTTGAAAGCCCTTATCACACCAAGCCATGTTTCTTCAGGCTTGAGGCCAAGCTCTGCCAGACTATCTGGATAGTGTAAGTATTTTACCGCTAGTGCATTTGTCGAAGCCGCTGCTTTCAGAGCGTACGCTTCTTTAAAAAAGTCTTTGTCAAAAAAATATGGCTGATAAAAACCTTTCCCTCTCGCACCATCCATCCAAACCTCTACAAACGTGCCCGCATTACCATACTTCTTATTTGCCGGATCCAATATCTCCCTTAGCTGCCCCACGTAGTATTTGTTGTACGGCCAAGGATCAATTTCAGTCTGGCCTGGTGCAATAATCCCGTAATATGGCGAATTTACATCCCAGGGTGAAAGATAAACGCCCATGTTCATATTGGCGGCAGTGCATGATTTGGACAATCTTTCTAGGACATCAACTTGATTGGCTGGATTTGCGTACTTCACGCTGTGCTGTGTAAGGTCGGTGAACCAATTGCAGAAACCATCGTGATGCTTTGCGACAAAAATAATCCGCTTGAAGCCAGCACCCTTTATGACGCTGACCCATTGGTCTGTGTCAAGTTTTGCCGGATCCAACATGAACTGAGAGGGCAATTCTTTCCCGTTGCCCCATTCATTGTTGGTAAAAGTGTTCATGCCGAAATGGATGAAAGCGCTTAACTCCTCTTTGTGGTAGGCCAATTGCGGTGCCGAAGGCACAGGTCCCCAAGGGCGAAGCGGTGTGGTGGAAAACACGCTGAAAATCATACACGCCGGTATTAACGACATGGACATAAGTAAAACAGTCATTGCAAAAGGGTTACGTTTAGAGCGTCTCATCCTGTTTCTCCTGAATTCAAAATTCGAGTGAGGTGGTTGCAAAAACCAAGCCGTACATTCGCAACTTACATTTTGGCAGTCCATTCCAAAGTTAAGTCCAGCTATATTCAGGCACCACCTGATCACGGATCGGCATCGCAATCATTTCTAGCTTCTCTGATCCAGATCAAAGCTAAGTTTATCACTGAATCACACTATGTCACGGTATTTATTTGTAAGGATTGATTTTTGACGCCTAATCCGATTCCGCGAACATAACCTGAGATAAACGCTGGAAATCAAAAGTGGTATTTACACACATTCCATGAGGCAATTCAAGGGGGATGGTGTAAGAGGGTATTTTATAAAGCTTGATCAGGCCCTTTACCAGGCGGTCAGAACATGCAATGGCGATTATGAGATCCGGGCTGGACTTCCGTGCTTCGGTGTACGCAATGTGGCTACGTGGTGATACCCTCACATCCCAGTTGTATTTCGATGCCGCCTTTGCGATGCTGTCCACTATGCATTTGCCGCACATGGAGCATGCTTGAATATTCTCCGCGATGTCAGCACTACATCCAACGAGCTGAATACAGTGAGGTAGCAGCAACACTACTTTGCCGACTTTTTTTGTTGAAAAAGCGCCGGACACACGTTTATTGTTCCAGGCACAGAAAGAGCGGAGCCAAGACTCCTCCATGTTAGTGGATTTAAAAAGAGGGCGCAAAGCCTGTAGCCAATAGCCATCCCAACGTACAATCATCTGTCGTCTTACCAAATATATGCCACCGATGTTGAAAGTTGCCCCTACTTCAGCCGCCAGTGCTACAGCGGCAAGTAATGCCCAGCCCAACGAGGCCGGGTAAAACCAGATGGATGTCAATGACAAAGCTATGCCCATCAGTGGGATGCCTCGGCGAAATAGGAGAAAAAATGTTGGTGTTAAGTTCATCAGTTTGGTTTTTTGACTCAGGCAGGCCGCTGCAGTGGTTTAGAGTTTTGGAGCCATAAATCTTTCCCGCTTGGCTCTTAATATCCTATCTCTTAATTCTGCCGCATCTTCAAATTCCATTCTCGAAGCGTGGCGTTGCATTTGTGTTTCAAGTTTTTTGATTTCGCGGTCAAATTCAGCGTCTGTCAGGTACAACAACGGTTCTTCAGCCGCGACGTCTTCCTTTGGAACATTGATAAATTCTCGTGCCAGAGCCTCTCCAAGGACATCGTCAATGTTTTTTCGTATGGTCTCAGGCGTGATTCCGTGTAAAGTGTTGTATTCAAGCTGTTTGGCACGGCGGCGATTGGTTTCAAGCATAGCAGTTTTCATGGAGCCTGTAATATTGTCTGCGTACAAAATGGCCTTGCCCCTGACATTGCGGGCCGCTCGGCCAATTGTTTGAATCAGGCTTCGATGATTTCGCAGAAAGCCCTCTTTATCCGCATCTAAAATTGCCACCAGACTTACCTCTGGCAGATCAAGTCCCTCGCGGAGTAGGTTAATTCCGATAAGCACGTCAATTGTGCCTCTGCGTAAATTTTTGAGCAGTTCAACGCGCTCTAATGTATCTATTTCGCTGTGAAGGTACTCCGCCTTAATGCCAAGTTCGCGGTAATAGGCGGTGAGTTGTTCGGCTAGTTTTTTTGTAAGCGTGGTGACCAGTACCCGTTCATCTCTTTCCACACACTGACGGATTTCCTCCAGAAGATCATCAACTTGCGTTGATATTGGCCTAACTTCTACTTCGGGATCAACAAGGCCGGTGGGTCGCACCACCTGTTCCACGACAGTACCGCCGGATTGAGCCAACTCGTAATCTCCGGGCGTGGCACTCACAAATACAATTTGGTTGATTCGTTTTTCAAATTCTTCAAATTTAAGAGGACGGTTATCCAGCGCGGCGGGCAGACGAAAACCGTATTCCACCAGCGTACTCTTACGAGTCCGGTCACCGTTGTACATACCATGCAACTGACCTGTCGCCACATGACTTTCGTCCATGAAGAGGATGAAATCTTCTGGAAAATAATCCAACAATGTGTGCGGCGGCTCGCCCGGCGCCCTGCCATCCAAGTAACGGCTGTAGTTTTCTATGCCTGAGCAGTAGCCCATTTCTTTCATCATTTCAATGTCGTAAATTGTGCGCTGACGCAGACGCTGAAGTTCCACTATCCTTCCCTCTGAACGAAACTCCGCCTCCCGCAACACCAAGTCAGCTTCCGCCTGATAAATGGCATTTTTCAGTTTGTCCTCCGGCGTTACGTAGTGGGACTTAGGCCATATGGTAAGCGATTCAAGTCTTTCGATCACCGTACCCCTTAATGGGTCAAAGGTTGAGAGACGCTCAATTTCATCGCCCAATAGTTCTACACGGTAAGCGGTATCTTCGTACGCGGGATATATCTCTACCACATCGCCCCTGACGCGGAAAACACCTGGTTCAAACGCGATTTGATTTCTTGTGTATTGAATCGCCACCAGGTCGCGCAAGAGCATTGATCTGTCTTTAGTTTCGCCGACACCGAGATGAACGCTCAAGTCCAGATAGCTGCTGGGGTCGCCCAGACCGTAAATACAACTGACTGAAGCCACGACGATGGTATCCCTCCGTTCCAGGAGGCTCCGCGTCGCGCTGAGACGTAACTTTTCAAGTTCATCATTGATTTTCGCGTCTTTTTCAATGAAGAGATCCCGCTCCGGCACATACGCCTCCGGCTGATAGTAGTCATAGTAGCTGACGAAGTATTCAACAGCGTTTTCCGGAAAAAACTGCCTGAACTCCGCAAACAACTGAGCGGCCAGCGTCTTGTTTGGCGCGAATATAAGAGCGGGGCGGTTCAAGCGGTTAATTGCCGAAGCCATAGTGAATGTCTTGCCGGAACCCGTAACGCCCAAAAGTGTCTGAAAGCGATCACCAGCATTTGCCCCTGCCACCAACTGGTCTATAGCTTCCGGTTGATCGCCTGCCGGGGAGTATGGACTGACTAGTTTAAATGGTATGGCTTTGGACATTAATTCTGGAGTGTGTTGATAAACATAATGTCTATCTCACTCATTTTATGCCCACTGTCGCTCCTCTTGGCAAACATAGACATAAGCACGAGAGAAAGCAGCAAAAAGAATAAGATCGCCCATGTCGAAGCGCGGTTGCCAAGGCTTTTGACCAGGGCTCCAAAGTTCATCAAAATATGCACAGCAGCGGAGATGACAAAAATTATGCCCGCCCATTTATGTATGGTCAGCAAGAAAAACCCTCCGAAGTGCAAAAATTGAAAAACTCCAGACATCATCGTCAGACAACCAGACAATGTCAGAAGCGGGTTCCAAAAGCGGCGGCTAAACAAGCTGGACATTTTTCCCACCTTTCTCAGCGATATTATAAATGATTGACTACATCTTCCGCAAAATCAAGCAGGCATTAGTGCCGCCAAATCCAAAATTATTATTGAGCGCGTACTCAGAATCAAAGTGGCACTGTGTATTGGCACATACGTCAAGGTCGCAATCAGGGTCTTGATTTTCAACATTGATGGTGGGCGGCGCGATGCCGGTTTTTAAGGCCATGACCGCAATGATGGTTTCCAACCCGCCAGCCGCGCCCAAGAGGTGTCCGTGCATTGATTTCGTAGAGCTGACCTTGAGCTTGTTGGCGTGAGCGCCAAAAGTCTTTCGTACGGCCAGGCATTCAATGCGGTCTCCGGCAGGAGTGGAAGTCCCATGTGTGTTTATGTAGCCAATCCGCTCCGGCGCTATTTCGGCATCGGAAATGGCGGCTTTCATAGCGCGCATGGCTCCATCGCCGTCTTCGCTGGGACTGGTTAAATGATAGGCATCTCCTGACATGCCATACCCGACCACTTCTGCGTATATCTTGGCTCCGCGCGCTTTTGCGATTTCATATTCTTCCAAGACCACCACGCCAGATCCTTCGCCCATGACAAATCCGTCTCTGTCTTTGTCAAAGGGGCGGCTGGCTTTTTCCGGTGCGTCGTTTCTGGTTGAAATAGCCCTCATAGCTCCAAATCCGCCAACACCCAACTGGTTGATGACAGAATCAGAACCGCCGGCCAACATGCGGTCGGCGTAGCCGAACATAATCAACCTGGTGGCATCACCAATGGCGTGTGCGCCGGAAGCGCAAGCTGTGGCAACGGCTGTGTTGGGACCTTGCAGTCCATATTTGATGCTGGCATTGCCGCCAGCAAGGTTGACTATAAGACTGGGAATAAAGAAAGGACTGGTTTTGCGCGGGCCTCTATAGCCGTTTGCCTCGTTCCAGATAGTGCCAAGCCCGCCAATACCCGAGCCAATCGCCACGCCAAAGCGCTGAAGTTCCTCTTTAGGCAGTTCGGCTCCCTCAAAACCAGCGTCTTTCATGGCTTCCGAAGCTGCGGCCATAGCGTACTGGATGAAGATGTCCATCTTTTTCTGTTCTTTTTTCTCAATAAAAGGATCGGGATTGAAATTTTTGATTTGACCCGCTATTTTGCAGGCGAAGTCCGTCGTGTCAAATCGGTCAATCAACTGGATGCCGCTTTTGCCGGCTATGACTGAATCCCAGGTCTCGCTGACAGTGTTGCCGCAAGGGTTTATAGTACCCATACCGGTAATAACTACTCGGCGGCGCTGAATGGAAGTCATTATTTCACCTCAAAAAAAGCAACGCCGCAATGGCCATATTCAACGGCCTTGCGGCTAAAAAGTAAAACTCAAAGACTCATCAAGCCTTTGGATGTTTCTCAATGTAGGTGATCGCGTCACCAACCGTTTTGATTTTTTCCTGCTCAGCCTCAGGGATTTCCAGCCCAAAGGCCTCCTCAATAGCCATTATTATCTCGACCAGATCCAAACTGTCGGCGCCAAGGTCGTCAACAAAGTGGCTACTTTCGACTATTGAATCCTCCGGCTTAGCCAATTGCTCGGCAATAATCGCGATAACTTTTTTTCGAGTCTCACTCATTTGGTCTCCTTATGAACCATGCGAGATTATCACATCTGTTGGGCAATGCCAAGTACTGCAAAAAAATCTCAAAAAACATCATGTACTCTTTTGCCGGAATTATCAAGAGGGCATTTTTTGAAAATAAGTATTGATTTAACTGATACAATACTCTCCATGCCCAGATCGCCTAAAATACAAGAGCCTGATGGGGGTTGGCCCTTGGGATGGGCGGGTACACTGAAAGAGTTTGAGCTTTACGTCAGTTCAGAGAGGGGACTTGCCCAACAGACGTGTTCAAGCTATTTATCTGATCTGAAAATATTTACATCCTGGGCCTGCGCCAAAGACTTAAGCCCTTCGGAACTCAACCGAGACCTGATCACGGAATTTCTGGCCGATCAACAGGCTAGCGCCAAGAGACCGCGATCATTGGCAAGAATGGCCTCCACATTGAGGCAGTTCCTCAACTATTTACGCCAGGAAAGTGGCACCGAAAGCGGCTCTGAGGCCGTATTGAAAAACCAGCGCATCTCTTTTTCACTGCCAAAAATAATTGGTGAAAGCGAAGTTGAACGGTTAATGAACGCGCCGGACATAAATGACAAATTTGGCATAAGAGACCGCGCCTGGATTGAATTGTTGTACGCCTCAGGTTTGCGGGTGAGCGAGATGTCTGAACTATCAGCCCTGTCGGTTTTTCTGGACGAAGGTTTTTTGCGCGTCTATGGCAAAGGAAATAAAGAGAGACTTATACCATTTGGGGAAGCCGCTGAACATTGGATAAGGAAATGGCTGACCATTCGCTCAACGCTAAAGCCAAAAACCGACAAACTGTTTATCGGCAGATGGGGAGAATCCCTAACGCGTCAGCATTTCTGGCGGCTCATTAAAAAATACGCGCTCAAGGCAAATATTTCCAGCACAGTCAGCCCCCACGTTCTGCGTCACGCATTCGCCACACATCTGCTGGATCACGGCGCGGATTTGAGGTCTGTCCAAGCGATGCTGGGTCATGCGGATATAAGTACAACGCAAATATACACACATGTCCACAAGAGAAGGCTTCAGGACTTGTACCAGCAAAAGCACCCCAGAGCGCAACAGTGACGAGCATGACATGTTTCCTTTAACAGTAAATAGATCTAGGATTCTCATTCTGGCTTGCCTGATACTAGTCAGATTTGTATATCCAATAATAGTTTCAACGCTGGCAAGCTCACATCCTGACAGTGCATGGACATATAAAGAAACAGGTCAATATGCTTATGTTGTTTTAACATACATCCTGTCGTGCCTGTTTTTCAGGACAATCTCCAAAGAAGACCGCCATTTATTCAATCTCACTAAACCGAACAAAAGATTGTATCTGTTTGTCGGCGCTGTCGCATTACTTTGCATGGTAATAGAAATTGCCTCTCAGTGGCTATTTATGGGAGGCGAATGGACCAGTCAAATTACATCGATCGGTAATCCGATGATTTTTGCGATAGGCTTTCCGATATATTCTGCTTGGTTATTGATAATTAAATATGTTTTAAACGCCCTGCCAGAAGAATTATTATTCAGAGGCTTTTTATGGGGAAGCATGAGGCAGTGCAAGTTTTCAGATTTTTCAATTCTTTGTACTCAGGCAATCCTGTTTTGGGCGGCGCATTTCCAGTATTACGATATGCCAGTACTCTGGATTAGAGTTCTATTGTGGGGCTTAGTCTTCGGAATTGTTGCCTGGAAGACAAAATCGCTTTTCCTGGCCGCAATTGTACATGCCTGTGTCAACGCCACTGCCGGGTATTTCAACTAAAAAGCGCCCCAGAGCGCAACAGTAATGAGGATGACATGTTTCCTTCACTTCATTCAGGTTTGCGACATCGCCATCCGCTACCCAGGTCAGCCGGAATTTTTACGCCCTCGCGGATAATCATCATATCGCCTGGAACAAGATCAAGACTGGCAATCCGCGCTTCCACGCCATCGCGCAGAACAGTTATGTGCGGCACGGACAGTCTTTCAGAGCATTCAGTGTTTTGTCAGTTTTCCATTCCTGAATGACGTCAATGCTGATAATGCCCACCACAAACACAAGTATTACCAATCCATCGCGTGGCTCGCCAAGAATAAAATAGATGATTGATGCGGCAATCAACAACAAGAACATCGGCTCGTCCATGATGCTCAACAGTTTTTTGGCGAAACCATCTCTCTTTTGATACGTCAGTTCGTTCTTTCCGAATTTCAACTGGAGCGCTTTGGCTTTATCGCTTGTCAGCCCATCGCATTCAAATTCGCTGTCTGCCACAATCGGTGTCCCGCTAATGGATGGGGCATTAATTGTTTGCGGCTTTGTATTCATCCGCGATAGTAACCGGGTATTTTGTCTTTATCTCTTTTATGAGAGCATCCCCGATTTCTTGCTGTTGTTTTTGCTTCCAGAGTGCCGGCAGGTGTGGCTTTGCTTCTTCAAAGGGTGGAAGTCTCATGCCCATATCTCTCTGTTTCCCTACAATTTCATCATATATGGCCCTCAGTTGAGCTTCAGTAGGCTCGGTTTTGGGCATACGGCGTTCAAGAATGGCTTGAGCATAGACTTGTGTAATTGCTTCGTCCAGTTGAAGTTTAATTTTTGGGTCGCTGTCCAGCCCCTCAGCTTTTGCGAGCATGACCAAACCTTTACTCTCAATGTATTTGGAGAGAAATTCATTGCGCTGGCCGCGATTCTTTTCTTCAGTCAAAAATTCCTGTGCCTTTTCGGGATCTCCCGCAAGAGCGTTGATCAAGTCGTGGAATTGAGTTACCGTAACTTTTTCCTCGCCTATCTTAGCGATTACGGTGTTGGTGTCAGTATTTCCACTGCGGCAACCCGCCAAGGACAGCGCGAGAATGCTTCCCAAAGCGGCCATCCGCTTGGAAGCAACGCCAGCTAAAGACTTTATTCCCGTACACTTCGCTACGTTACGAGACAGAGTTTTTCTGGCCACTTCCGGCAACGGTAGATCATTTTTTGAGCAATCCATACGCATGATGTCTCCTTGAAAACAATCAAATTCAATAATGACATTATCATGTCAGCCTGAACTTGTGCATCTGTAAAGATATCCGAAAAGTTATAGAGATTAAAAATACAAAGTAATTCAAGCTTTTGGGGATTGAACTGCTATGGTCGTACGCTTACCTGCTTGTTGTTCATCCCTGCTGTTTAACAATCCAATGTCCTTTTTTCTTTGTTCCATCTTGTTCAAGCAGTCCTTTAATCTTTCAGCGAGGCTATCGTGTCATGTGGCGCATGACTTGATTTGACGATTGCACTTTCTATGTCGGTCTGCGTGGCGTTTGGATTTTCCAGCATGTAATTCAAAAGCGCAATTTCAGTTAAAGTGTGGTCATCGTTTTGCTGCCGCTGTACTTGGCATGAGCTTTATCATGCGCTTTGCGGTGTACTTTACCTTGGGTAATATCCGACGAGACATCAAATGCGAAGCTGTCATTTAGAGGCACGACTAAACGAAACACATCGCCGTCAATTATTTCCGGTGGCTTGCCGGAATAGAGCGGTACATAGCGATATAGTTTCCTGACGCCGGAACCAAGTTCGTCCGCAAGCCAGATGTTGCGGAAAAATGCCGCAATAATGGAGTTCTTTGGATTTGGCTCAAGGTTATCCGGTGTTATAGTGCCGCCGCTCACCGCGCGGTTGGCGTTCTCTGTGAACATTCTGTCTTTTTCTATTATGAACTTCGCTATATGTGAACTGGTAAATTCGCGGTGTATCAGTGTATTCACAAGCATTTCACGGACGATAATGTGACGCAGACTGATTTGTGTACCTTCTTCCATGTAAAACTTGTCCGGCAGGTGTTTTTCGGCGAACCGCACCAGCAAATCGTAGCTTTCGATGAGATTCGTCCGTACGGTTATCTTATCGTCATAGTCATTGGGATTTGTTCTGCGCAATATCGCGTCTGTGCGGTATGCGGGACAAATAGAGTGAATGACATCATCGCGTCCGAGCAACATGATAGCTGCACGGTTATATCCGTGTTTGCCCGTCTCTACGTCCTTGCTAAACAGACCGGCACTTCTCAGTAGCTCAGCATCGTTCATGTTCTTCCATATGTGGTCTTGAATGCGATTGGCAGCTCTTTGCCTAACAAGGGGCAGGAGGTCGAGTCTCAAATCCTCATCGTGTACATGGGGATATACTCTTTTTTCGGTAAAGATATTGTGTTTACGCATGTAGAGCGCCGCAATCTGCTCTGAATCTGTAACCTTTACATCTGCGTTATCCAAACGGTTATAGATGCCCTTTTTGTAACTATGGACTTCCGATGATGGCGGTACGTGTACCTGGATAATGTGTTTCCCCTCATATTCTATGACTTCGGGCGCAAGATGTACTGTTGGGTGGATTATTTCGGGGTCGCTGACAGATTTTACGAATTCTTTAACCATATATGACACGGCATTTTTTGGTATGCCGCAGACTGTTCCGTTGTCTTCGACACCGAGAAATATATCCCCGCCAAAGCGGTTGAGAAACGAACAGACTGTTTTAAAAGTATCCGTGCTTATACCGTTGCCGCATCGCTTGAACTCTATCGCAACGGTTTCACCGACATTGAGGATGGTTCTCAATTTTTCTGGCATCATTAGGCTGAAATCCTCCTTCAGTCTGTCAAGTATATACTCCATTGTCAAGTTAGTGGTCAGTAATTGAAATGCTTACGATGCAGCATATGCAGCTTTGGGCAAGCGGCGAAATATAAATCAAAGCATGTAGCCATCAAATATCAGACGGCAGGGACGATTTTATACAAAACTCGTACACCACAGCGAATTACTGTCGCACTTTGGGAGGGTTAAAGCCCCCAGCTTTAGCATCGTTGGATTTATATTAAGGTAATGAGTGAGTATCGTTATGGAAGCCACAGTGTGTTTAGTATCCACCTACATCTTGTGTGGATAACCAAGTATAGGAAGCCAATTTTGGTTGGGGATATGGGGCATCGTGTAATACCAAGTTGCGTTCGATGTCAATCGAACGCAACTTGGTATCAGTTCATCACGGGGGCGAAATGGTGACCACTACGGTGGAACTGTTGGATCATATCAAATCGAATCTGGATCAGTTCGCGGTTCAGACGAGGGAGTCAGTCGCCTCAACCAAGGAGCAGTCCAAGGCCGGTACCGAAGTGGCCAAGCAGGTTGATACCAGCGTGCAGGAGTCTGCCTCAGTAGCTTCAGCGGCTTCACAGATGGCTGCCACTACCAGCGAGGTAGCCCGTACAGCCTCAGAGATTGCGAACCTTGCCTTCGTTGTAACATCAGATACACAAGTTCAAGATAGCTTAGAAATGCCTCTAGACGAGATTATTGTAAAACACCGTTCAGTTGCGCTCGTAATGATACCGTCCACTCAAAAGTATCATCCAGCTTTATTACGGCGCAATCTATCAACTCCGTTGAACTTGCAAAACGAAAGTTTTGCAAGCGGCTCATTCCCAAAAATCGAAAAAGTGCCCCCAACTTGCGTTGTGTTCTATGGCTAAAATCATGTCCTGAAATAGTATATAAATCCAGTTTTGCAATTATTTCAATTGTTCTTTAGAATGAAATTGGGAGTGTCTATTTGATTCATTGCGACATATTGGTTATTGGCGCGGGAATTGCCGGATGCACGGCGGCTCTCAGGGCAGCGGAATTGGGTGCGAGCGTTCTACTAATTGTCAAAGACAGGCTTGGAGACAGTAATACCGCACACGCTCAAGGCGGGATCATTGGTTTGACTGATTCTGCAGACAGTCCTAGCTTGCTCACTAAAGACATTGAAACTGCGGGTGCGGGACTTTGCCGCAAGGAGGCGGTTGAGCTGTTGGCCAGCGAAGGACCGCGCCTGTGCCGCGATTTTCTCTGGAAGCGCCTTGGCGTACCATTTGATTTGGACGCTGTAACAGGTGAGCCTGAAACCACTGCGGAAGCGGCCCATCATGCGCGACGTATTTATCATGTGAAAGATGCAACAGGAGAAGCTATTCAGAGGACTCTCTCCAATGAAGTGGCGAGTCATCCAAATATTGAAATACTGACAGAGGGGTGTTTGGTTGACCTGATCACTGTCCCCCACCACTCGACAGATCCGTTGGCCGCCTATGGTCCTATCCAGGTCAAAGGGGCATATTTACTTAATTCTTCCGGCGAAGTGGTTGTAGCCGTCGCCAAACGGACTGTACTTGCGACTGGAGGCCTTGGTTACATATATCTCCACACTACTAATCCTCGCGGGGCTACGGGCGATGGCCTGGCAGCGGCATATAGAGCCAGTGCGCGCATTGTCAACTGTGAGTACATGCAATTTCATCCTACATCGCTTTTCATACCTGGACGGCAAAGAAAATTGCTGACCGAAGCTCTGCGCGGCGAAGGCGCTCATCTGCTCAACTATGACGGCGACCGCTTTATGGCTGAATACGAACCCACGGAAATGGAGCTTGCCCCAAGGGACAGAGTCTGCCGCGCAATGTTTGAAGAGATGGCGCATTCGGGCAAATCCTGCGTCTATTTAGACCTGTCTCCCCTGACAGCCAAGATGGATTTGGAGAAGCGCTTCCCAACCATTTTCCGCGCGTGTAACGCTGAGGGCATTGACCCTCTGCATGATCTGGTGCCGGTTGTTCCTGCGGCGCACTATTTTTGCGGTGGGGTATTTGTGGATTTAGATGGACGGACGAGCCTGGATGGTTTGCTTGCCGTTGGCGAAGTCGCCTGTACCGGACTTCATGGCGCAAATCGTTTGGCCAGTTCAAGCCTGCTGGAGGGACTGTTGTGGGGTTACCGCTCGGCACAAGCAGCCGTGGAAGATTGCAAACACATTTCTCTGCCGGATTTTTCGTCCCTGCGACCTTGGCAGCCCGTTGCCCATCCGGTAACGCCGGATCCTCTTCTGATTGAACAGGACTGGAATAGTATTCGCTCCACCATGTGGAATTACGCAGGTATTCTTAGGACAAAAGACCGCTTGCATAGGGGCAGAAACGATATTGGTTATCTCTATCACCGGATTGAAGCGTTTTATAAAAGCGCTCCAGTCTCCAGGCCATTGCTTGAATTGCGCAATGGTATTATTTGCGCTCGGCTAGTGTTGAAAGCGGCTCTGCAAAATCCTTTAAGCTGCGGTTGTCATTTTCGTCTGGACTAATTGTCATCAAAATGTAGGCTGACCACATGGAATTGGATTTCAAAAACGCGCTAGTGATTACAGGAGGCGGCACAGGTGGGCACTATTACCCGGCAATAGCTTTAGCCGAAGCTGCCAAAGCCAGAGTGCCGGAGCATCCGATAATTTTTGTGGGGGCCAGGAAAGGAATAGAGGGTCGGCAACTCCCGGCAAGCGCGTGGCCTCACTTGTTGATGAATATAGAAGGATTTCAAGGGAAATCGCCCAAAAACGCGATACGTTCTATATGGCTCATGTACACTGCGCTAAGGCATCTGAAAGCAACCTGGAAAAAGCAAAGGCCGTGGGCGGTGATCGGTACCGGGGGATATGGATCTGCCCCGGCGCTCTTGGCTGCAAGGTCTCTGAAAATTCCTTATTTCATACATGAATCCAATGCGGAACCCGGATTAGTGGTGAGGCTGGCCGCTAACAGAGCGGAATGCGTCTGGCTTGGAATGGATGCCGCTGAAGCACGTTTGCCAAAAGCCAAGTGCCGCTACGTTGGAACCCCTGTCCGCGAGTCGTTTTTGCGGACTTTCAAACCATGCTCGGACTTGCGCCAGCCTTTCACCCTCTTAGTGCTGGGGGGCAGCGGCGGGGCCAGGGCAATTAATAACGCCCTTTTTTCCATTGCTGAGTCTTTGCTGGAAAGGCACCCTGGCTGGAGAATTCTTCATCAGACAGGCAGTCTTGAAATGCGGCGTCTAAGTGACTTGCCGCGCCATTCAAGGCATATCGTGACACCGTTTATTGAAAACATGGACACTGAAATTGAAAAAGCCGGCCTTGTTTTAAGCAGGGCGGGAGCCAGTACTTGCTCTGAACTGAAAGTTGCCGGAAGACCTGTGGTTCTGATTCCGCTCCCGCACAGCGCGAGCGACCATCAAAAACAAAACGCCATTGCATTCGTGCAAGAAGGCAGGGGAACAATGGTAGAGCAGGGGCAGGGTTTTGAGGTTGAATTATTAGATGTGCTATCAAAACTTATGGCGGACAGACAAGCGCGGGAATCTCTGTCAAAGCCGGAACCAAACACTTCTGTCGCGGAATGTCTTGGCGATTTAAGATTTTGATTTTATGAATCTTGGCTTTTCAGGTCAAAAGCGTATATGTTGATTGTATGCGTACGATCCATCTTTTCAATACTCTGACCCGCCGCGTTGAGCCTGTAGTGCCGTTGGAACGTGATGTTGTGAAAATCTATAACTGCGGGCCTACGATATACAGCTTTGCCCACATAGGGAACCTGCGGACTTTTCTGTTTCAGGACCTGTTGCGGCGTACATTTGCTCAAAACGCTTTTGAGGTTCGATTCTGCATGAACCTGACGGATGTTGAGGACAAGATAATCAGGGACTCCCAAGTGGGTTTGCCGCAAGATGCCGATAATGAAACGCGTTTAAAAGCGATGCGCGATTTTACGGATCGATATGAGAGGCTGTTCCTGGAAGACCTAGACGCGCTGAGGATTCAGCGTCCGACGTACATGCCCAGGGCGACAGATTACATACCTCAAATGATAGCTCTGATCGAGGGGCTGGAGACAAAGGGATTGGCCTATGAACGCGATGGGAGCGTCTATTTTCGGCTATCGGGTTTTCCTGACTATGGATGTCTTGCGCGCTTGGATCGCGATGGCATGAAGCTGGGAACCAGTGTTGACGCTGATGAATATGACCGCGACTCTCTGAGTGATTTTGTCCTGTGGAAAGGTGCCAAATCTGGTGAGCCTTGGTGGGAATGCAAGTGGGGGAAAGGACGGCCGGGATGGCACATCGAATGCTCCGCCATGAGTTTGAATCTGTTTGGGGAGTGTCTGGACATACACACCGGCGGCATTGATTTGGTTTTTCCCCACCATGAAAACGAGATAGCGCAAAGTGAGGGCTTCCTCGGTCATCGCTGGGTGAGTACTTGGGTTCACGGGGAACATTTGATGGTGGAGGGTGAGAAGATGTCCAAGTCCCTCGGCAATTTCTTTACGCTTCGTGATCTCATGGAAAAGGGGGTTGATCCGATAGTTTTCCGATTTGCGATACAGTCCAACCACTACAGAAAACCATACAACTTCACGTTTGATGGGCTGAACGCGGCTGAATCGGCGCTCAAGCGCATAAGGGCGTTCAGACGCCGTATGGAAGACCAGACTGCTCCTGGCGGCGGCGGTGAGTTCAAGGAATTAATTGACCCTGTTGCGCGAATCGCGCAGGCTAGAAATGATTTTTGGGATGCCCTCTGCGATGACCTGAATACTCCGGAAGCACTGGCTGCTATGTTTACGCTGATCACAGACCTGAACGCCTATGATGATCGAATACTTATGACTTCTGAGGAGCGTAGCGCTGCGCTGGCTTTTTTGGATGATACCAACGCTGTTTTTGCCGCATGGCCTCATGAGTCAAATTGCTTGAATCAAGACGTCGAGGCGATGATAGAGGCCCGCAAAACGGCAAAGACTAATAAAAATTGGGCTGAGGCGGATAGGATACGGGATGAGCTGAAAGCGATGGGTATTGTTTTGGAAGACAGAAAGGATGGTAGTGTTGCTTGGTACAGCCAAGTAACGCAAACCGGCCGTTGAGGTACATATTTTTGCGCCGCTTGGCAAATAATATAGCAGTTCAACCTACAAAATGTTGAACTGCTATATTGTGTCAATGCACTCTAGTTTTCCACTTGATTATATGGGGCAAATAGATACACTTATAGATGGTCCCTTAGCTCAGTTGGTTAGAGCAGCTGACTCTTAATCAGCGGGTCTCCGGTTCGAGCCCGGAAGGGACCACCATTAATAATTGGAATTAGTTTGTTTTTCGGGAAACCAACTCGCTTTAGGAGAAACCATGATCATTCTTACACTGAACGCTGGCTCCAGTTCTCTCAAATTCAATCTCATTGAAATAAGCAGTGAGACTACTTTAGCGGATGGAATCGCTGAGCGTATCGGTCTCGCGGAAGGTTCTATCCGATGGACAATACAAGGGGAAAAGGGCGGCGTTGAACAGAATATGAAAGATCATAAAGATGCCCTTCAAACAATCATGGATGAGCTGCAAAAAACAGCTCTTAAAGGCAGGGAAGTGGCCGCCCTTGGCCACAGAGTCGCCCACGGCGGGCCGAATTTCGGCGATCCGATGCTTGTGACGCCTAAGATATTGCAGGAAATAGAAGAACTTGCCGCATTAGCTCCGCTCCATAATCCAGCAAACGCCCTTGGTATCAAGACTGCTATGGATATATTTCCTGGTAAGCCTCAGGTGGTTGTATTTGACACAGCATTCCACAATTCAATTCCAGACTACGCCTACACGTACGGCTTGCCACTGGAAATATGCAAAAAACATGGGATACGCCGTTATGGCTTTCATGGCACAAGCCATAGCTATGTTGCTGAACGCACAGCCGCCTTGCTGGCAAAACCGCTGGATACATTAAAAATTATCACCTGTCATTTAGGCAATGGTTCTTCTATCACAGCCGTTAATAAGGGTAAATCCGTTGATACGTCCATGGGATTGACCCCCCTGGAAGGCGTCATAATGGGAACACGATGCGGCAGTGTTGATGCTGGCGCGCTAATAACTTTGATGGAAAAAGAAAAGCTGGACGCAAAGGGTCTGAACGCCATGCTCAACAAGCAGAGCGGCTTGCAGGGTATTTCCGGCATCAGCAGCGATTGCCGCGATGTTGAAGAAAAAATGGAGTCCGTTGACAACGCGAGACTTGCACATGACACTCTTTGTTATGGCATTGTTAAATACATTGGCGCCTATGCCGCGGCCATGGACGGCGTGGACGCGATTACTTTTACAGCCGGCATCGGCGAGAATAGCCACAGTGTGCGTGCTTGGGTATGTGACAGATTGCAAAATCTGCTGGGCGTAAAGATCAACGAAGCTGAAAATGCGCTTCGCAGCAAGGCCGAGCGATTTATTTCAACCCCGGATTCACGCACTAAAGTGTGTGTGATACCCACAAACGAAGAACTAATGATTGCCAGGTACACAGCCAAGCTAGTGAATGGCTGATACTAAGTGGTTACATGGTTGCGTTTTTTATAATGCAAGTTTGTTATAAAATGTATTGTCTGCATGCGGGCGTAGTTCAGTGGTAGAACGCAAGCTTCCCAAGCTTGATGTCGAGGGTTCAATCCCCTTCGCCCGCTCCAACAAGCAATTTTCGCTTGTATGGCTTGCTTGATGGTGGGCAGCCCATAAATTGGGTTGTTAGACTACTGACTTGCGTTCCTTTGGAGGCAAATTGGTATTAGAATAGTTAAATGTACTTTAGGGCAAGCAAAAAGAACGATGTTGACCCAAAAGAGAGGTCGCTTTGGGGCGATTTGATTTCCCTTGGCATGGTTTTTCCAATTGCGATTGTTTTGGGTTGGTATATTGGTCAATGGATTGGTGGATTGTTAGGCCACCCAAAGCCGGGACGATTGATTGGTTTGGCATTTGGCATACTCAGCGGATTTTGGGAGCTTTTCAAAGTCGCCAAGCGACTGGAGAGATTCGATAGTTCAAATGTGATCAACAATAGTGCTAAAGAGAACGCCAACAACGAGAAGGATGGTTCAGATGAATGATTCAGGCGGCATAGCGCATTTGCTTTGGATTGAGCGCTTCCATTTTGCACTGTTGATCTTAGGAACTTTGGCTTGGGGTATAAAATCTGTAATATCATCACTTATCTTTTTATCCGCCGGACTGGTTAGCATTCTTTTATGGCGTATGCACAAATGGTCTGTTGAGAGAATGCTTACGCCATCTAAAAAACGGAGATGGTTTTATGGATTGTTGGGATTATCCAAACTGATATTGATTGCATTTTTTTTGAGTGCTATAGTTAATTACTTCCCAACGGAAGTGCTTCCGTTCGTGATGGGGATATTGCTCTTCGTTGCGGCCATTCTGCTGGAAGCGGCAAGACTGTTAATCCGCTCTTTCCGCCCCGCTTGTGATGATGGAACCCACCAATAGAGGTTGAACCATGGAACACCACGCATCGTATCTGGCCAAATTATTGACCGATTTACTGCACTTTCCCAGGTATGTATGGGACAACGGCGCTTTTGCTCATGGGCAGCTTCTCTCGGTTCTGGAGCGCTACGATCACTTGTTTGCGGCGCTTTTAGCCGCGCTTTTGACAGTGCTTCTTGTGTACCTGCTCAAAACGAGAATGTCCAAGGTACCCGGACCCTTTCAGCAAGTTATGGAGACAGCCGTTTCGTTTGTCCGCAATTTGGTTGGCGAAAACATTGAGCATCACCCCGAAAAATACGTCCCTCTGGTTGGGACGCTGGGGCTTTTTATCTTACTGAACAATTTATTCGGCCTTGCCCCCTTGCCATCCGCAACGGGAAACTGGAATGTGACACTTGGATGCGCCTTATTGGTTTTTTGCTACTACAACTGGCATGGCATGAAAGAGCATGGTTTCTTCAAATACTGGGGACATTTTCTGGGGCCTGTATGGTGGTTGGCTCCGCTAATGTTTCCGATTGAGATAATTGGGTTGTTATCCCGTATTCTTAGCCACAGCCTTCGTTTGTTCGGCAATATTGCCGGTGAGCATGTTGTGGCGGCTATATTCTTTGGCATGTTGCCTTTCTTACTTCCTGTGCCTATGATGTTTCTTGGTTTTTTCTTCGGCCTAATTCAGACTTTTGTCTTTATCATGCTTACTACCATCTACATATCAGGTGCTGTCGGTCATGAACACTGATCCCATTTCGATGGATTCCGAACCCATCGAAACATTTTCTGAGGTGAAACATGAAAAAACTTTTTGCAACGCTTTTCTTCTTCGCAATTGCCATTGCTGCTTTCGCGCAGGCCGCTCCAGAAGCCGCTGAGGCAACAGTTGGAACGGCTGCTGCTACCGCTACCGCTGCCGTTGCCAGTGGTAGTTCTTGGGGACGATACCTTGCCCATATCGCGTTGGGCATAGCAGCCTTTGGTTGCGGTATGGGTCAGGGTAAAGCGGTAGCCGCCGCTTGCGAAGGTATTGCCCGCAACCCCCAATCCGCTGGCGCCATCAGGACTACAATGATCATTGGTCTAGCTCTGATCGAAGCCTTGGTCATTTACGCGCTGGTTGCCGCTTTCGC
>Ga0268262_10000214_pt1 | contig 77183 bp, 70 predicted proteins | sample TergutNc150P3_FD_190354 | JGI IMG/M metagenome (GOLD analysis project Ga0268262, IMG submission 190354) | Nasutitermes corniger P3 segment gut microbial community from laboratory colony in Florida, USA - Nc150 P3 (SPAdes) (version 2) | ecosystem: Host-associated > Arthropoda: Insects >...
TGGACATACTTTTGTACGGCGCCGACGAGGTTATGGCGGTTGAAACCAAATCCCAATTGACGATACGTGACGTAAAAGACCACATGGAACGATTGGAAAAACTGCGCCGGCATGAAGACTTGGTCGGTGTTAAAGACAAAAAACTTGTCGGAGCGGTGGTCGGGGCGGTAGTGGACAAAGATGTAAAAAAATTCGCTTTGGAGAAAGGCCTTTGCGTTGTAACGATACGTGAGGAAGAGGAGAAGTTAGACGTTGTGGAACCCGAAACGTGCCGTACCTGGTAAAAAACCGGCCGTACCTGCGGGGCCTCCCGGCTCTGCGGGCTATGCGGCCGAACCCACATAAATCCCAAAAAAGGAACCGCAAATGTACTCGAACGCCGCAAAACCGCTCAAAACCGCCGCCGGAGCCGCTCTCTTGGCCATAACGATGATCTTAGGGCTCGGCTGCGGCGACGCTTCAAACCCCGGCTCCAAACCGGACCCCAAAAACAAAGACTGGAGAGTCTCGAACTGGACAAAACCCGACACTTCAGGGTACGTCACGTTTAACAACGGCGGGATCAAAATCGAAATGGTGCTCGTTAAGGGCGGGACTTTCACTATGGGCTGCACTATGCCCGAAGAGGAACTGTGCGATTTCGACGAAGGCGGGTTCGTTACCCGGCGGCGGTGCGACGGAGGGATGCTGCAAAACCTTTGCGCGGCGAACGAATATCCCGCGCATAAAGTTACCGTCAGCGATTTTTATATCGGTAAATTTGAAGTAACAAATGAATTATGGATAAAAGTGATGGATCGTTATCCTGAATGGTATTATGATGATGGTTTACTTAAAAAGATTGATAATCTTATAAATCCTTTATATGCTGTACGTCATCTTGATTCGGCATCAATCCCCTCTTTTTTGAACAAATTAAATAAACTGACTAATAAAAACTATCGTTTGCCCACGGAGGCCGAATGGGAGTTCGCCGCTCGCGGCGGTAATAACAGCAAAAACCGTGCATTTGCGGGAAGCGATAACGTTGAACAAGTTAACGGGTATGGACCTATGGGAACCAGTTTACCCAATGAATTAGGAATCTACAGTATGACCGGTAATGTAGCGGAACTTGTTAGCGATTGGTATTCTCCCTACACTGCAAAATCACAAGCAAACCCGCAAGGCCCTCTTTCAGGAGAATACCGCATAACACGCGGAGGATATAGCAGCCGACAAGAAAGTTATTTGCGCGTTTCTTCGCGCGTGACTTTATTACCGAACGAAATTGATGATGGAATCAGACTTGTTTTAAATGCAAACTAATCTATATAATGGTGGATCGGAGATAAGTAATATGGACATTAGAGAACAACTTGAAGCCGTCGGCCTCCCGACGCTGATAGGGACAGAACAACAAGTGAAAATGGCTAACAATATCCGTAATGGATTCATCGCGGCTTTCGTGACACATAATTTAGATTGGCAAACTATCGTAGAAACAGCAAAAACCGACAAAAAAGTAAACATGGAATGTGAAAAGCTAATGAAAACCTCCGCTAAATGGTGGATTGCTTTTCGCAATGAGAAAATCTTTGGACTATGTGCTGAAAAAAAACCGTCCAAACACAAAAATGATGAAACGGATTTGATTTGTCCCAAATGCGGCGGAACCATCGTTGTCTACAATAAAGGCTTTAGATGTACTAATGATTACAAGGTTTGCGGTTTTAAAATATGGCGTGAATCTTATGGCGTAACCATTACCCAAGATATTGCCCGCGAACTTATTACAGAACGTAAAACATCAAACCCAATATCTGGCGTGTTGGTGGGCGATCAACACATGTCTGCGCGATTGGAACTGACCGATGATTTCAAGGTTCGCCCGCTTCTCGTGCCTAATTGCTCCAGCACAAATTGTCCACGATGTGGCAGTAATAAAATGATGAATATGCCGTACGGCGGCCTTATTTGTACGGTATGCAGATTTCACGGGTATTGAGGACTTCACTTGCTCTAAGCGCAAACTGAGGGGCACTAACCCCTCAGTCCTATACGCCCAAAATTTCACCACGATGTGTCTAAAAGGTTTTTAATGTCTTTTTCTGAAAAGCCTAATGCTTTAGCAATAGCCTCAACACTGAAGTCTTCTTTGGACATATGCCTAACGATTTCTCGCCGTTCCTCTAACTTTGCATTGGCCAGCGCAGACGCTTCGTTGTGCTTCGCACGTTCTCTTTGGCGCACCATCTCCCGAAATTCGGGCGACGCAGCCACATTGTGATACGCTTCTACTAACTGTTCCATAGCTCACGCCTTTAAGACTTCATCTACTGAAAGATCGGTTAGTTCGATGATCTCGTCCACACTCATGCCTTTGGCTTTAAGGCGACGCGCAAGCTTTATACGCTCCTCTAACTTTGCTTCTTGCGCCGCATTAGCGAGTGCCGACGCTTCGTTGTGCTTCGCACGTTCTCTTTGACGTACCATCTCCCTGAATTCGGGCGACGCAGCCACATTGTGATATGCTTCTACTAACTGTTCCATAGGCTCTCCTCCTATAGTTTTGATTTTTGACAGCTGTTCTTCGGTTTTCGCGTTAATCGCGGCAAGCCACAATTCTACTTCGTCGTTTACGTCAAGATTCTCGATTTTCGGCAGTTTAGGCAACTCGAAGTAGTGCAGCGACATCTTATCCGTAAGCAAAGTATGGCGATTGACTTCCATCGGTCGAAATTCTGAGTGTAAGTCATTGACATCCTTGAAGAGTTTGAACCCTATAATGTTTATAAGAATCGTACGCGGCAAAGCGGCGTATTCTTGAGCGACGTGTAGCGCGTTCGAGTATGCACGTGCCCAATAGTAAAGCGACCGTTCCGGGTAATCATGCTCATCCTTGACCTGCACCTCCAAATTGACCCGTTCGCCGTTCACCTCCATGTTAATGTCGAGGCGGCAGAACTTGTCATCCACGTCATCGCACGGAGGCATCTCCGGATTGGTTATCTTAAATTCGGCTATTCCGTCGATTGGGATACCCAGTATCTTCGCGACTAACCTCTTCAATAACTCCGGGTACTTCACGAACAGCATCTTGAACAAGGTGTCATTTGTGAGGTTGTATAGTAATTCGGCCATAAAAGTCTCCTTTATATGCTTATAATATACATTACGGCACGTTCCCCGGTCAACTTTTATTTTCACCTATTGTTCACTGATTCCATAGGCACGTCGTACCCCGATAACCACGCGGGGCTTACACGCAGCGCAACGGCCATAACGTAAACGGCGGAATGCCCGACCTCATAACCCCTGCCGGCATACTGCTCGATACGATGCTCGCCTATCCCCGTTTGACGCGACAGCTCCGCCTTTCCGACCCCTCTTATATCCATAGCCCGGCGAAGCCGCTCGTCAAACGCCTCGATTCTACCCTTAAATTCACTCACGTTTCAATCTCCTCTCCGTTAAAACGCTCAAAAACGCTCATTACAGCACGTTCGGCCTCAAGGTGGAGGGGGAAGTCGGGCAAGGCCGCCAAAACGTCACAGCGGCCACGCCAGCCCGCAAATTTCAGTCCACGCGCCCGCGAAGGGCACGACCTAAACCGCCAAAACGTCACAGCGGCCCCGCCAGCCCGCAAGTTTCAATCCACGCGCCCATGAAGGGCACGACCTAAATGGGCAAAATCGCCCTAAAACGGCATCTCCTCCCCCCCAGAAGTATCCACCGGCAAAGCCGCCAAATCCTCGTCCGACAGCCCGGCGACATTTGGATCAGCCGGCGCGGTCCCCGCAACGTTCTTACCCGGCAGTATCTGGAACCGGTCTACTTCGATGTCCGTCCGGTAATGCCGCTTTCCTCCCTCATCATCCCAAAAATGATACCGAATCTTGCCTTCCACCAAACAGCAATCCCCTTTGTGTAAATATTCGTTGGCGATCTCTGCCGGTTTCCCCCATGCCACAATATGGTGCCAATCCGTCCTGCTGCCGTCTTGTTTGCCGTTCTTACCCTTCCACCGCTCCGTAGTAGCCAGCGAAAACTTCGTTACCATCCGGCCCTGCGGCGTAGTCCGGCTTTCAGGGTTTTCGCCTAAGTACCCGACAAGCGTAACCCGATTCATGCAAGCCATACAACGACCTCCTTTTCAAAGAATGTGTTTCCTCGCCGTGTTTAGGGCGAGCGAATTTATAATGGATCCAACTTAATCCCGCCTTTCAACACCTCAAATTGAGCCGCCCTCACATTTGTAATCTTATGCGCTTCCGTGCCCAGCATCGCGCTCAACAGTTTCGCTTCCAGTATGGCGTGGAGCATCTTCTTGTTGTTCGCGTTCACATTCATAATCGAATACCACGCCGCCGCAAGCTCAACGCCGTTGATGCCGCCGTCCTCGATAAACTCCATTATCTTTTCATCGACATCGCCGAGACGCTCCAATTCGGCTTGCGCCCACTGCCTATACGCGAGACTGCCGGCCATCGCCTGGCTTATAACTATTTTATTCGACTCAACCGGCAGCGCATACTTCCGAAACCGGTCTTGCGGCAGCTTAATCTCTTGGCTTGTATCCGCAATGCCTAACGTCGGCTTTCTATCCTTTACATTGACATATCCGCTGGAAAATTTAACGCCCTTGGATAACCATTTAATCCCGTTAGAATCAGAAATCAAATTATCGACATACTTCAAGACATTCCCCGAACTTATATCTATGCCGCCGTCAGGAACTTTGACTGTCGATGACAACATCCCCCCGCCGATTGTATATGTATAGGTTTTATTTACCGTCGTCATCGTATCCCAAGTCTTTTCTAACCGCGCAATCTTACTGTCTAACGTTTTCGGCATCCGCTTTGCAGCTTCGATTTCTTCGTTGAAATCAACTATTTTTTGCAGTTGCGGCAGCAAACCGTGATTCTCTGTAAACAACGACCCCGCATGATCAAACAACTGCGCATACGCTTTACCCATCTTTTCTATATAATCTTTAACATCGTTATATTTTTTGACAAGGCTGCCCCACAGCTTTATTTCATCATAAACCAGGCGAACATACGTCCGCACCTTAAAGTAATCCGATACGATCCCCGCCGCGATACCCCAAGCGCGGCTGTCTTTTACCGGGTCGAATATCTTGTTGCTCATACTGAACCGCTTTCCGGTTGCTTGAATATTCGTGATAGCGTCCACGCATCCGGCGGCATCCCCCTGGAAAAGCAGTTCCGAGGCCGCCATGTATTCTCTCACTGTCTTCATAGTGGTCATGGCCTCATGGGTCTGTCCCGCAACTGCGGTAACCCCGCCGATTACACATAAACAAATAATCGTGCTTATAATCCGCGTTTTCTTTTTCATGGCTCTTACCTCATTTTCTTTCTTGCTTCTGTTCTTAATTTTCTACGAGCGTCTTCGATTGCGACAGAATCTTTTACTTCGTTAAAAACGCTCCGAACGAAATTACGCAGATCTAAGTCATAAGAACACGTATACAAAAAATTATTGCACCCTTTTTGGGCATTCCGGGCTGTATCTCGAAAATTCACCTCCCACGTCTGCGGACAAAACGAAACCGCGTCGTTGATTTTCTGTGTCCATGTTTGCGGGAACTCCTTTCTGATTCTTGCGTTAAATTTAGCCTTATCCAAAAGCGCCGTACCTATCTGCACCGCCCTGCGCTTTAACAAAAAAACATCGCTCTTATCCGTGATATGCTTATCTTTCCACGCCGCCCACAAAACATATAACGCATTGGACATGCTCATTTCATCGCAAAGCGGCGGTGTCCGATACAAAAACGACCGCAAATCGCTTGCCGTATACCCGTTCAGACTGTCTATCTGCAAACAAGGGCACCCATTGTAAACGTAACGGTTTTCGACATAGTTAGAATCAACGTCCGTTAAATCCACAAGCGTCCCGCCGTTTATGTGGTCTGTCGGTTCATAGTAGTTTCCATCCCCCTTTTTTACTTTCCAATATTCATCCCTCACTTCCGGGAAGCGATACTTATTCCCGATAGTTATATCCTTTGACTTCCAATCGGGGCATTCGCTGTACATTCTAACGATCTTGGCATCATCATCGTCAGATTCGGCGTACAACCGCAAAACCCCTAAACCAACCTCATAGGACGATGTATTATTAAGCTTTACTATCCTGTCAGGCAACCGGTTAATGTAAAACCCCTCAAAACCCTTGTCCCTATACGACGGGTCATCCTTAACCATACTCGTTTTAAGATGCTTTGAAGATACCGGCGATATCCCGTCCCAGAAAAACTGTGCTGAAACAACCGTTGACGCGCTGTCCGAGTAATACGGGCTGCGATACCAAATCCACTGCGCCATATAAGACGTATCCGGGTAGTACGGGTAAAAAATAGCCCCCGTATCACCGATATTGTTTATGCGCCTGATAGATTCAATACGGCGATCTCTCGCCACGAACATATTCATTACTAATGAATCGTTAAGCATCGGCTGACCGGACCGAGGCTGTTGTCTCGGATACCATTTGGTGAGTGGGAACAGATGTATTTGATAAAATTTAAAGTCCGGGACAGCTGGTTTTGGTGCCTTTGACTGATATTCGTAACACCTCTCTTTATCACAATAATCAATAAACTCTTTTTCTGCTTCATTTACATTCATTGAATTATAATAACGAACGCGCCTGTACTTAGCTGATATAGTTGTATCATTTAACTTTCCTGTATAAATATATTCGGCAGCTTTCTTATCTAACGGATTATCTCTTTCATAGTTAATAATCTCGACACAAATAGGTTTACTTTTATAATACGTCCCTTTATACGATGGTGTCCATCTAACAAATTTCCCCGAAGTATCCGCCACGTCACGAACTCCCCAATACCCCGACGAGGCTGAATTTTTATTAAAATATTCATCGCACGACCACACCGTATCAGGAACGTTACGCCGCGATATAGACAAAACCGAATCTTTCGCTTCCCTATACGGTTTTTTCAAGTTATTTTCCATCCGTGAAAACTGGTAATTAACTTCATTCAATAAATGCGCCGTGCTCTTAAAATTCAATCCCGTCAAATTCGCCCACTTCATGCTTATATCACCGTTATCATCATTCGGGAACGTAACCATAACCACGTGCGTAGGGACAGCCCCCGTAAACGACGGATAGACCCGATGATTATACCCTTTGCCGATAAGCCACGTTTGATTCCTCAACGGAAATTTGCTCATTGATAATGTATCGCGGTCTTCCGACATTGCACTATTCGACAACGCAACGAGCAATATCATTATTTTTATAGCTGTTTTCATCAACCGGCCCCTTAAAACATGTAATTTAGACCGCCGCCAATACCGTAATTGCTTACAGTGAAAGAAAACGCGCCGGCTTGTATTGATAACGCAATGTAATAATCTACCCTGAAATCGCCATACGAATGCAAATAATACAGCGTCCCGGCTGAAACACCGGGACGCAAAATCGGCATAAGATAGTAAAAATAGCCGCCATAAAATCCGTACGCGGTTTCAATCCCCGCACCCGCATGGGGCGCGACAAACACAAGAACCCCGCTCTCATAATACTCAAATTTACGCTTATCGGGTCGCAACATATACCCGGCAGTCGCAAGATAGGCATCCTCCTCCGTACTCCACGCTTTTTGGCCTCCCACCGCGATTCCGGCTGCACAAGCAACCCCGTGTAAACAAATAACAAAAAACACAAAAACAAGATATTTTCGCATATTTACTGCTCTCCGTCCGTCATTTGGCGGCTCAACCGCTGTAAATCCTTCAGGGTCTGCATTTGCACGATCCGCTGCTGTTCCTGCTGCACATCTACAAACGTCAGCAATTCCCGCGAATATAGCCCGTTCGGAAAACATGACAGATACTTCGACGCGGACGTTAAATCTTGATTCTTGCGGAAATCCGCATAGAGCAACTTCTGGTAAACCGAATCCACCATTTTATCCTTTTCAGGGTACACGACATAATATTGCTCTATTTTGTCGATACTCGGCCAACGTTTCAGCGAGGAACGCCACTTGGCCTTGTGATTCGCTATCAAATCCCCGATTTCCTGAGTATATAACCCGGGATAATCTACCTTGAACTGAAATAAATCCCCGATATTGCTCGAAGCCATTACGCCGACAAAAACATCACGGAAAGAAACTTCTACGATGTGCCGCAAAGAATCCAATACCGCGACAGACACATAGCGTAAGCCGGTCAAATCCTTTAATTTATCGAAACTGCCGTCAAAATATCTTAATACGCTTTGTTGATACAGTGTTTTATGCTTCCCTATTCCGGCCGTATCGCTCCCCCGCCCCGCTAAATAATCAAAATATTCGTCATACCTTTGAAGCAACTGATAATAATCGCCGCTTTTTAACACTTTTTCTAAATTTAATTCAAAACTGTCCGCAACTACCCGTAACGCGACATCATCGACAATATCTTTGATGCTGTCGTATAACGGACGCAATCCGCGACTTGACGGATCAAGCAAAATACTCTCATATTTCTCCACAATCCCCCGCCCGAAACGGATAACCCCGGCATAATTGCCGTCATTGTTCGCGATTTTTACGGCTTCGGCATCGCGAACGAACTCTCGCCGCTCGGCCTTAGTCAGCGGTTTATAGTAGTTTTGCGCAAAACAAAACGCCGCAAATAACGTCAACGCAAAGCAACCATTAATCAAAATCTTCATTTTTTACCGTCCTTGCCTGAAAAAATACTGTCCGGCGATCGCGACGCGATCTTTCTGGCTTCTTCGAGGCTCTCAAACCCGAACAAACGCGCTTGCGCATCCGCAACTCGGGTACTGTCGCCCACAAGATCTTTATCCATCATCGACAGCTTATAGCTCGGATAAATGTTGAAAACGCCCAAAGACACCGCAAATATTGCAAACATTACAATCAGCCACCGCTTTCTAATCTCGATTTTCCAAAACTTCTTCTCTTGCTCCTCTGCGTGTGTCTTCACCAAAACAAACAGAATCGTCAAAAAGCACACGAACAGCAAAATATTGCCTAACTTCCGCAAATTAGATATAAGCGCTAACTGTTGCGTTATTATAGGCTCCGTATTAAGCAACGCCTGATACATCAGCGCGACCATATAGCGAAACTGCCCCATAATGTACGATAGCGTATCGGAGGACATATTTAGTACCTCACCGTTAATCTGCTCGTCAATAAAATGCTGAACTGCGTCCCGACCGGCACCGTAACCGTATGAGGCCTTTCCACGCCGAATTTAGCGATCTCGTTCTGTATCTGCGGAAGCGTTTGGCCGACAACCTCAGCCGTAATCGCGTCCCGCGTATCTATCCGGTCTCCCCCGCGATTGTTTGCGTTCCACGCGATAAACCCTCCGGTTATCGCCGCATTCGCGACTATAGGGACCGCGCGGCTGCCGTAATGACGGTTTACTTTGCCGGTTACTCCCGGGAAACCCATCTCTATCTGACCCGACAAGGTATATTCCTCGCCCTTAAACACGATTTTCGCCACCTCTACAGGGATTCGGTCGTTTATTTGCCCGGATTGCTGACATATCAGCTGCGCCCCGCGCAGGACGTCAGGCCGGACGATCTTAGAGGTAAAAAAGCCGGGATGGTCACTGCTTACAAGTTGCTCGGTTATCGCGATTATACGGCTTCCTGACGGCAAAAAATACTCATACGGAGTCACCATGAGCGGCACGTCCGTCCGACCCTGCTGGCCATCGACGGCGTTGATGGCGATCTGCCTCGCTTCCGCCGCCGTTTTCAGCTTGCTTACCTCCGCATCCGGCAACATCCAAACATTGCCTTGATTCGCCTTGAAATGGCTCACTTTTGTTTGATAATCCGGCGAATACCGCTCCCAAGAACGCGATGAACGCATAAGCGGCGGCAAATCGACCTTTGGAATAGCCGGATGTTTTTGCTGAGCCTCCTGTAATTCGTTAATTTTACGTACAAGCTCTTCAAAACCCCGCGTTTGCACCGCCTGTAACGCCCTGACATCCTGCCCCAAATTAACAATATTGGATTCTTGCACGTCTAACCGTTCATCGACGCTGCTCCCGGCTCCCGGCGTGGCGAGCGAGCTCAGCGAGGCCGACTTGCCGACCGCACCGCCGGCAGACGACGTTCCGCTTCCAGACCCGACACCGCCAGCTCCGCCACCGGAACCAACGCCGGGGGCTTGCGCCACCACCGCCGGCACTTTAGCCTCTTTCGAGGGCGACGATGCAACAATGGCCGTCCCAAACCCTAACGTAGCGACGGAAGTTAACCCGAATAGGCACTTAGCCCCCGTACTAAGCCCCTTCCACGCATCTAAAATCTTTCCCATTTTTTTGCGCTCCTTTAACTGAATTTATGATATATAGGCCGTGTAAGACAAGACCTTTGACCAAATCTCAAAAACAAACTGGATCCGCGAACGCTTGTTCCTTTCGGGCATTTGAAGCGGCACTTTATAAACGTAGGCCCACGTACCGTCCATGTTCTCCGTCGTGGACACATGATCTGCCGGCAAATCCGCCTGACCCTGCGTAATTTTCAACAGTTTCACTATGTCGCACATATCTTTCTTAACGTTTGCGTACAAATATACGTATGCTTCGCCCCGAGTAAAGATAACCCCGTTGATAAACACCGTCGCTCCTTTATATTCAATCCTCATACTCCCCCGGCGATGGTTGAAAAACGCCGGCAACGCCTCTACCATCGTGTTTTCGTACACGCTTTTGTTCAGCTCCTTCGTATTCGCCGCCACAGCCGCTTCAACTTCTGCGTCGCATGATTTTTCTTCAACGGCAACAGCTTCTTGCTTCTTCTCTAAAACAGTGAAATGGATCGCATAAACAACAGGATCGCCTTTAACGCCTCCGCGAATCTTAAATATCAGGTTCTTCGTCTCCCCTTCAGGCGTTATAACGTTGCAAACTATGCTTGTAGCTATAGCATGATCAATCGTCCGCGTAAAAAACAACGTATTCTGCATAACAAACGCGTTGATGAAATCAATCGAACCCGGCCGATTCAACGAAAAAGTATACCCTTTCGGCAGCGACACCATCGTTTCCACGTCCAAACTCGCTACAGTCTCGTATGTCTTGTCAAAATCCAAAACATACGTACCGCGCGGCTCAATCAGATAATACACCTGATGATTCGGCCAATCCGCGTCAACAGCACCCTGCGGCCCCGGCCCCTGCTGCGCTAACAACGGCATAGCGGCAATAACGCACAGCAACACAATCCTATTTAACGCTGTTAATCTGTTCATTTAATTCTACGCTCCCTTCGTTTAAAATTTTTATATCCAATAAAACCAGTGAATGCGGTCTTTTCGTGTAATCAACATTGTTATTCAGCCGTCCCCATTCAACCCGTACATTGAATGTCTTTGTTTCTTTCGTCAAACCCCCTGCTTTTACTACGCGATGAATTGTTGCAAAAACAGTATAAAATGGATCATTGCGCTTTGTTATCTTCGGGTACATCTCCCACTTAATAAACGACTCTAACTGGTCCGTTATGCACTTTTTAACCTCTGCCCCATCCAAAAAATCACCCCCCAAACTATTCCGAAACGTCGCGTTCCCCAGCTCGTATACGCTCTTACGCGCGATTTCTATGTATTGATAGTCAAAATTGAAAAAATTCTCGCAAACTTGCGTGGTATAATAGATTAATTGCCTATCTATCAAAACCTGCGCAACATTCGTACCCTGCGCTATCGGCGCGTAAGTCCGGCCGGTCGTCCCGTCAATCACCACTATCTGCGGCGGCCGCGACAGCGAATTGAACAACATGAATATCAAAACCAACACAAATCCGGCCATCACAATAATGCCGATACGGGCATTAAAAGCCATCTGCAAGATTTGCTTCATGTAGAAGCGGTCTGTCCGCTCCGGCATATTCTTCTTTATTTCGTTTGCCATGTTTCACCGTTCCTTATTTATCCGAACTTTTGTCCGAACCGCTCGAACCGCTGGGTGTAGTGCCGCCGTTCCCAGAGCCTCCCGAACTGTTATTTGGGGCCGCAGAACCGCCTCCCTGTGCGCTGCTATTACCGCCGCCACCGCCGCCGCCTGAATTTGAAGCGTTATTCGTGCTATTCGAACCGCCGCCGGGCGTAGACGACCCTTTGTTGCTATTCGAACCGCCCCCAGACCCGGAAGCCGCAGTCGTTGCCGTACCGCCCCCGCCACCGGGCGTATTACCGCCGCCGCCGGGCGTGCTGCCGCCGCCCCGACCCATCATCCTAGACGCTTCGCTTTTGGCCAGTTTGAACGCCGAATCCCCAAAACTGGATAACTTCCCCCCTAATTCGGTATGTCCCCCCGCAACCTTACTGGCAACTTTCGCCCCCGCTCCGGCAATAACAGCCCCTCCGGCAACAACCCCGCCAGATACAGCCCCAAAAGCAAACATCGACCCTACGCCGCCCGCGTTGCCGAAAATCGCCGCTGAAATCGGATACGACAGACATATCAAAACCAAAGACAGTATGCCGTATATCATCGACAGCACTATATTTATAGCACCTTGAACTGCTGCCCCGAAATTATTGATTTCGCCATATACGTTCGCGCACCCTCCGGTTAAAACCGCCAAACTCGCGATTACACTCATGAAAGATATTGTCAGCAAAAACGAAAACCAATTCGTCGCGACATTCTTTGTTGCATCAAACAACATAAAAGGAATGCACAACGGCCCGATATACATCGCCAACATAAATATCAACGACTGCAAAAGCGGAAAAATCATATTCAAAATTATTGCAAAAATATAGATTATACCTGATAATAGCGTACCGACAGTTGCCGAAGTCATAGCAACCGCGCCCCAAACTGTCGTCACACCACCCCATCCGGTAACTATATGATCTTTGAATCCAATCAAAACATTCTTCATTATTGATCCTGCAATAGCATCCGTTATCCCCCCTACACAATCCACCACCAAATACAAATATATCGACGGTGTCAGCAAAATAGCGACTAACAACACCCGCGCGATATTTTTCTGTAAAACACGCATTGGATGAACACCCTGGCCAAGCACATTATTGACATAATCTAAAAGCAACTGCACCAAAAACAACGCAAACCCAAGAAGCAATCCGATTCGACACAAACCGCCGATATTTTGCTCTACTGTCGCTCTGTTCTTATCAACATATCTCCCTGCGTACCAAAGTTTTGCAAACAATTCATTTAAAAACTTATTAAGTTTCTTTTGCTCTTTATCTTTCACAGTAAGGTTTACTAAAGAATCATATTCATCGTTAATCCGATCCATATCCATACCGGGATATGCAGACACTTCAATCACAAGTTCTAAATTATTATTAACTGTTTTAGCATCCAAACACTTCCCTTCACTCTCCACATAGTAATGACCTGGAGGACATGACTTTACATCCTCTCCCTCGGCAAACGCAGATATAACACACATAAAAAACACTAAAACAGCAAAATTCAATGTCTTTTTCACGTTTAGCTCCTTATTTTATTGTAGATAAAAACGACCCCAAAAGATAAACCGACCCGCCAAATCCTCTGGGATCGCCACTTCCATATCGTTACTTTCCGCTTCCGCCTCCACCTCCGCTTCCACCCCCGCCTCCGCCTCCATCCCCGCTTCCACCTTGACCGCCCCCGCTCTGGTTACCCTGACCGCCCCCCCTTGCTCCGCCTGTCCCGGCAATGTTTTTTAACCTTGCAAGGTAATTTTTGGCCTTATATGTCTCACCGACAACAGAATTTATTATCGTCCCGGCCACCGCCACCGGCATCAAATACACCGTCAAACCACAAATAAAACTCAAAATCAGCCCCACCGCGCCGAACGCTCCGCTTCGAAAAATTTGCGCAATCACAAAAGTCACCAGCGTCAGATACGCCAAAACTAGTATCCCATAAAGCAACGCTTGTAAATATTGTAAAAGCAACATCCCTTCTGCTATCAACTCCAATAATCCTGTCGCACCAAGAGTTACTAAACCAATTATCGTAATAAACGCAAAAAAGACGCTTCCCAATAAAAAATTTATCCACGCTTTTACTATCCCTCCCCAAAGCGGGGAAAATGCCATACATATCGGTCCCATTAACAACGCAATAAACATAAAAAAAGGTCCTAACGACATAAATAATACCAAAAATATCAATATCAGCTGTACCACTATTATCAATGTCGTCAAAAGTTGCGGAAACACAAAAAATACCGCAGCCGAAAGTATGTTGCCGACCGTTCTCCCTATGGCTTGAAAAAAACTCAACGCCTCTGATCCATCCGGTGCTTGTAACGTAATTAAAAAATAACGAATTTGCACTCGAAACTGCTGCATACCCTTTTGCGCCACACCGCCGTTAAACGCTTGTACCACACCGACTATCCAATCACATATAACACCATAAAACACCCCAAAAAATATCACCACTAACAATGATTTTGCAAATATAGCGATATAATCTCTTATGTTAAATTCAAACCCTTTTTCAACAAACTTGTGAACTATCGCTATCAACGTAATTCCAAACAACAACAACATTCCAATCCTGCTCATCCCGCCGACCACGCCCGAATCCGTCAATGTCGTCCAAAAAGATGACGTATTAAACACTCCTTCGTACGCCGACAATTTATCTAACGCATCCAACGCATCCCCTGCCAGCTTTTGAACACCTTTAATTCCAGAGAGCGTTTTGGTAGTATCAACCGCCATTATAACCCCCGCTCCGCGTTTTTGGCTAGTGCTTCCATATACTCCAGATACTTCTCTTTCCCGGCGATCAACACCTGCAACGATTGTTCATACGTCATCGCTGCCTCCTGCCTCTCAACCTGATCCTTATTATACAAATTCGACTTCATAACATCTAACTGAGTATGCAACTGCCCAATCCTTACCGTCTGTTGCTTCACAATGCTTCTCTGCAACGCCAAAAAACCCGACAACTCCATCCCGTCTACCAATGTTTGGCCGGTATTGGACAACGCCTTTTCAACCTTATCCAAACAGTTACGCGATAACGTCAGCGTATCGCCCCGCCCGCTCGTATCTTTACCGTAATAGTCCATTTCTAACATCATTAACGCATATATTGCGTCAGACGAATAATTTAACGTCCTCAACGGCAACAATCGCGACTGCCAATTCGGTATCTTTGCTGTGTCAAACCCTCCGTCTTTATCCATCACATAAAGTATCTCGTCGCCGTCCACTTTCGGAACAAATGTCGCTTTTATGTTGCTTCTTATCTTCTCTATCTCTTTTTTAGATGCCGCCGTGTCTTTAACATCGACAAATCCCATTAAATAACCTGAAAACGATGTATATAAACTAACATACTTCCCCCGCCAATTCGCCCCGTTCTTATCGGCATCAAACAACTTTTCACGCTTTTTATCCCAGCTCCGCTTCGGATCTACCAACTTCGCCCACGTAAATTCTTGCATCAAATCCCTCGTATCGTCTACTAAACGTCTCGCCGATTTATAATACGCGACAAGCGTCGGCTTCGTTGTCCTCCATAAATCAACCCGCTTCGCCGCCTTACCTAACGCATCATCAACTTTTTTTAATGCCGCCTCTATCGACGCTATTATTGACTTTTTAGAATTCGTGTACGGCAATACCACACCAGGTATCGCATCTATAAGTGCTGCTTCGGGATCTTCTATTAATGCCTCTATTGATTCCTCTGCCCCTATAACATCATCAGCCGTAGCACTCGCGGACTGTAACATACTTGCTTTCTTAAACAAACCAAACGGGCTGCTACCAACATCCCCGTCCATTATCGACTGCGCAATCGTTTGTGAAAACAACATAAATACTAATCCAAAAATGAACGTTTTTTTCATTTTTCATCTCCATTATCTAACCGTGAATTATAGACCAGCCGCCTATGCATATTTACCGTCTCCAAATTCTTCGTCTCTCTTAACAACATTGATGATAAGTATGTTATCCGTTCTCCCTGCAACTCATGTATACTATAATTCGATACCAACTCTGCCCGTCTTATCCGTACATTTTCTGACGCTAACACCTCGGGTTTGGCCGTTAAATGTCCTTTATTATCCGTTTGCATTATCCTCTTTAACATATCCTTATACAACCCGTTCATATGTCTCGCAACCGAATCGCGAGCCTCTTTTTGCGCCCACGAAAACCATGTTATTCCTCGCGCGGTAGTCTTTAACGAATCCCATTCATACAATGCAACGTCTTTAATCCTAATCGTACTCCCTTTCAGGTCACCCCATCTATCCTGAACATTTGCTATCGATTCCGGCAAATCCTGCCACACTCCAACCATTATAGAATCATTCCTTTGCAAAATTTCTTCTTCCAAATAAATAATTGCATCCCAAGGACGTTTGTTATATTTACCGCTATCCAAAGATTTACTAAATTCCCTGACATTATAAACGACCGTCGTACACTGTTCAGCAATACTCTCGAACGTTTCCAAAACATTAGCTATAGCATCTATTTGATTTTGTACCGATTCAACAACGTCCAAAACAACATTTACCTCTCTCAATACTGCCGTTGCACCCTGCCTAAGCATAATATATGTATTTAAGATGTTCTCCCACGTTTTATTTTCCGCTGTTTTTTGCCCTGGTTCAGCCAATTTTTTCGCATTTAGAGACTCCGTAACTCCATTCGTCGGACCATCTTTAACCGGATTCACTATTTTTTGTGAATACGCCGTCCCGATTAAGCATAATATCAGCGCAAACATAATATATCTTCTCATTTTCCCGTACGCTCCATTGAATATAATGTGTTTAACTGTTTTATTCTCTCCATTTCTATTTTATTACGGCGATACGCTTCTACCGCCAACAATACAGCTGCGGATCGTGCCTTTATCATCTCAATATCACGGTATAACATATCTTGTTTTAACAACACAAAATCAACCCCGTTCTGTAAATGCATTATATCTTGATATGATACCGCTTTTTTCTTCCCCCATTCCGTGATCGGCCTCACCTCGCCGGCATCCGTAACAGGAACTTTCCATGATGCTTTATCTTCGTTTTTCGTACCGCCTTCAGTCTCTATCCACGGATTATCCACAGTATCCTTAGACGATTCTTTCACGCTCACCTTTTCTGCGGATTTCTTTTGTTGTTTATCTGCTTTCCCTTCCTTTAAATTGTAAAATTGCCCGACTAAATAATCACCTGCGGCCTCAAATTCTTGTATTTGCGCTTCCATCACTTGCATGCTCGTTAAATTATACGACACCATCTCCACCATATATTTAAGCAAAAGATCTTCGTGTTCCAAAGCCACAGCACTATAAATAGTATCCGTCATATTACGTTGTACGTCACGCAATGCCTCTATTTTGTCCCTCGCGTCCAAAATTTCTTCCGATGTTGCACCTTTTTTTGAAATAATCGTCGTATAAACATTAATTTTCTGCTCGATACGCTCATTTGTAAATTCGGCATAAGACACAAAACCGCCCATCAGCTGTCTTTTTGTCCTCTCCATACTCGTGTCAGAATAATACTCTGTAACAAATTCCTTGTTTTTAGTATATCGATAGCCGTAATTAAATATCGAATCCAAGTCAAAAATGTAATCCGCTGATGCCGTCACGAAATTCACCGCCGACCACGACCGCAACGCGCCGCCGCAATCATACATGATTATTTCATGCGCATAGTTCAAAGACGATGCCCAAGAATTCATGTCATATGGATCGAATTTCGCACACAACTTCTCAATATCTTTATATGTCTGTTCTAGTGCATCTTTTGTCGCCTTCAAGTTTTTGTAACTCTCAGAAAACTGATCCGCTAATGCCAAAGTTGTTTCCGCAAACGAAACCATCACCCGCCACATGCTCACTGCATTCGCTACCCACGCCACTTCATGTATATTCGGAACGGCATCTTTAATCCACTTACTAACATACTTCCCCAAAAAACTCTGCGAAGCATCACCACACACACTACTACATAAGCAAAAACAAAACATCGCAACTAAAATACGTTTCTTTATCGTTTGATTCGATGCCATAATTATCCACCTTTAAGTAAACTTATACATTACATCCCAATTTTCTCCGCTTTTCGAGTAGAATCCCTTTTAGCCTTTGCTATAGATTCCCTCGCTTTCGCCTTCCGTATCTGCGCATCGTCTATCTCAACAAAATTCCATGTCTTGGGATCCGCCCAAAAGTCATATTTACCTACAAAACCTACTCTTTGTTTAATATTTTGTTCTAACAACCCATCCGGCGGCCGCAAGCCCGAAGCTATCGGCATCACGCTCGGATTACTCCAGTCTTTGTTCGCATCTACCAAATTATTACCGATATTCGTCCACGTCTCCCCAGACGATACATCCGACACATATTGCCCATACTTATTCCAATCGTCGGCCTCTTTTTCAAAAACATCCAACATCGTCGCTAACGCCGTAACTCCGTTAGACATCGTCTTTATGTGTATATTATCATAATACAGTAAGACTACCCCAGTCCCGCGCGAAAGGAACTGTCCTTTAGTCACGCTGCGCTTTTTACTCTTGCTATCCCTTTGAGAATTAACTATCGCGCTTTGTGTATTTGACGCTAACGCAATATCCATCTCGACATCCAACAGATTACTAGCTGTCAACATATCAATCATCTCTTTACCCAAGCCCACCGCCCCGCCAACATAAAACGTATCTAACTGCCAAGCCATTGCATCACACACATGCCCAAAATCAGACACAGCCCCCTGCAAACGCCCCAAAGACGCGTCAAACTTCCGCATCTCTCGCGTTGCAATCAGTTGCGATACTTTCCACCACGGCCCCTCCCATTCAAAATCTTTATAATAATCACGGACATTCTGTGCTGCTGTCACAAGCCCGTCCCACGTTTTATCTATCCGTTTATACGTCTCTTGCGCAGAATTTACCAAGTCTAAGGTTTCTTGAAATTCTTTATACAACCGCCAACTCCTTTTTATCCATTTCACCGTTGTTTGTACTACTTTATTGTTTTCATACATCTCATTAACCTTGTAAGCACACGCCGCCACAAAACTTATCGGCATAGGCACGTCCGCCGGATGTGTCGCCAACCAATATGCACCCTTAACTGTCGCATTTACACCTTCAGCCCAAGCGATCAATTCCACGATATTCCATACTGCTGTCCAATTTATGTTATCAGGAAACCCTTTCGCCCTCGTTGCCGGATCCGCATTGTCAGATCGATAGTCTTTTAAACGGTATCTATTAATAGCTTTTTGATAATCCACTGTATCATTTACTAGTGAATCTGTCTCTATTGCAACCGATGTCAGATACTTGTTTGTATGCGGCAAATCGGTATCTGTAAATTGACCAAAATAATCATACAATTCTGTTCCACCTTGTTCTGGCCCTAAATAAATATTTCCTAATAAAAAACAACCTTCCTTTAATGGTAACTTATCGTGACTTTGTAATGTTTTAATTTCACGTGCATACAACGGCATCGGGAATTTGTAGTTTCCCTTCTGATCTTTTTGTTTTGGACAAACATATACTAAATCAGCACTTTTTTTGATTTCCATGCTAGCTTCGTAACATTTTTGCCAATCATCATTCAGGCTTCCTTTAACCGTATTTTCAATACCTTCATATACTGTATGACACATCTTTCTACCCAAAATTGGGGCTTCGTGTGAATAAAATCGTTCTTTTTTCCCTGTTTTTGGATTTTTAACTTCAACATATGAACCACCATATGTCTCGCCAATAATAGGCCCCATACCATAAAGATGCTCCCAAAAAAAATCCGAGCCCATAACACTTAAATATTCCAGCCATCCGCCCTTCCCTTCCATTTCGAAAATCGGCCTTTCTGAATTATAAACAGCATATCCTACTATCCAAACAGACCCATCTTTGTTCCTATGAACCAATGGCCACTTAAATGTCATATAATATTCGTGTTTCCGAGTAACATCATATCTTGAAAGTTCTCTCTTCATCCACAATCGCAAAAATTGATTATCCCCTTCATAATAACTATTATGAACTATAAAGTCTGTAGCATCAACATACGGTGCGTATCCATTGATTGCATTACCGAAATACCACCCTGAGTCAAGATACGTCAACGATTTACCTGGCACATCCTCCGCTACATAATAAAATCCCTTTTCTGCCAATTTTTTTAATGCTACCCGACCATCAAATCCTACACTATCCGGACTACGCATAAATTCTTTCAAGTCATTTGTAAACATATTTTGTACATACTTCAATTCCTTCTTTACTGCTAACGTTATATATCCATCTACTTTATTTTTATCCAACTCACGCTTACCGTTAATATTTTGCCCAATATACGGCAAATCCAACGGTGATTCCCATTGCCACCACCCATAATGTGGATAGCCATACTGCCTCGCTTCCCGGTTCTCTAACATTAACAATTCCGCTGCTGCACTACCCAAAAACCCCCAAAAATCAAAATATTGAAACCCATCCGATAACGGCAAATCCGTAACCTGAAAAAGATACAACGTATCAATCCGAACTAATTTTATAGTATCCTTTATTACCTTTTTCCCATCATTCCAGACTCGCTCCCGTACTTCGTTTATCTCACTTCCTTCAACTCTCTCGTGATAATTCATTTGATGATTGGTTACAACCGAACCTCCCCCTTTTTTTGTTGTTGTTGTCCAATTATGTATCGTTCCGCCCATATCTTCTTCAATATCGCCCCTTTTAACATCCAAATGGGGACCTATATCACAGTTTTGGCCCAGCACACATCGCATACATGAATCACACGTCCTCACCCCATCCGTCCACAAATACTCTAAATACTGTGCCGCAATACTCTCCTTCTTAATAATATTCGGCCTCATCTTATACAACCCCGTAATATTGTAACTCACACCTTGCAACGGATTAAGTGACATCGGTGTACCTGACAGTAACTTAAGCGTTTTTGCATCATAAATAACGTTTCCATCTGGCGGATAGTCTGTATTAACGTGCATTGTCGAGTTTATGCCATACGCCAATTCCGGATCTTTCGCAATGTCCCTCTGTAATCCAGGAGACCCGGAATTATAAATCGTTAAATCTAATACCTTTCGTTCCACCTCCTCCTTCATACAATCCTCAAAATCAAAATATCGGCAACCCTGCAAATCAAACACATCCGTCCCATCGTTCCACGCTAACGACTTCTTAAATGCCGCAGTAAAGAAACTATGATACCAAAACATATCAGGAAAACTCGTCATAGATAAAATATTCGAATTCGGCGACTTATTAACGTCATCCGGCGCAGGAATCCCTATTTCCATCATTCCCACGACTTTATCCAGTAAATCTGCACGACTTATGGACAGTCGATTGGTCTCATACGCATTCAACAGCAAATCAGATTTATCGGATAAACCCCTAAAGTTATCAAATACAAAATTAACCGTATCTGCCCACGAATTCAGCCGTTTGCCGCTATAATACCGTACCTTTCTCCACGCCAATTTGTCATCAATCCCAATCCCCTTCACGTCCTTTTCTTTAGCCTCCAGCCGAACCTCCGAAGAAAAAATTTGTACGCCATACCGCTTAAACAGCTTATTAACGCCTCCCTCGGAAAGATAATCGTCCTCATTCGGAATTAACGACAATTCAGAAAAATAAACCGTATCGCCTTTCCGGTACTTCTCGCCTGGACGCTTTTCATAAACATCATCCCCATCGCTACCCCAAACCCCAAACATCGGATAACATCCAGAACTATTAGGTACACACCGACCAGAAGCTGTAGTTTTTTCATTTTTACTGCTACGAGCAGCAGAGGCCCCTCCACCTCCACCAACATGGCCATCGGCATGGGCTCCCGCGACAACGGCCAAAAAAACCGTCAAAAACAACATATACGTATTATAGCTATGACGCATGATGGGCCGTCCTAAATCTTTCATGGTTCCTCAGCCGCTCCATAACCTCCGGAGTCGTGTAATCCACCCCCAGCTCCCGGCGAACAACGTTAAGCACCTCTTTATCGTCGGGCGAGGTGGTGGCCAACATCTTAAACGCCGCCGTAGGGTAAAACCGGAACTTCCCCGAATAATACGGCGATAAAAAATACATCTCCTTTTTATTCTGTTGCTGCGTTATGACCTCTATTTCATAATCCGACAGACCCCGACCCTGCGCACTGATCTGCCGCAACGCCTCCGGCCTATGCGTACCCCCGATTAGCCAAAAATAGCTCGTATTGGCGATCAGCGCATTAGACGAACTGCTCCCCAACAAGTCGTCTATCGACTGCGTTATTATCGTTATCTGCCCATTCAACTTACGCACCGTCCTGAACATCTCCTGCATGAACTCGGCCATGTCCCCGCCCTGGAGCTCACGCCACGCTTCATCCATGATCACCAGCTTCCGGCGATCGCGCTTTTCGGGGTTATTAAGCACATTCAGCATGATCATACTCAGCAACGCCGGTATCATAACTGCTTTTAACGCCGGATGCTCCTTCAATCCGGCCATGTCAAAGCAAATTACGTCGTCATTTTCAATTTTATCCGAATTTTTAAAAAACCGCGCGTAAGAACCGCGCTCCGACCCGTCTCCGATAAAATTTATCACACGATCATACAAATTCCAGTCCCCGGACAACCTTTCCGCCAGCTCCGGCCCGGGTTTTTTGATATACCTATCCACAAAATCACTCAAACTGCAAACGTTATCCACATTATTGTCCGTCTCGATGTAATACTCGCGAATGCACTTTATTATCCCCGCCCGGACACGCGCCGGAATATCTTTGTTCTTCGAATCCCCGATAAATATCCGCTCCAATGTCGAAATCAGCGACGTATGCATCAGCGGATTCGGAACCCCGCCTTCCTCAACGACCTTTTTACCGTCCTTAATAACTATTTTAGCCGGACGCTCCTCTATCACACGCCCATTGTTATCCAACTCCTGCCACACGTAGTATTCGCCGGCAAACGGGTTAATCGAATACGGCGAATTCAAGCTCACCTCAAGATACGTACCCTTTAAGTTTTTCACGAACGACATATATGATCCCTGTCCCTCCCCGCCGAAATCAATTATTACGACACACGGATCATATTTCATCGCTTGCCACAGCTTGTCTTGCTCCGTAAAAGACTTGCCCGACCCGGACGCCCCGGCAACTATCGCATTAAAATTCGAACACCGTATATCAAACAAATCAACCTTAGAAAACGAATCCGCCTCATTATAATAATACAGCTCCCACTTGTTTTTCGGCGCATGATACGGCCACCGAGGTAGATCTATCGGCATAAAATCCGCAACATTCGTAGATACCAGCGTCGTTCTAATCTTTTCCAAATGCTCATTCCCCGGCAACAACGAAAAATACGCGCTTTTCACATTAAATTTTTCGCGTTTCATCTTATACGACATACCCACCGTCGAAATAAAGTCTGAACATCTCTTATCTAAGCGTTTACCTGTCTTCTCCCACAAATGCACGTGAAAAAACATCTCCGCAAACTTCGCTTTACCGCTTCCCACCGTCTCTATCGCTTCTTCAACGGTAGCGCGTAATTTTTCAGGCGGCAGCCCTTCCGGTGTCTTCTCCAAAAACTTAAAATACTTTGCAAAACCCTCCCGATTCGCTATCATGTTCAAACGACGTTTCGCCCTCGACAACCCGACATCCCTCGGCGGGAGCGTGAACGTATGCTGTATTATGTACGGTACACCTTTCAAATCAATATGATTAAAAACCATATTCATGGCAGCGTTTGTTTGTCCCGGCATCCGGCTATCCACCATATTCGCCCGTAACGACAACACCGCATGACTATTGCCGTCATAAACAACGGCGCCGTTCCGCTCCCTATCGAACATCCCCGGCGCACATATATTCCAGTCCGACCTCAATACATCCGTTAAATCCTTAACTTCCGTCCCTAAAATGTACTCATGATTAATCAATTTCGACAAAAACTGCAATATTTGGCCATGCGTTAACCGCAATACCGTACCGCCCATTTGCGCGCTTATCTGCTTTATCATCGTATTCATGACTTTTTGCGCATCACTATAGCCCTTGATAAGCGCAACAACCTCTTTTGCCCTATTTGCCCTATCTTCTTTATTTTTCGCCTCATCTTCCTTGTTGCTTTGCTTACCCGTCAACCATTCCCAAAAACGTTTCAAAAGACTTTTCTTGGCTTTCTGACTTTTCTTTACACGAAGAACTTTAGCCTCATTCTCCAAAACCACCGGAATCGTGATCGCAAGATACGTCGTAAACTCCGGTGACGCATACGACTTCACATAATCATACTTATCCCGCTCCATATAGCGTACTATCTCATGCTTCGACTTATCAACCAAAATCGGATTCGTCGGCAGAAACGTTTTGCAATGATAGATTGAATACGTCGTATTTGCCGGCAAATCGACAAACACAGACATCAATCTTTTGTGGTAATACTCCAAAGTATCTTCAAAATCAAACTCCGAAAAATAAACTTCCAATATCGCCGTAATCCTATCCGGGTACATTCCAATAATCAAATCGTCCGTAATATCAACATACGTGATTATATCCGAAAACGTTTTATATTTTTTAGGTTTAAAATTCATAATTGCAAAAACCTTTCCGAATTAACAATAACATCGTCCAAGCTATCCATTTGATAAAACATACTACGCTCAGCTTGCCCCGGAAAACTGGATATATATTGCTCAGTCATAACGTTCGTATGTACATAAACCGATAACTCGTTCGCCAACAGAACATTCTTCATATCTTCTAATATCTTTGCAAAATTTTTATCGTCGCTGCCAAACATCAGAACATTATTATAAAAACACAATCGCATTGAATCTATCTTTCTTAGTCTAAATTCGTCATCAACATCAACCTCTCTATTCAAGCCGTCTACTAAGTGAAACACTCTCTCAAAGCTCTCTCGACAAACTTCCGCATACTGATCTGATGGAACACACACTGAAAACACCTGCAAATAATCGAACTTATTCAATATGCCGCTACACTCAATATCGCTTAAATCGTTCAAAGAAGACATCCCCAATACTCTGTTCTCGCCCAGCCGAAGCACCTTTTTTTCATCCACACACGGAACGCTTTTTAAGACAATTTCATCATTTTCTACGCCGCAATTCAACAAAAAATCATGTACTTTACTGACAAAACGCATCGGCGACAACATTTGAACACCGTCGTCTGAACACAGCAACTTTTCAACCCCGGCGACAACCGTGCTTGTCGCGTCATCAATTTTTTTTAAACTATCCTCGCTCCCGCGCAAAAACCACTTAGAAACCTCAAAAAAAGCACTTTTTAACACAGAATAATCCATATACGCCTTTATACAGCCCCAATACTGCGTAATTCCAGATAACCGCAATTTATAAACTTGCAATGTTGATCGAAACGTCAAAAACTCAGTTACTTTCCTCACAAAACCCTCAAAAACCTTGATCTGAAAATAAAAAACAACCGCCCCGTCATTCGATATACAGTAACTATTCCCGTTTCTATCCACGCCGTTAGACGACACCTCACAGAAAAAAGGAAATAGGTCGGAATGTGTTATATTGATAACACCGTGCCCGTCATTCTCTTGGAATAAGTCAATCCTTTCCTTCAGAGCCGTTTTCACCTATTTCCTCTTCCTTCTCTAATGCCTTAAATAAAGCTCGATAGTACACTTTCGGGAAACTCTCCCTATAGCCCAATACTATCGCGGGAATCCTTATATTCGCCCCGATGACGAAGAAAACGTTTTCTTCTAACTTTAAGATTATTTTTACGTAGATCCAATCTACAAACACCAAAAAACCACCTATAACAAACGCTGGTGTCCAACCAGACCAAAAAAAAGAACTCAAAGAAAATGTGAACGAAAACACAACCGCATTAATCGAAATCGCGGCCATATCTAAGCCAAAATACGTTGGATTACACGACGCTATTGGTACACAGTTCTTTTTCATTTGTCTGTCCAAATTTTTAACTTATCGTCACCCTCGTTGATAAAGTCGCTTTTATTGCCACCGCCCCGTAACATATTAAAGATATCATCGCTTTTAGCCAACACGGCCAAAAAAATCGCAATACCGATAAACGTCAACCATTTCGAACTTAGTTGTTGTTGCGACCACCCTTCCATAAACTGCCAAATCCCAGTACCAAATGCAAGTACATAAGCAACTCCTTTGATCACGGCAAAAATCCCTGTGTTAAATCCTGTTAATGTGTTTTTCAAGTTGCCGTCTTGCGCAAACAAATCCCCAAACGCAACAAACGCCAACAAAACTAAACATCCCGACAAGAACATCCTCTGCCAACCACCAAGATCTTTAAACATGCTTACCTCCTTTGTTTAGTGTTTATCGTTCGTTTCAATCTAACATCCACTTCTGACCGCCCTTCTGAACCTCTGTAACCCCCCCCATACTCGAAAACGCCTCATATATCTTATCAGATGCCGTCAACAACGACAAAAACACCGCTATCCCTATAAACTGCAACCATTTATGCCGTAACGTACCCGAAAAATACGCTTCCACAAACATGTACGCACCTACGCAAAACAGCCCCGCCACTATAATCCACTTCACCGTATGAAATATCTGCCCGTTCATCTCCCGCAGCTTATTTTCAACGTCTTTCGTATCAAATTGTATGCTGCCGTAATCCGTATTGCGCTGCTGCCCCTCGGCAACACCGCCCCCCGACAACAACACTCCTACAAACGCCAAAACCGCAAAAAAACGACCGTTTTTCATCTAATCGAATCCGTTCCCCTTGCCATGTTTCCGGCAAGACAAGCCTAAAATGTAATGCTGTACCACACCAAATAACCGCCTAAACCCAATCCCGCCGCCATAAATCCAAGTCCAAGCCCCGTATGCAAGTCTACATCCCCTTTCAGCTCCTTTAACCGCTCCTGCCCGGCCGCGTAACCAACGCCGACCGCTTTCGGATCATAATCGTTGTACTCCTTCGCCGAACCCGCCCACCTGCCCATATAAAACGCCCCGGTAACCGCGCAACCGAGCGCAATCGGCCCCAAAACCTTCAGCCGCTGCGGGAGGCGCATCTTCCCCTCTGCCGCCTTATAATCCGCGTTTAACGGCGGTTTCAATTCACGCGTCTGCGACGACGCGACATAATCAATCGGAACCGCCGAGACCGCCGGGGTCGCCGGAACCGCCGAGACTGCCGGAACCGCTGGAACAGCCGAGGTCGCTGGAGCCACTGGAGCCGCCGGAGCCGCTGAGGCCGCTGGAACCGCCGAAGCCGACACGACAGGTGTCTTCTCTGCCGGTGTTTTTTCGTAACGTATCGGCGGCTCGTAAGTTATCGGCTCCCTGTCAAAGACCGTAAACCGTTTGTCCCTTATCTGCAAATTCACCCCGTTCGCCCAAAACGAGGTATTTAAGAGCTTAATATTATCGCCGCAGCAAGACTTAACGCCGACGCTGGCATTGGATATCGCCGCATACCGGATATCGACGGTTCCGCCCTGGAACACCTTAATCCCGGCCCAGTCATGCGGAGCTCCGGCGCCCGATTTAGCCCGTAACGACATCAATAACACCGGTTCCTGCGGCTTCCCGTCTATGATCAGCGTCCCCTTTACGTCCAATCCGGCAAGCGGGGCGAAATACACCTTCAACCCCGCCGGGATAACCAAGCCGTCCCCAGGTTTGACCTCGTACGACTCCTGAACGATAAAGATACCCTCTTTTTCGTCGTACTTGGCAACCCGCTCAATGGACAATAGCTCACCAAAAGACCCTGTCACAAACAAACAAAAAACAAAAAATAGCTTAATCCTCATTGCTTATCCCCCCACACAAGCGGCAAATGTGTGTCAGCCCAAGAGTCTATTTTTTTTGTAAACCATTCGGTACGATAATCCTCTTCCGGAATAGCACCCAAAAGACCTGTAAATATATTATACTCCTTTACATACGCAGCTTCCACTCGGTCTCGCACTGAAGCATAAAGCGTTGATGATGGAGGACTATCAATTGGACCCACTTTACCAAACGATCTATACCCCACCCTATGCGAAAAATTATCAAAATACTCAACTTTCCGTCCCTTTGTATCTTCAAAAACTAACTTCTTGGCACATGTTTTCTTCACTCGGAACCGTTCTACTGGCCAATACTCTCTTGCAGAGTCCAAAACAACACCAACGCTATCAACAAAAACCACATGCAGCCCCGCAGTTAAGTCACTCCCTTTCAATATTTTTGTTTGTAAAACACTTATTACATTTGTAATAAGATCCACTTGATACCACGTATATTCACCATACTTCATATCCTTATTCAAGTAATACACGATCATAGGCGCAAACAGTGGTGGACACGCACTCACAGCCTTCACTAGAGTACCGTCTTTTTCAAAATCATTTTTAAAATCAAACGGCCAAAGAACATCTACACCAGCAACCTGTTCTGAGTACACTTTAACTGTTACATCCCCTTTAACATTACTAAACCGTAAATTTGTTTTATTCGTATCCAACGCATCAATAACAAGCTGATCACTGACCACGCTATCTATCGGACACCTTATCTCAAAACCAGCATCTTTCGTAAACATTCCACCGTCTCGTCGTCTTCCATTTATAGTAGCATAATTGTATGACAAGGGCGCATTCAAGTACGTCGCTTCTTCATGGGCGAGCACGTCTCTATCGGCACGCATATAATAACCATACGCCCCGCATTCTTTAATCCCGGACATACGCAACACAACCTTATCCCCTGTATTCAACTGATAACCTCCCGCCTCAACTCGTTGCTCGTCTGTATACATTCCACCTCCAAGATCTTTTTTCGCATAAACAACATAGTTTGAATCTTTGGGATGAACAACTTTCAACAAAAACTCTTTCAACACAATTTTCACCGCATAACGTGTAATTCTCGATTTACGATAACGCACAACACTGTTCAACGTATCAATTTTTGCTCTACATAATGCTATGTTGAATTCGCGCCCTATCATACTTTTATGCACATTTAACACAAGCGAATCCGCAACACTCCTTACCCAGAATAAACTATCAAAAATGAGCGAAGGATTTTCATCAGAGAACTCCCACATGTCTCCAGACCAATACCAAAACACACCTTTAGCATCAATTTGTTTATAATCCGACACTCTCAAAACTACTTTCCCTCCCACATCTGGCACGGCTAATTCAATATTTGACGATACCGTCAATCCTAGACCAATTGTCACATGAAAACTCGTATCAACAACCCCGTCCGACCAAACAGTATCCTTAACGTAAATTTTAACTTTTCCTTCATAATCTCCCTCTATGCTAAAATCAAATGTTTTCTCAAAACCACTATCTTTACCCAAACTCATCATTATTGTATCACCCTCCACTCTCCCAGGAATAAACACCGTCACGCTATCAATCCACGGTAAAACCGCCGCATGAGGCTCCATTTTGAAAACAATATCCTCGAACACCCAACCGTCTATACCCACGGAGTCCGTCTCTCGTCCGACCGTAAACGGCAACAAATCCATCAACGTTCCCGTCACATTCACATAAAAAGGCACATCATAGTAACTTCCCGCCCCTTTATACTCGTACACACGTACAAATCCCGTATAAATTCCAGCTGATACGTAGAAAACAGAATCTGTCAGTGTCGATAGGTTCATTTTTTTCCCTACAACACCGGAATCTTTCGACGCAAAAACAAATATTGAATCTATATAACCCGCGTTCCTCTCATCATACAAAGACACTTTCACTTTAAGAGGAACAAAACATGTTCCATTTATTACTTCCGTTCCGCTTATAACTTTGCCGTTCTCATATAATTTAACTCCCCCCACAGACACTTCAAACCTCACTTCTCCCGACGATTCTTTCGACTTATCCTCCGTACACGACACCAAAAACATCAAAACAAACGCCGACACCGCCAAAATCGCCACTTCAACAGTTTTCTTAAACATGATAAACTCCTTTTTTATTGAAAATTTGAAAGAAATAGTTATCGTTTAAACAAATTAAGCACCGAATCGGCCTCATTATACCATTTTGTGTCCAAATCGTTCTTCGACTTCACTAAAATCCAAGCCTCTATTACATCCCTGCCGTCAGCTTGCCCCTTTTTAAACTGTCCGAACATCGCCTTCGCTCTTAAATACTGCATCTCTCTACTCGGCGGCACGATACTGTATATCTTTAAAACCTTGTCGAATTCTCCGTTTTTTAGCGCAATCCACGCGCTTTCAACCCCCTCGGCGGCCGCTGCCGACCGATCACGCCCGAAATCTTTCGTCTTCGCCGTAACAACCCGTACCTCGTTCCTTTCGGATGCTATACGGGCCCGAGACACCATTGGTGCCGTTTCCGGCTTACCAAGAGCCGTCCCGCCGCTGTCGCCCTTCACTTCCAATACCGTATTTATCTCTTCTTTTTCATCCGCCCGTACTTCTTCAAGCGAAGCAACTTTTGACGACTCCGACTCTATATCCGCTTCCCCCGAAACCTTCCCAAAACCTGACTTCCGCGTAAAAATCGCGGCATCTTCAATGTAATCCTGCTCTTCCTTCGTAAGTTCCGCCTCCGTACCCGTCCTCAAACTCGGCATCTCGTCGCCGCCTTTATCAAACTCGCCTCCCCCACGCAAACCAAACGCCGCCTCAAACCCTAACGACAATACAAAACCTCCCACTGCAACCAATAAACAACTCACGCTTATTATCTTTTTCACGACCTCTATACCGGCGTTATTTTTATTGTTTATCATCATACCCTATTACACCCTCAAACTGTTGCACCAACATAAAAGCCACACACCCCCTGACAAATTTTTCAAGCATTCCGAACCCGGTTGCACCTAATAATTCCCTATTCTCCATAGCTAACGTTTTAACATCATCCACCCGACGATTCAACCAACTTAGGTTTAAAGCTCCTATTCTAAGGCCATCCAATTCCTTAATGATCTTTATATCTAATCCCAAGTCAAAATCTTCTATTATACCCTCCAATTTCGTCAAAAAAACATCCACCGCCTCTTTTTCCACTATCTGAAACCCCGTGCTTTCGCTCATAATCACGCCTCTTTCCGTTTTCTTTTCTTTTTCTTACTTGATTTAGCCTTCACTCTACGTTCCAAATCCGACTGCACCCGCAACCCCATCGCAACAATACGTTCTTTGGATTCGCCGGACACCCGCCCCAGCAACCGATGTATCAATCCGAAAAACAATATCGACATCGCGACAAACAATAACGACCAGATCATCAGATCGCTCTCCAAATTTTCAGCTGCTCCCGTTGAAAATATTTCACGGGTACACTGATTGTAAAACCCTTATGCACACCTAATTGCATTATAGCCTCATCGTCAATCGCCGCCTCAGCCGACAGCGGTCCCCAAAATACCATATCACGAACACCAGGCCATATTTCAATCTCCCACACCGAACCTAAATCTTCCGTCCCTAAAAACATAACTATATCGCCGACACGGATTTCCTTGCCGTCGCAATCATAATACTTCGGCATTTCAGGCACATATTCTTCTTTCTTTTTTCCAAAAATTCCCCAATGGATCTTCATTTGACACCCCTATCGCCAAGATCAATTAAACACATACTCCACCTTTTTTGACTCGCAATTCAACCGCAACCGCGCCGGAAAAACCTTTCCGCCCTTTTTGACCGACACAAACCCATCTATCTTATCCCGCGTCTCCCCGCTCAAAAACAGTTCCCTCACCACCGCCTCGGTCACATTCGGACTTCCGTTTTTATATATAACAAACCCGCACTTCGCCCTCTCACCGCAACACGCAAATCCGCTGTCGTTTTCCACCATAGGCGAACCGCAAAATTTACATTTCAAATCCAGCTTCTTTACCTCTCCCCCGACAGCCGACTCCAACTTACCGCTCTTATCATCCAAATACACCATTATATCATACTTTTTACCGGCCTTGCTTACCAAACCGGATACTTTCACCTGTTCGCCGCGAAACAGCTTCTCTAACATTTTTCTGTTGACCGCGTTATCTTTACCCCTAAACTTTTTATATACAATAAACTCACAGCCGCTATAATCATACGTCCCTTGCTCATTCTTCACACTCTTACGGTTTTCACAAACAAAGACACTCTCCGTCTCGAATATCGCCCCGCCGCACTTCCGGCATTTCAATCCCGTGTCTTCACCGCGTTTTTCGGCCCACGGCCACACCACCTTGCCGACCAGCGGCCGCATATCTTCCGTAAATTCTTTGCAAAACGCTCCAAATCCACGGCAAAATTCCTCCAAACTAAGCTCGCCGCACTCGACCAATTTCAGCTGTAACTCCATTTCCGCTGTAATTTCCGGTGTTTTCAGCTTAAACGGCATCACCTCTTCGATCAGTTTACGCCCTTTTTCCGTTGACCGATAGCTGCCGTCTTCTTCGACGATATATCCGACATCTTTGAGCGTGTCAGGGAACGACGACTGCGTCGCCGGTGTCCCTATGCCTTGCGTTTCCGACAGCATCTTCTTATATTTCGGGTTAATCACATCCTTGCCGCATTTCTGCATGGCCGTCACCAGCGTCGCTCCGATATAATATTTCGGCTTCGAACGCTTAATTCTCGGTAAATCCATATCATCTAACCCCGCCAGCAAACCACGTAACTTTTCCTCGTTCAGCCGTTCCGACATCTCCTCCACTGCTTCGCCTTGCTCGTCGCTTTCTTCTTCTTGTTTCAATCCGCGCGTCTGTAACAACGCGACATAATCCAAATACCCGCGCTCCAAATTCACCTTGACAGATGCCCGGAAAACTGCCGGTTCCGCCCATTCTATCGCCGCCGGCTCCCCCGCTCTATCCTCTTCTATCTCCAATTTATATTGCAAATACCGATTCGACGCCATGAACGACACTATCAATCGATTTTTAATCAATTCGTACAAATTCAAGTGATCCTTTGTAAATTCCTCTTTTTTAGCACTCTTCAACGCCTCAACCGACACACCGGTCGGCGCTATCGCCGTATGCGCGGACTCCGTATTTTTCACACAATCCGGTTTCACCGTTTCAGCCACCAAATACTTCCGTTGGTCAGCGTCCGCCAGCTCCCGCACCAAACCGTGATATATCGCCAAATCGCTCTCAGGCATACACGATGAATCTGTCCTCGGATAAGTCACAAGTTTCCACTCGTACAAATCCTGCAACAACGCATCCGTCTTTTTCAACGGGAGTTTCAACTCCTTATTCGCCGCTTTCTGCAAATCGGCTATATTAAACGGATGCGGAGGATTCTTTATTCCCTCGGCTTCCGAAAATTCCTTCAACTTAAACTTCCTGCCCTCCAGCATTTTCAACACCGACTGCAAATCAGACTCGCTTTCAAACTTCGTTTCCTTGCCCCGACAGTACAAAAACTTTATCCCTGCCCACTTCCCGCGCAACTGATAATAAAACGATTCCTTATATCCCTCCACCTCCTTATCCCGATCAACTATCATCCGCAACACCGTCGTCTGCACACGGCCGACGGATAATCCGTACTCCCCGGTCACGGCGGCTGCCGCCCGACTGCCTGTCATACCGACTTCCCAATCCGCCAACGTACGGCCGGTACACGCATCCGCCAGATTTTTGTACTCAGACAAATCTTTCATGGACGACCAGCTCTTATCCAAATCGCTGTCAGTCAAACTCTTGGCCCACAGCCGCAACATCTTAGGCCGCTCCATTTTGTAAAAACCGAATAACCTCGAAAATATCCCTTGACCCTCGCGGTCGGGGTCAGTCGCGCAAATGACTGTGTCGCACTGACTCGCCAATTCACATATTAAATGGCCGCGATCTTCTTTGGATTTATCCGTAAATTTATACGGCAACCTGCTCAAATCTTCCAGCAATATAGGCAAATACTTAAATCCCGTACCCTTTTCTCTATACTTCTTGTCATAGTCGCCAGGCAACGGTAAACCAAGCAAATGCCCGAAACACCACGTTATATAGTAGTTCGCCGACTCGAAATATCCCGACTTCTTCGCAAACTTCTCGCCGCCGACGTTACGCTCCACCATTTGCACGTAAATCTCGGCCTGAGAGGGCTTTTCAGCCACTAATAACGTTTTTCCTGACATTCCTCTACCTCTACTAAGTTAAAGTGTTCTATCAAAAAAAATGCCCGATTCACCCCTCCAAAACAACAAATATTCATACTGTTTTGATGGGATTTAAACGGACATGCCAATAGTTTTCTAAAAGATTATTGACAGAATTAAATGTAGCAAAAAAAACGATCCTTTTTTATTACCATAGGGAAAAAGGGGGAATACGTCGTTTTTACACGATTGGGCGGTGTTTGAGATGTACTGATAGGTGTGTAAATTATAGGATCGTTTTAATTAACCAATTTTGCAGACTGTTCCGAAAACCGGATAACCCTGCCGGCAAGTAGGATTTAGCCGACCGCACGGGCCCGCTTTGAGGCTCCGCGATCGGCCCGCGAAAAACGGCGGCGGTTGTCGATTCCTTCATGATTCCTCCTGCGCCGTCAGGCGGCGCTTATAACTCGTTTGCCCCGGCCGCCCCTTACACGGCCGCCTTTTTCACGGATCCACGTCGTGACCAGCGTTGACATATGCACCCCCTCGGCCGTCGCTATGCTCTTCAACAACGCCGCGTCGGCGGGCAGCAGACGCACCACGACTTGCTTCTTTTCGGGCAACTTCAAGGCCATCCCCCGTCTCAATTTACGCAATAACATACTATATAACTCGCCTAATAGCTCAATATAACATCTTTCCGCCGCGAATGCAAGAAAAATTTTATTTTTTTTCGGACCACCCAAAAAACACCCCGCCGAACCCGCCTAACGGCCCGATCCCGTTTTAGTGACCCATTCATGCACCATCAACGGAAAAAATCGCGACAACGCCCCGAAATAACGCTTCCCTATATCCAAAACATACCTATAATCCTGCAAATACATACGGACTCCGTACGTCTCGACTTTCATATCGCGATGACGGTCAAGCGCGTTCGACCACATAAACCCCAAATGCGCCTCCGCGTCCCCGCCGCTTTCCAGCATCCGCCGCCAATCCGACACGACGCGATGCCACATATCCGGGCCCTTCACGTTCCATCCGGCGCAACGCGCCAACACCGCCTTGTAATCTTCCTTCCCGACGTTAATCCGACGCGCGACCTTCGACTTGCCCCCGTCAATATCCGACAGGCGGTCTTCATAATCAACTATTACTGGCATGGCTCCCTCCGCACTGCGCATTTATAAACAAAAAGCCGGGAAAGGCTTTTTATGCCCCTCCCGGCTTATAATATATATATTATACCGCGCAAAAACAACTTTTAACGCCTACGCCGCCCTTAAAACGGCACCCCGTCGTCGGCGACGTCAGGCCCAGGACGCTCTTTTTGACGCTCCATATCCTTCCCAGCCTCCACAGCTTTAACCGGATCCCGACCGTAACCGTCGTGTTTCGCCAGTTCCTTATGCACCTGCACCAGTTGCGTGTCCATAGAATACGCTTTGTACGCCCCAACCATGCTGGTTATCTTGCTCATGTCCTTCTCGCCGAAACGAGGCACCCCGTCCAACACGCGCACCGCAGGTATGCCGACAGGTTTCATCTCCGGCACAAGCTCTCCGTCCCCGTTCTTCGTGTAAACCGGATCGCCCTTGACATCCAAACGCGCTTCCATCTTATACTCCGCAGGGGTGAACGTATACTCGCCCGTCTTGTAATCAACCACGTTCTTCTCAGGCTTGATCTCTACGCAGTTGTCCACGATTATCTCGCGCATCTGCGGAACCCTGTTGCCCAGCTCGCGAATCCCCGTCGCTTTATTAACGTCGAACGTCCTTACTTCCAACGTGTCGGGATCCACGTTCAGCCCGCCCTTCGCCAATTGCAGCACGTCTTTACGCGCGGCCCAATCCGCCTTTTGGCCGGGCTCAACCTTCGGCAGCACCCCGGCCGCCTCCAACGCCGCGTAACGGTCCTTGTCCGACGCGAAATCCCGCCCGGTTTCGCCGCGCTTCAATATCCCGTCCTGCCGATCTTTAGGCAAACCGTAATACTTCTCCAGCGCGGCGGCCACTTCGGGCGAATGCGCTTTGCGCCACTCAACCTCCATTTTAACCTTGCCGTCCTCGCCCCGCAGCGCGTTCCCTTCCGCGTCTTTAGCCACAACATACGCCGGACGCTGAACCTTCTTCGAGTCCGTCAACGTGCGCGGTATCTCCGCTTTATACTCCTTGCCTTCCTTATCGAACACCGTCCGGCTGTCGTACGTCACAGCCCGCAACGTCACTTCGGCGCGGTTCAAGTCGTATATCATGTCCCCGTGCTCGTTCTGCGGCAAAAACACTCGCATCATCACGGCCGACTTCAGCCCGACCGCCGTATTCTTGTCCGTCACTCCCGCCAGCATCGTATTCTGCTGCGAATAAATATTCGCCTGCGCCTCGGCCTTCGTCATAGGAACGCGCTCCCGAACGTTCTTGCCGTCCTCGCCCACTATAGGATTCCCGGACCCGTCCAGCTTCGTCACAAGCTTCATCGACTTCGTCGGTTCGTTCGATGTGGACAGCGTAACCTTGTTCTCCTTATACGACTGACCCTTGCTCACCATCTTGCTTGCCAGCGCAAGAATGCCCTTCACCGTCTTCGATTTATACACATTCAACTCCGACACGTTCCCCGCACGCTTATCCAACCCTTTCTCCAGCGTCTCCAAACGCCCCGGCGACAACGCCACTCCTTGATCTTTCGCAAGCCGCTCGATATCCTCCAGCTTCATACCCGACACGTCGAAATTCGACGACGCGATCTCGGCCAGGCTCATCGACGAACCCTTAAACGGACGGCCGGGCAGCGGCGTAAACTCCGCCGCCTTGCCCCGGCCCGCAGACGCTTGTTCCGGCTCAGGCTCCGCCGACTCGACTTCCGGCGACGGCTCGTCAACAACCCCGAATTCATCGGACAGCTCTTCAAATTCGTCAGGCAGCGTCTGTTCGGATTCCGCCTCCGGCTTCACCGCATGTTCTACCGCGCTCTTCGTTTTACGACCCGCCATAACCGCCTCCTTCTGGTTGGTTTTATCGCTCAAGGTCTTATCGACCGTTTTCTCCTTCTTAAAATCATCAATCATCTTATTCGCCGCAAAAGCGAACTGTTGCATCTTATCAGCCTCATATTCAAGCCGCCCTTCAAAATCATCTTCATAACCGCTGTAAGCGTCCATTTTAAAACTCTTATCCAAAAACTTCTGAGCGACCGTCCTGGAATCAACCCCCGTCTCGGAAGCAATCCTGTCTATATAAAACAAAACGCTGCCGTACGGATCAAACCGCGCGCTCGCGCCGAGACGTTTGAACTTGTTACGAAGAGCGTCGTCGGTCTCGTAATCGAGGCCGAGTTTCCTATCGTCAATCCGCGCCATAACCGTCCCCTTTCGTTCTTTCAAACCTTTTTCGACCAGCGTTTTAAATCGGGTTCAAGATTACATTAATCAATATAATATTTTTTTCGATTTTTTGCAACATTTTTGCAACATTTTTGCAACAAACCCGTTTCTAAGCACGAAAACCGCGTTTTTGACCCTGTTTTGACCGCCTCTCACGCCGCCGAATCCGATGAAAACCGGCTCCGGGCGGTCTTCCCGCGCTTTCCTCGCGGCGTGATGCGCGTCTTCAGCCCTAATTTATTTTTAATATTTTTTGGGGACGGGGACATTCCTGTCCCCGTAACGCCCGTTGGGTAGCTCGCCGCCGCCGGCGGCGAGATTCAGGTTTCTTAGTCTTAATTATTACAGCAACAATCAGCAATAAAATTTTTCGGTACCCGATTCCCGCTCGCAAAGTACCATTTATCCTATGCGTCAACATAAACATGTTGACGCAAATACAGTCTACGAAAGAAAACCGTCCGCTTTCGATGCATTATCTTATTTTATCATAACGGCTGCCGCCACGGTTCCCTTTCGTGCGCCGGCCGTTGGCGGGGCGGGTTCACCGCCCTGCCCTCCCCTAAACTTTTTTAAAATAATTAAAAAAATAGTTGCTTTTTTAAGAAAAATATATTATATTATATATATGGGACGTGAAGAAAAAATATTAAAAAATACTGAAAAAAAATAAAAAAACTATTGACTTTTGAACAAAAATATATTATATTATATATAGAGGGTACGAAAAAGGCATCTTAAAAATAGGTCAGGCAAAAAGATGAAAATAAGCAACGGATACGCGAATTACCCTGTTACCTGGCGGGAGTATGTAGCGGTAAAAATGGCCGACAACAACAAATCCGTTGAGGTGGTGGCGGCGGAGTCCGGTATTATGCCTCGGACGCTCCAAGCGTGGCTGGACGGCAAGCGCGAGATGGGCGATATGACGCTGGCGCGTATCTATGCGGCGATAAATAATCAATAACCATAAACCGAATTGAGGCCGAAAAATGAAAAGTATTGAAACGATCAAGAAGTTGGCCGACACCGATGCGGTGTTTGTCGCACTGGTAACGGCGCGTTATAACGCGGTGATGGAGGGACGGGATTTGAGAGAGGCCGCCAGATTGATTAAGGATGTATTGCATATGGATTTGGGGGCGGAATTAGAAGAAAAGTTCAATCTTAATCATAAGAAAAACGTTTCGACAGAGCGCGCGCTCGACGAAATTTACGGATATGTTTGGCAGGATGACGATAAAGCGTTTCTTGTTTGCGGGCTGGGATGATAAACCAACCGGGGCCGCTGCCCCAAAAGGACTAAAGCAATGAACGAAATCAAAATTTTTGAGGATGACCCCGAACTCGCCGATCCGTATTCAGGCCGAACGCAGCCGCAATACTGTACGCCGTACGAGGTATACGACCGCCTCCGCGAAATGCGCACCGCCGAGGAAAACGAGTTCTGGCAGCTGCTGCCGGACGACCTCGCCGAGCTTGCCGCCCAGGACGAAAACATGAGTCACGACATGAACCGTTCCCGGATGTACTACTACAGGGATAAAGCCGATGGAATCCTTGAATCCTTCAGCGACGACGATATACCGTATATGGCCCTCGCATTGCACCAGGCCGACGCCGGCAGAACTACGGGCTTTGATACGTCGGAGATTATCGCTACCCTGCTCAACAATAGCGAGGCCGCAAAAACGGTCGGGTTGAAGAGGTTGGTATGCGAGCATATCCTGAAAAACGACCCCGCTAAAAAGAAGCGGTACGCCGAATTTATCGAAACTTTGCAGATTGAAGTAAACGACTGCGATAAACGGCAGGATTTCTGTTCTATTTTTGACGCTATATTAAACACTATGAAAGCGTTGGGGTGGTTGGTGGAGCGTGACGGTATCAGCGATGCAGGACTGTTGAGACGCGACGTAAATACGCTTTTTTTTGTTTTGAGGGAGCGCGTATTAAAACTCGATCTCGGAAAATATCTTGTCGTTTTCGTCCAGGCCAGGGAACTTTGCCTGAATTTCGACAGATACGTCCGCGAACTCGGCGCGACCGTGCAGCTGAACTGCGACCTGAAAAAATTTTACGCCCAAAAAGAAGCCGTGCTGTTGGAACATTACAAGGCTAAAGAGGAGGCCATGCGCTTGGAATACGAAGCGAAGATCATGGCTCTGGGCAAAGCGGGGTAAAACCGGCATCGGCCGTACAGATAATCAAGTTAAACATTTAACGCAGGAGGATGTAACTGATGACGGCGCGAATCATGGAAATTGTCCGCCCCCTTGATAATGAGGGCAATGAGCTGAACTACTATTATCGCGGGTGCGAAGTTTTTTATACCTGCCCTCATTGCGGTACTGAAATAGATGGGGGGTACATGGAGTGTTTTCGGTGTGGGTATAAACTGCCGGACGCTGCTCGAATTTAAACCCGATTTGGGCGCAACCCGCGCCCGAAATTATATTTAATAAGCCCCGTTAGGGGCGGAACCTAAAAAACAAAGGAGACTGGCAATGTCACTGCAAGACGATGTAATTATGGCTATTAAGGCGGACGGCGGCAAATGGCTCTTACGGGCGTATTTGCCGCAAGAGGAGCGCGAGGCCGCATATCAATTTGACTCAATGTTTGAGCCGCCAAAGACAGCGGATGACAGAGTCGCGGCGGTATTGCGCAACATCGAGTCGGCGGTCAGCAAGCTCATCACGCCCAACAGTCGTGACGAAGTGTACACGGGGCTGGACGTTGCGTATGCGATTAAGCTCACCGAGGCGGTTATCGCGAGACGTGAGGCCATGCGCGATAAGGGGCGGCTTGACCACTTTGACGAGTCGCTACGCAATGGCATTGAGCGCTACGGCTTTGATGAGGCGACCAAGCAACTAATATATGACATGGACCTATAGCCACATCAAAAAGGGGCTGCCTCTCGGCGGCCCCTCCATCCATATATGAACCGGCTAAATTTTCGAGCTTGCTATTCATCTGCGTCTGTTCCCTCTTCTACCACAAATCTTTTAATGTTATTCGCGTCAAATAGCTGTGTCAAGGCCGCATTAACCGCCCCCGAAACTGATGCTCCGGTCTTGCGTTTATATATCTTCATACGCGCAAGATTCTCTTTGGATATTAATATGGATGTCTGCCCCCGCCTTTCTAATGCGCTGCTTTCTGTTATATCTTTTCGGCTGACATTCGCCGGATCGATATTATTTTGGGAACTCTCCATCAACGCCTTAACCTTCTCCTCTGCTTTGCTGTCCCGACCGTCGCTGCTTTGGCCGCCCTTCCCTGGAACCTCCGGCAGTGGCTGAGCAATCGGCGGGGGCACAGGCGCAACGGCGTTGGCGGTGCCGTTTTTACTCAGAGATAACGCACCGCCCAAGCGCGCTTTAACGGATTCGCCAGGTGCTTTAATCAAACTCATAACTAACCCCTTTCTTGTGTTTCTGCTGAATTTTTTACAAAAAGATTCCTTGCCCTGCTTTTATTAAGGTTATCCGTCGCGATCTCAGAACGATACTCTTTCACTTTTTTTATAAGCTTATCAAGCATCTCTTCCTTGTTGAACTCGAAAATCTCGCAAACAAGGTCGTGGAAAACCAACGTTCCTTTGCTCCGAGTGAAAGAAAAAAACATTGATTTACTGGCCGCAACGACTTTTTCGAATGTTTCGTCTTCGGGAATTATCGTGTCTAATACGCTCGCCGAATATGTCGCGGCCACGGCCTCAGATGCGATCCTGCGGGACGCTATTGTTTCTTTGTACATGTTCCTGACGATCATTATGCGTTCTGTAGGGATTTTGTACTCCACTTGCAAAATTCGGTACATTTCAGCCAATCCGTCCAACGCATACTGCCGCAACTGCACTGGCAACAAAAATGCGGTCGAGCAGTTAATCGCGCATATGGTGTTGTGGCTCAAAGTCGGCGCGTTGTCAATCAGCACAATATCGTACTCTAACGACTTAATAACATCGCACTCCAATACATCCTTCAGCGCGTCGGGACGCGCAACTATATTATCCAAAGCCCGGCCGCCTGGTATGCAGTCCAAACCGTCAACCATGCTGCCGTATATCGCCTCCGCAACAACATCGTTCAATTTCTTTGCATTCAGTTTCTTTGCGGGTGTCGCCGCAGCCGCAACGAGCACATCGGCCAATCCTTTCGTGCAATTGCGCAACTTAATCCCAAGCGATGTCGATAAATTATGTTGCTCATCGTTGTCGATCACGAGTACCTTTTGGCCGAGAATCGTTAGGCATTGGGCGAGATTCGTCGTAATCGTTGTCTTCCCTACCCCGCCCTTCTTATTCAAAATCGATAAAACAAACATAGACACCCTCCTTTTCGTTTAATGGCGCAACCTCTCCTGCGGTAGGGCCGTTGGCGACCCTGGCGGAACCCAGCAATCCCCTCCCCCGCTCTCAAATCAACTAAAATACACCAAAATATCATAAATACACTGTTTTTAATACTTTACGGTACTCTATAATGTATAAACACACTTTACACTACTTTTATATTAATTACCTTAAATAGCCACTAAATCACCATATACATATAATATACGTTATTTTTTAACTAATGTCAATACTTTTTTTTATTTTTAATGCGAAACCATTATTTTACACCATAATAGCACTTAATACAGCCAAATACATCTATTTAATGTCTAAAACAACCATATTACATTATTATTGATACTTTACAGCACTTTACGATACTTAGTAACTTATCACACTACTTTTATATCAAACTACTATAAATAGCCACTAAATCACCCGTATATATATAATATACGTTATTTTTTAACTAATGTCAATACTTTTTTTTATTTTTAATACTAAACAACTAAAACATGTCAAAGTATCATAAATACACGGTTTTTAATATTTTACGGCACTTTATAATGCCTAAACACACTTCACACTACTTTTATATTAATCACCACAAATAACAACTAAATACATCATTATTGATACTTTACTGTATTTTATCGTGTTTTTACACCAAATAGCCGCTAAATCACCGTATATACATTGTTTTTCAAGTAATATCAATACTATTATTTACTTTTACCGTATAGTATTACTATTCACTTACAATACACTATGTTATATAAATATACACAGTTCGGCTCAAAAATATTATTTTATAAGACGCTCGGTCGGTTCTCCTGCGGTAGGATAGGGTGGTGGGCGTCTCGATCCTGGCGGAACCCTGCCGGATTTCGGCTCTTGACGGCGGTTTTCGAGGGATTTTGGCCGTTTTTTATGCCCTTTTATGATCCAGGGAGAGGCTGCTGCAGGGTAAACCACCCAAAATGCCCGTTTTTTTCGCGTTTAGACGCGATTTGGCGGCTATTTGAGCCCTGGGACAGTCAAGGGGTGGCTTGCGTTCGTTATGGCGATTTTTGAGGGGATTTTGAGCGTTGTTTAGGCCGGGGGAGGGGAGAGCTGGGATAGTTGAGGCCGTTGACCTGGTTTTTGACTTTGACGTTCTTCTTTTCGGCGAAGCGAAAAACACACACCCTTGTTGTTTGTTTACAAGATTTGTGTTTTGTTTTTATCTTTACAAACACAAAAACAAAAAAACATGCGCGCGCGCGCATACATATTATGCCGAAGCCGAAAATGGTACCCTAAAAGCGGAGATGGTACCTTGATTGCGGAAAAAAATGGTACCTTGAAAGCGGGGATGGTACTCTGAAAGCGGAGATGGTACCCTAATTGCGGAAGTGATGGTACCCTGAAAGCGGTGATGGTACCCTGAAAGCGGTGATGGTACCCCAAAAGCGGTGATGGTACCCCAAAAGCGGAGAAAAATGGTACCCTGAAAGCGGGGATGGTGCCCTGAAAGCGGGGATGGTACCCTGAAAGCGGAGATGGTACCCTGAAAGCGGAGAAAATAACCTCCAAAAAATAATCTGAGAATAGTACCCTGAAAGCGGAAACCACTCATTGGCCGCCAAAAACGAAATTACATAAATTTATGTAAAATTTAATTCAAAAAAAATAAAAAAAATTTGCTTTTTTACAAAAAAAATATTATATTAATATTCAGGAAATAAACGTTTTTTCAACAGAACAAGGATAAAACTGTGAACAGCAAAAAAGTAGACCCTAACTTTGTACAAGAATGGATAAAAGCAAATCCAGATATATACAAAGAATTAAAGGAAAAATACCCTGAAACAGCTGACGAAGACTTTGTATCGCTGGAAATAGCGGTAGCATCTACCGACGCTGAGAATGAAAACAAATCAGCGGATAACGAATTATCGGCGATTAAAAGCACTGAAATCATCAGAACTTTTGAAAACCCGACATACTTAAAACATCTTAGCATAATCGACAGTAAAACTATCGGCAAAAAGCTGAATTTGGACGAACAAAATTTACACGATATTCTTTACAAAATCATGAGCGACGTTCACTTTGAATTTCAAATATATCGTACTACCAAAACGTTCTTATTTGAACAATTAGGATGGATAACGGATCATCGCTCCTATAAAGAATATCACCAAAAATTATACGATCTCTTCGAATCACTGCGTATAAACGGCCGTGAGTATAACATATTTAAACGATACACTGGTGTGGATAAAATAGATTGGGAAAAAATATCTTTTATTTCAGGCTTTATAAGTGAACATTCTATGAAATCAGACAATATTGATAACGATATTGTAGAATTTTCTATCGGGACCAAGCTGAGAATATTGCTTAACAACCCTAAAGCGTTCGGGCGGCTAAGCATAGATATTAATATTACATTCAAAACACCGCAAGCCAAAAAACTGTATGAATATACTATCGCGGAATGCGGCTTGCGATACAACGAATTGATCAAAAACGGTAAACTGCTTATACAAATTGTAGGCATAAAGGACAAAATACATCCATTGTTAGAGATCACCAACGAAAAACTGACAAACAAAAAACTAACGATATTAATGGAAAAAACATTGATGGAAATCAATGAAAATCCATTAAGTAAAGTTTATGTTAGGGCTTTAAAAATGAATGAAAAAACTGGGAAAAAAAAGCATGTCGAGCCGATAACCAAAGGACTAAAAAAAATTATAGGATACGAGTATCTTATCGTAGAAAAATCGGCCGTAACCGAGCCGTCTTTATTTTTGGCCAACCCTGAAGAATTGGACGAAATAGATAATAACGAGCCGGACGAATCTACAAAGAAGGCTATCGAAACATTGGGCACCATATACCCACAGAAAAATATTGTAATGAACATAATAAAAATAATTGAAATGAAATATCCGGAATATGATTTAAACGCATACATTTCGGAGTGTATTAAATATACTAAAAAAAGCAACACAACTAATTTCCAAGCGTATTTGCGGAAAACCATCGAACAGGACTACCCAAATTACACACAAATAACAAAAACACTCGCGGAAAGTCAAAAATCCACGGAAAATAAAAAATCCAAGATAACCGCCAGAGAATACAAGGATTTAGTGGATGGATACATTCAACGAAATTGGGACGCACTATCTACACAAGAAAAACAAACATATAAAGAAAACGCTGAAGCCAAGATAAAGGAATCACAAAATCAAGGTTACATTACATATATATCAGTGGAAGACTACGCGCAAAGTTTATATGTGGATTACTTAGAAGAAGCGGATCCAGAGTATAAACAAATATTATCAAAGAAACCATATAGATAAACGGAGCAACAAAAATGATAAAAATCCTTAAAAAAAGCAGAACCCTTTTTTTATTCTTTGCACACACTCGAAAAAGCACAAGCCAAAAAGCGAACAGGTACAGCCTATTCACTTTTTTTGTCTTTTCCACACACCAACGCACCTGCGGCGCATCTTCTGTACACACGCAACCCTTGAAATCCGCTCAAAAACACAATATTCATACACATGCCATACACACAACCCATGAAATTCGCTCAAAAAACGCGATTTCATACACACGCAAAGAGGCCGAATAGATGAACACGAACACCCCAAAAAACAAAAGAATCCATCTCGTATTAACGGACGAATTGGATTCAAAACTACAAGCGATTTGTACGGCATCCGGCGAATCAATGTCCGATGTTTTGCGGCGGTTGATCCAAAACGAACACGCAAAAATGAACGAAAATTATTCAGAAATTAAGACAACAAATGAGTTAATCCGTGATGAAAAATACGATGCTTTAGTCGATTTAATTAAAACAAAATTTGTGATGCAAAAGGAATTTATCGAGAATAATATCAATAAAAAAATAGAAGAAATCATTGAAAAAAGAACGAATAAAATCTTAGGTTTATTATACTGGGCGAATAAAACTCTAAGCGGTCTTTTTTATTTTGTATTCAGATTTTTATTTGATAAATATAACGTCAAAGACGAAGAACGTAAAAAAATCGGCAACGAAAATGAAGCCTATGCCCGGGAACATTTCCAAAGAATGTGTAAAGTTGTCGATGAACAAACGGAAGATAACATAAACGATTTAATCAAATATTTAAGCGAAAATTAAGGAGAAGAATCATGGCTAACTCAAAAACAAATTCAAACGTTAATAGGGACAACGTTAACGACAAAGGCACCATTGCCAATTCATTTAAAGGGTTTGAGGCTTTTGTCGCTCAGATCAAAATGTTTTGGCATATGATGTTTACTATTTTTTTGGTGATTACGTTGATTCAAGTAGCCATAATCATTACATTATATAAAATTACGAACGGAGGGATATTTACATTTAACATGAACGCCCAGCAGCGTTGTGTGGCTAAAATGTATAAAAAATTAGAGATAAACGACTATATAAATTTCGATATTTTCGGTGCTGGAAAAGGCGAAGATAAAACCTTTTTAGAATATAAATGCGAGGGGGGCACTCCGATTAAAATTTCAAAGAAAGAATTCAGAGAAAAATTCACAGATTATTCAAAAAAGCATCTGATGCCCAAATACAAATTTTGCGTTATAATTGTATATTTGTTTACGGGTATACCGCTGTATTGCTATGGCTTTATTTACTTCATTCGTAAGTTAAATCGCCGCCACAAAGAAGAAACGGAAGATAAGTTTCTTCGCGGCAAAGTTATCACTACGGAGGAAGATTTTGAAACAAATAAAGACGATAGAATGAAAAAAGGCCGGCAAATAGCCATCACCGATAAAGTGAGTATTCCTGAATCGATTGTAACACGCCATAACTTTGTTATCGGCAAACCCGGCAGCGGAAAATCGCAACTTATCACACGTATTATCGATCAACTTATGTCGATGAACGTTAAAATGATAATACATGATTTTAAAGGCGACTTCGTCCCGATGTATTACGATGAGGATCGAGACTATATTTTTTGTCCGATTGACCGCCGTCACGTGGGCTTGAATTTCGGCGACATCAAAGAAATCGGGAAAGACGCTAACGGCAACAGACTTTATAATAAAGATGATCGCAAACCCTATCCGAAAGTAATGTTTGAAAAATGGCCTGAAGATTTTACAGATGAAAAGGGCGTATTTCATAAGAAAGGCTCGCCAAGATTAGATGAAAACGGAAAACAAATAAAGATTCCGACGGGCTGGACAGTATTTAACGACATAAAAGATTTAATGGACGTTGATGCTTTCGCGGCGGCGGTCATCCCGGACGCAAACAGCGGGGAACAATACTGGGCTATAGCCCCGAGAGATATTTTTAAGGCGATATTAATTTATTGCATTAAAAAAGATGCGCAACTCCGCGCCGAAGGGACGGATTTAGATGATGAAAAAAATGCGCATCTTAGGACCAAAACAAATAAAAAAATACGTGAAATGCTGCTTATGGGTATGGAAAAATTAAACGAACTTTTCAAGGAATTTCCTGTTGAATGCGGTGTCGGAAGCCAGCATTTGCAGGAGGCGAAAGTTGGGACGCAATTGTTGTCTTTGCTGTCGGCGAATACTTCCTTTTTCATCTATTTGGACAATACGGACGGCGACTTCTCCATTTCCAAGTGGATTCAAGACAATAATTCTACAAAACGGGTTATTTATGTTACGAACCAGGCGAAAGTGCAGGAAGCTCTAAAGCCACTGATCACAACATTTGTCGATTTTGCGACTAAAGCCCTGTGCTCCATGTTGGATGATATGGACAGACGCTTATACTTTATATTAGACGAGTTTGGTCAGCTCGCCAAAATCGGGTCGATTGTCCAGCTCCTGACCCAAGCCCGGTCCAAAGGAGGGGCCGCGTTCCTCCTGATCCAGGATCAAGCTCAGATACAAAACATTTACGGCGATAACCTCGTGAAGTCCATCGTGAACTCCTGCGGCAACAAATTTTACTTTGCGGTGGGGGACCAAACGACGGCAGACCAAATCTCCCAAGAACTTGGAACCATCGAGGTACTGCGAAACAAGGAAAGCAAGTCGTTCGGGGTAGGGGACTTCAAAGATACGATCTCTCAAAATGCCGACATCACGGAGACCAGGATCGCCCTTGCCTCAGAAATCCTGACGCTCCCGACGCTTACGTGCTGGGCCCAGATCACCGACCTCCCGCTTGTGCACGTCAAATTTTCGTATACCCCGCCCAGAATTAATACCGCCCCCGTAATCCTGCGGGACTTTGCGTTCGATGCGTCTTCGCCGAAGGCCGACAAAGAACTGGCAGATAAGGCGGACGCGGAAGAACTCGAAAACCAAAATAACATGGAGGTGCCTTTCGCCGACGGCTCTCAGGCGAACATGACGGTGGAAGCCATACTGAATTTGGAGAATCCGGCATTTAAAATAAGCATAAGTACGGATGTCGATGATCCCGACGGCGAAAGCGCGGATGCCGATGAGATCGCCGACGCGGAGATGGACCGCAAACCGGAACTAATAATGAAACAAGAACGAATACAGGACGTTGTTGAAAAAATCCCTGTCGGCGTAAAATGGGTATGAGAGGCGGCTATGCTATCAATATCTGATAAACTAACTGTAAGCGGAGCCGAAAAATACTATAATCAAGATAACTATTATCTTGAAAGTCAGGGTTATTTCTACGGCAACCTGGCCGACCAGCTGGGGCTCGAGGGTACTGTCAGCGAAACCCAGTTCAAAAACTTGCTAAACGGATATGCGCCGAACGAACCGACATATAAAATTGGAGACATCGTTCAAATTGACGGAAAGATCCGTCAAATTACCGAAATCGATGCCAAAAACAACGTTTTCAGTCATATAGACCCTGAAAAACCGCTCAAAAAGGCCAAAAATCACCCGTTACACACGCCGTTGACGCAAAATGCGGGCAAAGAAGACCGTAGGGCGGGTATCGATATGACGTTTTCGGCTCCAAAATCGGTATCCATACTGTCGTATCAGGATGATCGCATCCAAAGCCTATTCAATGAAGCCGTCCAGGAAGCCCTTGATTTTGCCGAGCAAACTTACACGCAAACCCGGCATAAAGATAAAAAAGGGACCGTCAGTTTTGAAACTACCGGCAACGCCGCCTTTGCGATATTCAACCACGCCACCTCCCGCGAACTCGACCCGCAGCTCCACGCCCACTGTATTATGATGAATATAACAAAATCATCTGAAAAAGATAAATATATGAGTATGGATTACGCCAAAATCTTGCAAAATAATCTTCTAATCGGACAACACTTCAGGAACATCCTTGCTATGAAAATGCAGCAGCTGGGCTATTCCGTTAAAGTTACAGATCGAAAAAAAGGCTTTTTTGAAGTAGCTGGAATACCCGACAAAATCTTAGACACCTTTTCCAAACGCCGGGAACAAGTAGAAGAACGTTTAAAAGAACTTAAAGCTCTCAAATTTAAAGATTTACCGGAAAACCAATTAACAACATGGGCGGCTGAGAGGGTTCAAACCCACACATCCCAAGATTCGCCGCATTACCTAAACAGGCTTGCCGCCGAAATCGAAACGCTTAAAAACTCAGACGAGCCGGTGTACGCATCGTGGAAAGAGTCCGAATTGGCGGTTTTAGCTACTACCGGCAGTCGAATCCGTAAAAAGAACGTCACCCAAGAATATGTTATTGATCAAATGAACAATACTCTAAGCGAGCACGGGACTTCGCTTTCCCAGTTAACCCTGACCGCCCAAAACTTTGACGGCCCGCCCCGCGAAAAAATGGAATTGAACCAAATCATTGACGCTACCATTGAATCGATAACGAAAACCGAATCGGCATTCACACGCGAGAATTTTATGAAACAAGCCCTAAAACAAGGGCTTTGCGATTACACATACGACGAAATAAACGCCGAATTTAATAAAATGTGCGAATCCGGCCAAATCATCCATTTTTGTAATGAGCATAAACCGAACAGCGGAGAAACGCCGCTTTTTACTACAGCCGAAATCAAAAGAGCCGAAGCTGAAAACATTGAAATCTGTAAAAGCTCGAAAACTAACATTTGCGTAGACGAAGCGACGGCCAATAAATTTATTGTCGAAAACAACAATACGTTACACGCTAAAAAGATATTATCAGCCGACGACGAAAAATTTAATGCATATATCAAAGATTTAGGCGAATCCGACAAAGACATAATCAAAAACTTAAGGACGCAATTCAATCAGGACAAAAACAGCTTGTCCCAAATCCACAGGTTATTTGAAACAAACCAAACAATTAAAGACTTTTTCTATAAAAAGGGGCAAGGGTTCACCCCCGGACAAATTGACGCATTGAAGCAGATGGTGGCTACAACCTGCCAAATATCGGTAATTCAGGGTGATGCAGGGACTGGCAAGTCGTTTTCGATGATGTACGCCAAAGAGTTGTTGGAGAGCCAGGGCTACAACGTGCGAGGGCTTGCGCCGACAGGCAAAGCGACCGACGAACTCGCGAAAGCCGCAAAACTTGAAGGTTCGCTTACCGTAGACAGTTTCATCTTGCAGTGGGAGGTAAACCCAAAATTCAGAAAACAATTTGCGCCCGGCAAGGAATGCTTCGTTGTCGATGAATCCGGCATGATAGGTTCATTGGCGGCAAACAAGCTGCTGAAAATTGCCAAAGAAATCAACGCGAAAGTGGTCTTCGTCGGCGATAGAAAGCAATTTGCGGCGGTTTCTGCCGGAAAATTTTTTTCGGATCTCCAGGACAAGGCCGGTGTCGATATGGCGGTCATGGAAGATGTTATGCGCCAAAAAACTATCCAAACCAAAGCGATTGTTAAAGCTATATCGTCGAAATCATTTAAGGCCGCATTCAATTACTTGTTAGGCTACAACAAAATCGACATTAAAAAATCTAAAGTCAAGAACTACCAAATCGGCCAAAAATTGCTGTTTGACCAAAATATTAAATCGGCATACAACATTCCGCCCAATACAAACGCCGAAATCGTTGATATTAAAAAATCACGGTTAACGGTACGTTATACATTACGTAACGGCAAGGAAGAGATCGTAAACATCGACCCAAGAAAAGCGCACCGTGAGTACACGGTCTATTCAAGAGATATGAATAACAAAGACCAGCAATTCACAAATTGCATATCCGAAATTAAAGATGAAGAAAAGCGGTTACATGCCGTTGCCGATGATTATCTTCAGTGCCTTGAAGACGGTAAAGATGCTCTTGTTATTACAGCTACCAATGACGATAGGCGAAAACTAAACACGATTATCCGTGAAACGCTGATACAGCAAGGCAAGGTACAAAACGTTGCCGAGTTCGCCGTGTTGGAACCGAAGAGTATCAGCAACCCTAAAGATGCGAGCGGGTATCAAGTCGGCCAAGTCATAGAAATAGACGAAGCATGGCTAACGATACGTGAAACAAGCGAACAAGCCGAAAAAATACCTGTAGAAATTATTGCAATAGATCAGGATAAGAACACAATTACGGTCAAAGACCCTAACGGGAATGAATATACCATAAATCCTTACGATTTTGGCAAAAATCCTCCTTCGGCCTTTAACAAAACAACAATGATGCTGGGAATAAACGAAAAAATAGCTTTTTTGAAAAATGAAAAAGTCCAGACGATAGCAGGAGAGAAGGTTAATATCCGTAACGGACAAATAGCCACGATCATATCTTTGGACAGAGAAGGTAATGTAATAGCCTCTACCGGCGAGGGCGATAGCGAACAAAAAGTCAAATTCAACATCAACAGCGAATATAATAAAATCACTACCGCATACGCATTATCATCCCACAAATCCCAGGGCATGACCGTCGATAAAATCATTTGGCATGCAAATACCGCCAAAGAAATATCGACAAATAGCTTTTATGTGGCGATAACACGCTGTAAAAACGAAGTCAGTGTCTACACGGACGACACAGAAACATTACAAAAAAAAGCGCAAAAAGAGCAAGAAAAATATAGCACCGTCGTTGACGATAACTTTGAGTATGATGATGATAAAAAAAACACAAAAACCCATATCCGAACGATCTTCGATGACTGCGAACGTGCTTACGTTAAAGACACTAAAAACACCGGAGAACCCGAGAAAAAATTGACAGACTTTAACGACTGTGAATATACATATGCTAAAGACACTGTAAAAACCGTAAAAGAACAAGAAACATATAACTTATCATAAAAACCTTAAAAAGGAGCTGTAAAATGAACATCACCAAAAAAGAGGCTAAGAACCTAAAGGCCACCCTTGTTCAGGCCATCGACAATTGTATTACCTACAACTTGCTTCAGTACGCCACTGACGAAACGGATGAGGAGGAACCATCGAAATTGGACAAAATAATCAAAATGCTGAGAAAGCATCCGTGGGCACAGGACAAAGCGTACAAAGACATCCGGGATATGATTGAGCTTGTCCAGAACGCCCAAAATTTAAGCGGCAACCCGGCACCGAAGACGGGGCGTGGCCAAAAGCCTAAAAATACCGCCGCACCTAACCCCGCGCCGGCGGCGGCCGCCGGAGCCGTGGCGGTCGGGCACAACCCTGCCGCAGCAACAGCGGCAACGGCGCAAACAGGGCAGTAAGCTGATATTCGGGGGCGAAAGCCCCCGTTTTGTGTGTAAAACGGTACTCTATCAGCGGAAATCAAGTACCATAATTATGTAAAAATACTTGCTTTTTTACCAAAAATATATTATATTGTATACACGTAAAATATTTTAAATTGTAACAAAAAAAGACAAAAAAACTTGCTTTTTTATCAAAAACATGTTATATTATAGAGTATAGCTTTATCTATAAACACAAACGGAAGCGATTTATGCAAATCAAAACAGATAAAGAATGGTTTGCCATAAAAGAGGTTAGTGCTATTGTCGAAAGGAGCATACCGACTATCCGTAAATGGATTGACAACGGTATACTGCCGGCAGTCAAATACGGTGTACACTATCAAATTAGAAAAAACGAACTCGAAACATTTATGCAGCATACTATGCCTACTATCGGGAATCGCGATAACATAACTAAAACGAGCTTAAAAAATTACTATACTATTGAAGATGTGTCCAAAATGTACGCTGTAAAAGAAGAGACCATCAGAAGATGGATTCGAGAAAACAAATTACCCGCACGTAAAAGCGGAAGGACATACTTATTAGAAAAAAATGTAATAAGTAACTACTTTCGTAACACAAATACAGACAACTATTATACTGTAGAAGAAGTATCTTCGCTCAGTAATATAAAAGATTATACTATTAGAAAATTAATCCGTGAAAAGAAGATACCCGCATTTAAAAGCGGAAAGATATATTTATTAGAAAAAAACGTAATAAGCACCATTATTGCAATGTGTAAATAGAGTAGGGGAGAGACCCAAAACCCCCGCCGCCGATCGGCCGGCCGCCTCCGGCTTGGCTGTGTCTCGCCCCCCGCCGCCGATCAGCCGGCCGCCTCCGGCTTGGCTGTGTCTCGCCCCCCGCCGTCGATCGGCCGGCCGCCTCCGGCTTGGCTATGCTTCGCCCCCCCGCCGCCGATCAGCCGGCCGCCTCCGGCTTGGCTGTGTCTCGCCCCATGCTGCCGATCGGCCGGCCGTCCCCGGCTTGGCTATGCTTCGCCCCCCGCCGCCGATCGGCCGGCCGCCCCCGGCTTGGCTGTGTCTCGCCCCCTATCGCCGATCAGCCGGCCGCCCCCGGCTTTGATGTATTTTGGTGTAATTCTTACCAACCTATACCAATTTATCAAAGGAGGTTTTTATGGTTTACGGCTACATCCGAGTTTCCACCGACAAACAGACGGTGGAAAACCAGCGTTACGAGATCAATCAGTTTTGCGCACAGAATACGATAGCCGTCAGCCACTGGGTTGAGGAAGTCATATCCGGCGTGAAGTCGGTTGGTGAGAGGGAGCTTGGGCAGATACTCAAACAAATGAAAAAAGGCGACACCATCATTTGTTCCGAGTTGTCACGGCTTGGGCGAAACCTGTTTATGATATTGGGGGTTCTGAACGAGTGCATGAGCCGCGAGGTTCAGGTTTGGACGATCAAAGACAACTATCGCTTGGGCAACGGCATAAACAGTAAGGTTTTAGCGTTCGCCTTTGGGTTGTCAGCGGAGATTGAGCATAACCTGATCTCGCAGCGTACGCGGGAAGCACTTGTCCGTAGAAAGGCCGAGGGTGTAGTTCTTGGCCGTCCGAAGGGCAGCAAATCGAGGGTCAAAAAGCTGACCGGCAAAGATTCAGAGATCAAGACTTTGTTGGATAGTAAGCTGTCGAAGTCGGCCATAGCCCGTATTTTGGGCGTTAACCGGCGAACGGTATTGACGTTTGTCAGGGGCAAGTAGTGTTTAACAATAAGACCCTCCCAGCCTTGTCATTGGCGGGGGGGTGTCATCAGCGGAGGCGGTTAACCCGCTAACGGGGGGCGTTGCCGCCATCCAACGCGGCACTTTTAGCATCGACCCGGCTAAACGCGGAGACTTTTTTGCCCGTACCGTACAATATATCCGTCAACAGCTCAGAATCGCCGCCTCCTATCAAAATATCCCAAACGTCAGCACCTCTAAGTCTAAATAAACGGCCTTCACTCTCCAAAAGAAAAGTATAGGACGGCTCCCACGCCAAAACATCTGCCCGGATTTCTTCCAGCCGGCGTTGCTTTTCCGCATCCCATTCAATCATATATATACCTTCCGTTCAAGGTTTAAATTCAAGAATCCAACCCTAAACCTTCTTTTTCGTTCTTTTTTTCTTTTCCTTCCTCCAATTTCATTTGACGCTCCAGACAATAATCCGTAATCATCAACGCAACACATTGATCCACACCCCGCCGGGCGTCGCTGAACCTTTCGAAAACGCGAACAGCCCCGTCTTCGCCGCGAATGGGCCTATAGACCAAACTGTCATCCTTTGCCCGAAGTCTCAAAACAGCGCAATAATCATGTTTATTGCCGTTCCTTTGACCTACGACCAATCCTAAAACCCCTGCATCCGGGGTATCCTTCGCCGGAGTATCTGCCAGTTTGCTTTGCAACTGCCCAATCAAATAAACCCCGGTTTCGTCAATCTGACGAACATCGGATCCACGAAACATCCTCCATCCAATAGATTGTTTCTGAATCGCATCGTTCACACTGGAATGAACCTTTTTTTTAAGCGAGTCAAGATCATCAGCTCCGCTGACCTGCCGCCTATCCAATGCGTCTATTGCTTTTGCAGCATACATCTCTACCTGTGTAGATACATATGTCTTGATCATACGTCACTCCTTTCCAAAACAAAATTTAATTGTTTTGCGGCTTTCGCTATTGCCCGTGCACTCATTTTTGCTTCTTTACAAGCGCAAATCGCACCCAATCTCCACCACTGACACAGCATCGGATCTCCTCCGGTTCCTCGGTAAAACGTACAACCCATATATGTTATATCGCCGCAATCTCCGGCTACACATTCGTAAAATGTACCGCTGCTTCGACGTTTATGCAGACAAGCATTCATAACCTATCCTTTTATTTAAGAAAACATCTCGCTTTATCATAATATCGTTCCATCTCTTCAGCTCTACACGCCAAAGCAATCTCGTTTCCGCGTAATCTGGTACATTCCAAACAATAGCCGTCCGCGTCTCGGCAAGAAGAACACACCGGTATCTCGCAATTAACACATGGCTTAACGTCAATCCGGTGTATATCGCCGTCTAAGGTACTAAAATAATGACACATAAAATCCATGCTAATTTTACCCATAACATCCTCCTTTGAATAAATATAATAAAAGACGCAACAGTATCCAAATTATTCTAAAATGAATTCATCCGTTCCATCCAACCGATAAATCCGCAAGTACTTTCCAGTGTCAATATCCAACAAAACACCACGGAAAACCTTTTTATTAGGCCTCTTTTCCTTTTCAACAGTTACAATAGTCTCATTATCGCTATCATTTGCAATAGACTTTATTTCCATATAACATCTCCTTTGTTAATCATCAAATTCAATACCTGTCGATACTGTTTGTACCGTTTTTCCTGTCGTTAGCTCATTTTCGATATTCTTCACATAACTACTGACCGCTTCTTGCACGTCTTTATTCAAAGAATAAAATTCGGCTTCTACACGTAGAAAATCAAAATTTGACCTTGTTTTTGAATCCAGGGAGTTCGATAAACAAACCGTTTTACCATCTTTTTGCAGACAATTTACAGTATAAAGGCCTGTCGAAACATCCCGCTTGATCTGTATATCGCCGATCATAGATAAAGGCTTTCCCGAATGCAAAAAGTCGGCTTTGCTCACCATACCGCTTTTATCAACTTGTATATTCCATTCACGCCCATCATGCCCCTTATGCAATGCCTGAACAATAGTCCCGCACAGTCCGAGCGGAGTCGCTTTTTTAACCAAAATCGTGTTAGCGATAGCCAATTTTGTTATATTATGAAGATTAAAATTATGAACCTTTTTTACATAGTCTACAACATTGTCTACTGTTTTCATGGTAAACCGTGACATCCGACTGTCACAAGCTTCCCGTAAATCAGACATCATATAGTTTAGACGGGCTGCTTTCTTATCGACCGATGTGATCCACTTTGAGCTCTCCCAGGTTTTATACGATTCAGACACATTTTGCAAACAATTCAATAGGGGTTCATTTGCAGCCGAACTGAATTCACGTAACCCAATATCTTTAACAACTTGCAAACATTTAGACGTATCCTGATACAATGAGGCCAATGTTCCAGAAACCTCGTTATAGTCGCTCCATTTTTCGTCCGTTTGCATACGCTTAGCATAAGTAGACGGCACTGCATAATCAAATCCCGTTTCACTCTTTAAATAATCTCTCAATACACAAACCTTATTATAATCCCTCAAAAACGTGTCGCTTTTTACGGCATTATGACGTTGCATGTTCAAATTACACCCATCCGACTTTAAACTCAGCGAATCAACGCCGATAACCACATCCGCCGCGACCCGCTTGCCCATAATCTTATCGACTTCGGCCCCAAATTCAGGAAACCTGTCACACATCCGTTCCCTTAAATCCATAAAAGCGCAAGCACTCTCTACACTATCAAATACCTGATTGCGATCAATCAAAAATTTTACATCTCTATATCCCTGATCCGTAACACGAAAATCATAAAAATCAAAGAATGCTCCGACATCCTCAATCCGCGATCCATAATCCATCATTAACTGACAAACAGCATTAAAATCACGATCTAACATATCACGAGACGTGCTGTTATAATCTACCGTGCTATCCGAGGGAAGTTGTTGCAAAGGTTTAAATTTCTTAGCTTCATATTCCTGATTTTTTGCAGAAACGATAGTCGCAAGTCTATCCGCATCTTTAATTAATAATTCATTCGCATCCTTACAATCCCCATATATTTCGGTTTCAAGTTCACAATAAACATCGTTATCTACCATAAGTTTTACGTACAAATCTACAGCGGATTCATGCCCGGCTATATCATTATCTAACGCGAGAATCAACGGCTGTACCGGCTGCCTGTTATGAACCATATCCACGAATCTATCAATATTGCCGACGCTGCCCAAAGCCACCGCTTCGCCGCCGACAGACATTATACTCAGAGCGTCAATTTCGCCTTCAACAACAAATATCGGCTTATCCGACGTATATAACGCATTGCGGTTAAATACCTGAACTGTCCCAAACTTCCGGTAACGATCAGCCGGAGAAGCGTCAGCCGCAACATTTCGGGCAACAAACGAATCATTCCCCGTAGGAACAACCAATGTTTGCCACATCTTGCTGCCCGTCCCATACTTGAAATAAGGGTCATATCCGACGTTAAACCGACGTAAAACATCTATGTTAAGACTGCGGGTCTGCGGATAATCCGTATCGCCAAGCCGCTCGGCACACTTCTCAAAATACTTAGCCATCCGTGGAGTAGGCTGAATATTAAACCGGATGCCGTTGTTTTTTGTCGGTAGGGTAGGGGAGACATCCGGCTCCGGTGTCGGTTTTTCTGCCATTTGTTTGCCCGAAAGCAAATCTTTGGCCGCATTTTGCGCTAATTCATCAAAAGTCATATCCCGTACCTGTTCTGGCGCCAATTCATGCACCATAGCTTTACGTTCCTTATCAAAAAGACGCTCCGAAATCCACTGCCATAGGTCATTAAGACACGCTTTCACCCGCTCGCCGAACGTCTGCCACCGCTCGCCGTCGAATATCGCCTCGCCATTGTTGCCTATCGCAAACGCCGCCGCTTCCTCCGCTAATTGTACGTCGTTTAAGTCTTTGTACGCCTCATTATTACGTAAACTTCTGTAAACGTCCGAATCCTGCGCGGCCTCTACAAATCTATCGTATAACGGCTTATTATCTCGTTTAACCATATCTAACCACAAATGCCCGTATTCGTGGATCGGCGTATTTGCGTTCATTTTGTTCGGGTCGAGGTAAATTTTGCTGTCCTCGGTGGCGAAACCGTATACCTCGCCCTTCGGCGTGGACATAAGACGTACGTGCTCCGCAATCTCTATCGCAGCATCGTCGAAGACCACGTAGTTGCAGCTGCCATCGTGACTGCCATTAGACAGATAGCCGGTCGGGTACTGAATGCCGTCGATACCGGCACGGAGAAGGAATGCGGAAGCAGCTTTTGGAGAGCCAAGAACCATTGATAATTCATGTTTATAAAGCCACTCGCCGTCCCGCATACCACCGGGGAACATCAGTTCTCCCGTGGATTCATCACGATAAAACAAACGCTCAAGGCTTTCTTTTGCGGCTTGTTTCATGATTTGCTGAAGCTGACTGGCTGTCGGCGGCTCGTCCCACCTGATAAAGTTTAGCTCATCCGCTGTCTTATCACCGTGGATTTTGACTTCATAAAGATTATGAGCAGACGGAGGCATTTCAACCTGGAGGGTCTTGTTATCTATAAGCGCAAGCCAATCTTCGTTATTCTCGGAAACAATATAATCTCTTGCCTGTTTAATATCCCCGCTATAAAAACGAATAATATTTGCAAGCTCTCGTTTAAGAGTACCGCTACTATTATCCACCTCTTCCCCGTCAATAAACACTTGAATAGGTAGAGTAGTACGACTCAATGTCTTCGCGTACCCCTCCGCAATCCCTCGCAAATCCGTAAAATATAACCCGAACCCATAAACCAGCGTCCCTTCCCCCGTTCCTATGTGGGCCGTCGAGAATCTGTCAAAAGCATGCGGGCTGCCATGCCAGACGTTCATGTACCGGGCGGCCGGCTCCTCGCCGAACTCCTCCTCCAGCCGCTTCCGCATCGCCTCCGCGTCCGTGATCACGTCCTTAGCCAGCCCGGTCTTGCCCAGCCGGTCCAGCAGCTGGCCGAACTCTTTGGGCGGGATCGGGGTAGGGGAGTAGTCTCCAGAAAAAAAATTATTTTTTTTCTTGCTTTTTTCAGGAAAATTTAGTATATTATTATTAGAGTTTGGCTCTGTTGACACTTTCATTTGATCATGAAAGGTGGACATTGTGGGCCTTTGGTCGAAGCGAATATCATCGGATACGGTGATCATAACTTCAGGAGTCAGACTCTTTTTTATTGTTTTTTCTTTACTCCAAGTATAAGCAGTCCATACTTCTAAAGCATTATTTTTAATTATCGCATCCACCACATGAAGTGTTCCATCCGCATATTGTTTTGATATGACCAAAGTATCATAACCACCTCGTTTAGTTTTACTTCCTTTCCTGATATAGTCAGGATGTGCCAAAACATCAGGTATAAGCCCAATATTTTCTAGTGTCATAGGGATTTGACCATCGTTTAACTCCTTTGTAATATCAGATCCATGCGTATCATATATGTGCTTTAAACCTTTTAACGTAATTATTTGTTTCGAAATAGATTTACCATAAAATGCGTTAACAGCATCTCTCACCTTGTTAGAAATCGGCCCTAGTTCTATCTCATTCTTACCATTTATATTCCGATGAGTTTTCTTTATTATTGTATTCCAAATATTAGATAACCAATTTTTGATTACCTCTGGTACAGTTGCTCTCGCTTCCTCCATAGTTAATAGGTTCTTTGCATCCGTAGACGTTCCATCACGTCGTGCAAACCTAATATTCTGGCGTTCTACTGCCGAAACGTCATAATCAGCACTCGGTGCCCACACAAACCCCGCCCCGGCACGTTTAAGAGACTCTAACTTTGATTTAATATATCGATTAGATGAAGCATTCAACCCCCCCTCAAACCATAAATGACCCTTCTCACGGGCCGACACGTAAGACACCTCCCCTTTTCCGGTATCTTTAAACCAAACATTATCCAATACACATAATTTATGGCCAGAATGTACCCCGTCCCTTGCTACATCCAACGTTTTATCGTACATCTTTATATCGTTAGTCACAAACGCCACGGCTTCACCTCCATACTCCCGCATCTTTTGATAAACATTTTGATAATGCAGTTGAGACTCCGTAAGCGGAACCCAGCCCAAAATGTCGTTAGTCATCGACAATACCAACATTGCGGTTTTCTTTTCGTTATGAATATATGCCGCACCTAGCTTCGCTATCTCTTGCGGACCGTGCGTACTAACACGAGGATGATTCAAATATAAAGAATTTCCACCGTCATAACTCATTTCCTCAACATCCAAATTCGGATGTATAAAAGAAAACTTGTCATGGTCTAATATTATATGTCCCATAAATCTCGTCCATAAATTACCTAAATCTTGAGCTAATACCGATGTCGCGTGTTTATCCGCATCTGACGGCGTAACATCACCTGACGGATGATTATGCATCACGCAAAATCCTTTTGCATTTAACCTATTCATTCGGTCACGTATATTATAAACTCCTCGCGCCGGTGTCTCCGCATCATACACCAAACTTATCCCTGTCAAACCGACTGAAACCATGTTATGACCCGCTATTGCGGTACATTCCTTGTCCGCAAAGTATATATGATGCGTCTGCTCCAAATGCGGATGACGATACACCGAAAACAACGCCGCTAAATCTTCCGGCGTTTCAACTATCTGGCCCCTCATATCTATACGCTTGCTAAGCCGCCATTCATCGGCTAAACGGGGCGATAACGAATATATTTCACGATTAACTTCTTCATCTATCAATTTTACTCGGTCTGCGCCGCCGAATTTAATATCCATTGCCGCAGCGGACAATCCCATATCTTCTAAAGGCCGACGTTGGTAACGGTCAATATGTTCTAACGTTTCGTCTACGCTATGACTCGCTAAATAAACCTCATTCTCGCGCCGACCCCAATTTACACGTATTCCTCCTAAATTACGCTCTATCTGAAGCAAACGGCTGCGGGCATCCGACGCGGAAACATCCAGCCCGCATAATTGAAATGGATTAGAGCGATCCGCTAAAAACTCATCAATATCAGAATGTCCAGGCATTCTATATACATTTTTCGGAGCATGGAAGTACGTGTCTATCCCGTAAAGCAGCACTCCGTCCTCCACGTCCACAACATCACGGTACAATCCCGTCAAACGCTCCTTCGCATCCTCTTTATCTTCTTTCATTACTTTTATAAAACCTATATCCGAAAACGGCGGAACGCTGACCAACTTGCTCAAATTCTGAAACATCATCTCGCTGTTCACATAACGCTCGCCGTCCGTTTTCAACCGCTGTTTTACATCATTCACGTCAAAACGCTGACACAGCGGCAACCGCGTCAACGCCCAGTTCGCCAGCCGGTTATTATACGCAAGATTCATCGCCATCATACCGGCGCATAACGGACGATGCGGCCCGCCATGCCGATTAACCCAGTCACACAAACCCGTAACCCCGCCTTGATCATATATTAGTCCCAAATCTTTGAAAAACAGCTTAAAATTCTTATCCGAATAAAATTTCTGAAACTCCTTCCATGCTTTATCGCCCCAACTGGAGCCAAAACGACGTGATAACAAGAAAAAATGATCAAACTCCGGCATAGACGGTATGTTTTTGCCGCGATTAAATTCATTCAAACCACGTGTAGCGTCCATTCCATATCTCCTATCAATTAAACGATATATCGTTATTATTTGACACGCGCTGACTCGGTTTCGCCGCTTCATTGCTATAACTTAGTGTCAGTTCCTTCATTCCAAGTTCAAGTTCCCGATTCAACGCATACACCTCAACCCGCGCCTTTACCTCCGCTTCCGGTACAGACAGCTTAACAACTCCGGTCATCTTATCCTCGCCGTCGCAACGATACACTCCATATATAGGGTTCCCCTTACCCGAACCGTCTCCGCTGTTCAAAATCTTAACACCGTAATCATTAACCTCCAAATCTCCCAAATCCATATTAATTTCGTTTGTGCCGCAGCCTCTACCTATCAAATTTATATTATCTTTGTCCGCAACCCTCGTTCCTCCATGCATACGGCGGTACTCCATAGCATATTCCCCGGTACAATTCATGTTCCAGTCGTACCTCGGCGACCGCTCCAAATGATTAGCCGCGCCGTCATAAACCCGTATCGGCGGAACCCCGGATTCCACAGCTTTCGACATCGCCGACTTGCAACTTTCGCTTAAACGTACATTATATACCCCCTCAATCGCTTGAATTGCCTCTCCCGCGTTCCGTACCGCCTCTTGCGAGCTGACAAACCGCTCGTACAATATGCCGCGCATCATCCCCTTGTCATAATCCAATCGGTCACTCCAAACCCGAACCGTCTGATGGTTTTGGCATTCTTCCGTCACATATTCGTCCAAAACATCACACGCCGTCTCGAATTTCTTTGCCACGGCGGTATTATGTTTTCCGGCCAACTCCAGCGCATAGCCCTTTACCTCATTATATAAATCACCTATCCGCTCCGCTTCTGCCATGTATCCAGGAAAACTAAAACCTTTATGTTCCGACCGAATGTCTTTAACTTCTCCTTCGTGCCCGGCCAACCCGAACTTTCGTTCAAAATCTCTATACTTCTTAAATTCCTTCTCGCAATCGCAAATAACAGGTTTTACAATATGACGGTTTAATCCGGCATCTTTACACACCAAGCTGACCATTGCATCATCCACTACCGCGCGTTCATACACAATATCCGACAATCGGCCATAAACCGCCCCACGGCCTTTTAACGTCAATTCCGCGCTATCAGTTTCTTCCGCAAAAGCCAAATAGCCGCGATCCGCCAACGACTCCAGCATCTCTACAGTTTTATCAATGCTCGCGTAACGCAATACCGTACATGTCCCTTTACCTTCCAGCTCTACTAATACCGCTAACTCCATATCTGACAACGGGTTATCTACGTTAACCTCGATATTATCGCTATCGTCAACATCGATACTATCCGCATCTACATCACGTTTTTCGGCAGACGTTTCTAATATCTGTCCAACTTTTTTGTTATCCAAAACAAAAACATCTTTGGCCTCCACCCCGTTCATCTCTTTCTCAATACTGTCCCCTAAATCATCCTCAAAGCGGCCGTGTTCCTTAAAATACTCAAAACGGGCATAAAAACGTTGTTCAGCCGCTTGAATCTCTTCCCGCGTCATATCACGCAAACCGTCCCACGGAAATTCATACTCCGCTCCGTTAAACTTTTTGCCTACATCCCCGCCCAACAATTTCAATACCTCTCCTAACTTCACCCGTTTCTCCTGCAATTCCGTTTCTTTCGAAAATCCGCCGCTAAACGACTTACAAAAATCAAGCTCTTTCTGATATTCCTGCACACGTTTCTTGAACACATTTAACGTAGTGTCCGTCCGATCATAAACCATATTATGTATTCGCCGACAAAGCCCGACTTCGTCCGTATCGAGAGCCAGCGGGTCAGAGTGTACTTCGTGCCCCAACCCGTTGCTTCCCACAGATTTAAAATAATATGAACGATAATAGCTCCCGCCGCTGGCGGCGACCGACTCTAACGAGATCCGTGCATTGCCGTATGTGCCCAACTCTATGCTGTTGCTTTCCCGCGACATACTGAATTTTTTCAGCGCATCCTTTATTAACGTCCCGGCTTCCTTGCGGGCTGACTCCGTCCCCGCGACAACCTTGCCGTCCGCGTCCTTTTTTATCGCGAATTCCTTTCCTAATAGCTTAATATGAAAATTATCGCCGCTCAACGTCTCCTCGGCCGGACGCAACGAAACATCCGAAGTCAATCTATCCAGTACCGTTTGAGCCTTCTTTATATCATCAGGCAAATTACGCATTCTATCCATAACGCGAACGCCGTTCTCACGGTGGGTCTTAGCCTGTATCTCCAATTTCCGAACGTCGTCTTTCAACATCACGGAATCCCGCAAAAGCGGATTATTTGTCGATAACTCCATCAAAGAGTTATAACGATCCTCGCCGTCGCTTATTTCGTCACCCATATTGTTCAAGTCCATCGTCATTATCTCGGAAATAAAATGCTGCTTCGCTTTCAACCGCTCCAATAATCCGGTCTCAACAGTATCTTGCGCGATAGCGTGAACTATATTAATGAAATTATTTTCATTGCCGCTACGGATTCCACGGCCGTTACGTTGCGTCAACTCCGCTGGTTTCCACGGCAAATCCATATGTATGATATTATTCATCCGCTTTTGCGCGTTCACCCCCTCGCCCATAACGGGCGTATTGCCGACCATTATACGTATCTTTCCTCGATTCAGCTCATCAAACCGCGTCTGGCGGTCCTCCGTCTTTTCGTCCCGGATAAGGCATATCGCTTCGGGCGGCACACCCAGCCCCGCCAATCGGCTGCGCAGCTCAGCCAAACCGTCAAAAATCACCTCTTTCTTCATATTAGTGTACTCGCCGGTTTCTTCGTCCCACTTAGATTTCTCCGTCAGAACTTCTTTTGTCGCGCAAGGTTGATCCCAAAACACCAATGATGTCAAACGCTTCTCCATTGCTTCAGGCTTAAAATACTCCTCGGCAAGATACTTCGCAACCAAACCGATCTTTGTATTGTCGCCGACAGACAGGTTTTCATTGATCAATCGAGGGTCAACCGCCATCTTACGGCCGTCGCCGATTATCGTCAGCACGTTATCCATACCCTTTTGAGGAGCACCCTTATTCTTCTTCAAATGTTCCTCACGTGCTACCAAATATCCTAAATATGATTCCAAAATCGGTGTAGGCTTCACTAACAGCGTCTTATCATTCACTATCGGCAGATCGCCGGAAATCACGTTCCCGTCATTATCAAGCGTTTTTGTCGCTATTATACCGCTCTCCTCTAACATCTCAGGCGTTACGACAGACCACGTCTCGCGTAACGCCGAAAACAAAGCGCGAGGGTTCAATATCGACGATGCCCGCGAAGTGATTTTATAGCCGGAGGCCGTATTATTTTGCTCTATTGACTGTTCCACCTTCACAAATTGACGCAGCCAAGCGTCAAACACACGGACACCCATCTTATCCAAATCGTCAGGCTGCAACAAATTCATCATTGTATATGTCTCTACGATGCTGTTCGATACCGGCGTACCCGTCGCAAACGTAACCCCGCCTCCGTAACGCCGCGTCATACCGATTTTCATTGCCATATCCAATGCCCGATTGCTGCTCTCCGCACTGCCTAATCCCTTAATCTTACTGTTACCCCCGGACGCGCCGTCATTCTTGTACGCATGGGCTTCATCCACAAACAACTGGACGCGGCCCTCGCGACCCGCAAAAAAATCATCAAAACACATCGCGTTCTTAAATCCGGCCCCCTGCGCCTTATCCAGCGAATCAACCATCTTGCCCAACTGCGTTTCCAGCCTCTTTATCTGACGTTCGATCTGTTTGACAGACGCATCATCTTTTTTCGTTGCGGACGCATTAAAGCCGCGCTTATAACTCGCGTTCTCAATCTGATTTATCTTATCACGCAAAATGTTTATCTTGTCACGCATAAAACTTTCTACATAACTCTTGGAACACGGTATGCGCTCAAAGACGGAACGCCGGAATATCACCATATCATAGTCGTTATTCACCGCTTGCGCCACAAATTGACGCTGTTGAACCGCGTCTTTGCCCCACGAATCCTCATCCGCGATAAGGATATTCGCCTCCGGGTAAGCCAGCTTCACCTGACCGGCAAACTGCGTCATCAGCGGATTGGGAACCACCGCCAATATCCGATCCCGCAAACCTAACCGCCGTAACTCCATCGCCGCGCAAATCATCGATAACGACTTCCCGGAACCGACGCTATGCGCCAATAACGTCGAATCGCTCTGCAAAACCCGATAAACCGCGTCCGCCTGATGCGGACGCAACGGACTGGGGAAGGCGCAACCGTCCATACGAACGCCGCGCTCGCGTAACTTACGCAAATCCTCCGCCGCCTGACCGCGCTCTTCCTCCGACGCGCCGGCATTGTCCGCTATCCCGGACAGACGGGCCTCCTCGCGCATATATAAATCACGCTCTGGATGAATATACTTTCGCGGGACAACGCTGTTAAACACATCGTTATAACGCTTCTCCAAATCCTCACGCCTGTTCGTCATCACCTCAAGCTTCTCCCGCATACCGTCTTTCGCCCAATCCGGCGTATCTGGGTCATCTATCACGTTCATGCACTCTTGTATCTGCTCTACATCACCCCATACCCAACGCGCCCAAGCCTCGTTTAAACGCTCCGCCTTAGTCTGCATATCCAAAGACACTTCCTCGTTAAACTTACGTTCCGTATTATCCCCCGTCTTCCTGGTCTCCATATATGTCATCGCGGAACCGTTCAAAATATTCTCTACCACCTTCTTCGCTGAAAGCCGCAACGAATCGCCGCTGTTAAACACGCTCGCCCCCACAGCGTCATACTTTGAGGGCATTCTGCTCGGATACTCCGTTATCTCCCACCTCTCCGTAACATCCGAATGCATAACCCCGACCCGCTCTCGCGGCCATACGTGCTCCGACAGAAACTGCTCCACATACTCCGTTTTCACTAACGGCGAATTCATCTGTATACGAATCTCAGATGCAGACAAATACTTCGGCACAGTCTCATTTAAACGAGCGATATTACCCAAAATATCCTTATACCCGCTACCCTCCGCAACCTCGAAATCACCCGCAAAACGCTCCGCTTCGGCCAGTTTCTTACGCACATTCCCAGACAAATACTCGTCCGCGACCACATACACGTCGCTCTGTCTGCCCGTACCGTCCGCAACCGCCCGCAACCGCTCTGGATCGCGGAATATATAACCGTCCGAAACCAGCTTATCGGCCAAATCCTTATCCGTAGAACCGTTACCCAATAACTTCGACATATAAGGCAAGTCTATCTTGCCATGCTTCACTAACGACAGCACTAACGCCTCATACGGCGTATTAACCTTATCCGCGTACTGCTTCACCTCGAACATCTTGCCGGAAAACACATCCGACTTCTCATATTTCACCTCCACCTCGCCGTCCGGCAGCTCTATCTCTTTTGCGACTTCTAAACCCAATACATAATGCAGACTTGGATCGCCGACGAAAAAACGACGGCCGACATCGTTCAATGCCCCAAAACGCTCACGAAAACCATCATATAAACCGTTTAATCTCTCCAAAAGCACCGTCCGCTTCTCAGTGTCTCCATCACGGTGAGACTTATACATCTCGCGGCACGTATCCCGCATCTGTAACATCAAACCTATTCCGGCCTTGATTGCACCTGGCGTATACGTTCTGCTGTCCAACCCTTTCTTCTTATTGCCGCGAATCCTGATTTCAGGCAACTCCGCTAATTTTATTATCTCGGCACCTTCGACACGGCGGTGTAACTTGCCGTCTTTATCCAAAATATAACTGCCGATACCCAACGCCCCGTATTTTTCCTCCAAAACCGCCTGTTTTCTCGCCTCCGCCTCGTCCAGTTCGTCTCTATCGATATCTATTTTCACTATATTTTTCGGCAGCCGCGACACCGCCGCGTCCAACAACTGCTCTAACGAACGGCTGTTGTTCACAAAATCGACCGTGTATTCATTATCGCCATACAAACCACGCCCCAACCGCTCTTGACCCAACACCATTTCGGGATGATTCACAAAATAACTGCTCATAAATACTGTCCCGCCGTAATTTTGATCGTCCGCATCCCCAACCTCTATATACTTTTCCGCAACAGGTATAAACTCGTCCCGCGTCATACTCGACATCGGAACGCCATGATCCCGCCTCTGCATAAACACTATATCCGTTACGACTTCCGTATTCGCGATCTGACGAAACGTATTATTCGGCAAACGGATCGCCCCGACAAAATCGCAACGCCTAGCCAACTCCTCTCGAACAGATGGATCACGCTTATCCAATGTCCCGTGACTTGTTACAAACGCCACCAAACCGCCCGCGCGAATACCCGCCATAGACTTCAAAAAGAAAAAATCATGTATCAAACAATCGCCGTTTTTGACCATATCTGGCAACCCGAGACGCGACATATAACCGGATTGATCGCGTAGCTTATAATCTCCGAAAGGAACGTTCGATATCGCCAAATTGTAGGAATTGCGAATAACTGAAGTAGCTTCAAATCCACCCTCTTCCACACGCATGCCCGGATACAGCTTCTTCGATATCCGCGCCGTTATGCTGTCCAACTCCACTCCGTCCATCTTTATATCCATATCCTTTGGCCGCGTGGCGTAAAAAATACCGCTGCCCATCGACGGGTCAAGTACCGGGCCGCCGCCGAAACCCATACGTCCCACAGCTTTCCACACCGCACGAGCGACGGTCGGCTCCGTATAATGCGCATTCAGCACAGACCCGCGAGCGCTTATATACTCCTCCTCCGTCAATAAATTACGCAAACGCTCATAACGTGATTGCGCCGCCGTATCATCGCTCGGTCTGAACACTTCCGGCAAACCGCCCCAACCCACATAACCCATCAATACACGCTGTTCTTCTTGCGTCGCCAGCTTATCCTCGGCTTCCAACTTCTTCAGCAACGTAATCGCCGCCGCATTCGCCTCATATTTCGACACCGACCGAAATCCATTGCCGAGACTGCCGCCGCCAACCCCGCTGTTTCCAAGATGATAATCGTGTTTACGCAAATCCTCTGCTACTCGTTCTCCATCCCCGGCTCCGGCTCCACGTATATCCACCTCGGCAGCAACAGCTCCTCGATCTCGTTCTGGTACATCGTCCGAGAATCCATCATCGCGTGGAACTCCTCCCAATACTGACCCACCCGGTAATCCAGCACTTCGTCCAGTTTGCCCACTTTCGTCAATTTCGCGTACTCCAGCGGACGATACCGGCGCAGGTGACACTCCGCTTGATCCCACAGCGGCGGCTTCTTTGCCAGCCTCAACATCTCCTCCGTAACCACCCGGCCCGTCAGCGGATCGATGTCGCCCACCGCCCAACCCGGCTTCTGCATCAGGTCTTCCACCCAATGATCGATTTCTTCCTTCAAAGTCTCCGGTTTCATCATAACCTCCCTCTATATTATATACTGGCGACAGATCGTCCGGCGACTCGACATCAAACGTCCCGAACAAATCCAGTTGTTCACATTCAGCCATAGTTACCCCTTCCTACAAGCGTAATTCATCTAATTTTAACTGCGGATAACCGTAGCCGTTGCAAAAACGTTGCAAAAACGTTGCAAAAATAAATATACCATAAATTATACGAAAATGCAAATCTTTTTTGTTTTTTCGGGAACGGGGGCATTCCTGTCCCCGTAACGCCCATAGGGTAGGCATCGCCTGCGGCGATGCAATCGGGCATTTGATTAATACTCCGAAGCTCAAAACATGAGCGTCAACATAAACACGTTGACGCAAAAAGCCGGGCATCAAAAGAAAACCGTCTGGTTTTGGCGGCGGGGTTGCGGGGGCGAGTAAAATTATATTATATTGTATATCGGGGAGGGCAGGAACCAAAGCAAACAAAATAAATTAAAAAATTGTTGCTTTTTTAACAAAAATATATTATATTATATATAGTAGGGTTAAGCGCAGAAAAAGCAAATAAAAGCAAAAATAAATAAAAAATTGTTGCTTGTTTAATAAAAATATATTATATTATATGTAGTAGGGTTAAGCGCAGAAAAAGCAAATAAAAGCAAAAATAAATAAAAAAATATTTGCTTTTTTAACAAAAATATATTATATTATATATAGAGGGGCAAAGCGAAGAAAAGACGGTAAAAACAATAAAAACACAAAACCGCAGTTTGCGGGGAAAGAAGGGGAGTTATGAGTCACAACCTTGAAACCATGTTCGCCGTCGGTGACAGAAGGAATCTCTGGCACGGTCTGGGCAAATGCGTCAGCGAGGCGTTGACCAGCGGCGAGGCTTTGATCGCGGCGGGGCTTGACTGGAAAGTTGAAGCCCGCGATGTCTTCCTGCAGGGGTCGGCGGAACCCGTGTCCGGCTACAAGGCTAATATCAGGGTCGGCGCGCGAAAAATCGATCTCGAAACCGGCGAGGCCGAGATCGACAGCGACGGGCTGCCCGTGTACAGAGACGAAAACGCGTTGGCCATCATGAGCGACAAATACCAAATCGTTCAAAACACTGAGGCCTTTGCTTTTGTGGACGAGCTCATCGGGGCCGCCGATGCCCATTACGACACTGCCGGCAGCTTGCGCGACGGAAAGGTCGTATGGCTGTTAGCCAAAATGCCCGCCGTCGATGTCATGGGCGACGAAGTCGATCCGTATATTTGTTTTTCAAATTCGCACGACGGGTCGAGCGGCGTAAGGGTGTGCATGACGCCCGTTCGCGTTGTATGCAACAACACGCTTAACCTTGCCATGTCGGGCGCGAACCGTTCTTGGACGGGTAAGCATACCGGCAACATCTCCGACAAACTCGAGGAGGCCAGAATAACCCTGCGGCTCGCCGACAGGTACATGGAAAGGTTCGCCGAACGCGCGGAATTCTACAGCAAACAGAAAATCGACGACAGGCAATACCAGGAGATCATCGAGCAGATTTTCCCGATGCCCGACGGTGACCCGGAGGCGAAGGAAAACCGCCGCCGAGCCAACAACACGCGATTTTTCTGGTCAGCTTGCTTGTTTTGCTACAATCAACCGGACATCGCCAGGTTCCGGGGCACAAAATGGGGTGTGCTCAACGCGATCAGCGACACCGTCTACCACGGCGAGCCGCTCCGCAAAACCGACAACTACCGCGAAAACCTGTGGGGCAAAAGCATGGGCGGCAACCCCATACTCGATAAGGCGGTGGCCGTGTTGGATAAGGCGGCCGTATAACCGTCCTAACCGCGTCTCTTTCGGGCGGGGTGTTTGCCCCGCCCGGCAACTTAAAACCAATAAAAAGGAGCAAAAAGTGACAAAAAAAGAAAAAAAAGCCATCAAAACGATGCAAAAGGACTGGTTGAAGTCGTTTAATGCGTGGGTAGCCGGCGGCCAAAAAGATGAGGCGTTGGCCGTTAAAATGGATGTATTGTGGGTAACGCTACAGGCGGCGTACAAGATTTCGCAAACTAAAACGGCGTGATATATCCGGGCGGAGAAATCCGCCCATCCATACTCTAAAACAGATAAAGAGGCATATAATGGACGAAAAAACTAACTTCTGTACGCCGATGCTGGTGTTTTTTTGCGGGTGTGAGGGCGGTGACGATTGTATCCGCTTTGTGCCCGTCGAAAAAGGCGAGGGTGTATGTAAATATTTTTACGTGGGTGCCGATGCCCGAAGGTATTGCGGCTCAGAAAAGGCCGGAAGCGACGCGCTACCGGGCGAGACCGTGGACGTGGAAGTCTACGTACCATAAAACAACGATAGGGCAGGGGAATACCTGCCGGAAAGGGGTTTTTGGAATGAAAACGGTCAGAGAACAGATTTTAAGGGCGGTTTACCAGGGCATAATCGACGGCGGTTATGCTATAACCGTCAACTACGGCGACGTTGATTATGATGATTACGCCGTAAAAGAATCAAAAAACGTTGACGAAATTATGGCCGCGCTGTATAACGGCAACGGCGACCCCAACGTAGACGAAGAAGACATCGAGGTAACCAAAGACGGCAAACACGCAGGTTTTGTGAGGCTTAACTACTGTAACGAGGACGACGAAATGATCCACGATCACAGCGCAAGCCTCGAACCGTGCCTTCAAAAGGCGGAAACGCTCATAGGGCTGTACGCTTAGGCGGGGGAAACCCCGCCAAATATAATAAATTAATCTATTTTAGGCGTACAAAATTTTATAGAAAATAATCTTAATTTATCTAATTTGCGTCAAAAATTATCTTGTTTAAAAATATCTCAAAAAAACAGAAAAAAAAGCAAAAAATCTATAAAAAACGGCGAAAAAAGCAAAAAAACCGTTGACATTTTCACAGTAATATATTATATTATCAATATAGGGTAACAAAATTACCCAAAACTCATCACAAACGGAAAGGATTTTTGCCAATGGCCACGTATAATTTCGCCGCAAAGCTCAATGCGGCATCCAAAAAATGGCTCTCCGTCTCAACGGAATGCCACGAAAAAAACTGGGATTACAACGCTTTCCGGCCCGACGCTTTCGACCAAATCGAAAACCTATACAATGACCTGATGGACTTTGAGCTCGAAGGAGCCGATTTGGACGCGATCCGCGATCAGGTTGAGGCCGAAGAACCCTTTGTCGGCCAAACCCCCGATTACGCCGTGCCGAAGAGCGAGGCCAATTTCATAGCGTTCTTCAACCGCACATCGAAGCTCATCAACCGCTTCAAGGAGGCTCTCGATACGGTGGATTTTGCAAGCTATATCACCAATAACGGTAACTGAATGGAGGCCGTAACATGGTCGCATTGTTGAGGAAAGTGCTGGAAGAGTTAGGGGAGCTGTTAGATGATTATGGGTATTTTGTTAATCGGTATCGGTATACGGTCGCTTTTATCGCCATGTGTATATCAATTTGTCTTATTGCCGCATTAGTGCATAGGGCAGGGTGGTGGGACGGCGGGTTGCTGGTGGCGGTTTTTGTGCTCTTCTCGATGCCGGGCGTTACGTTTCTGATAGGCGTATTGGAATACTATGAACGATTAGCCGATGATAGAAAGGAAAAGAGACGTTGAGATACAAAGACACGCATACAATTAAAACATTAAAGGCCAATCCAAAATGCCATTATTGTCATAAAACAATAAAGTATAACGAAAAAACCGTTAAAAACGCCGTGGTACGGAACAAAGACATGGTATTTTGCAATGACGATTGCTATACCGCAGAATGGTTCGATCTTCACGGCCGATATGTACTTGGAGATTAGGATAAGATTATGAGGAGACTATATAACGAAGACAAAACGCATGGAATAGAAGTCAAGCGCATATCAAACGACTGGGGTAACAAATTTGCGGTATGGCCAATAGTTCGTGGTGATAGCGGGGAGTGGGTTAAAAAGGCGGTCTTGGGTACGTTTCATACCCAATATGAGGCTATGGAGTGGGGGATCGAAACTATGGCAAGACGCGGGGTGGTGATTAATGAGCCGAATAGCATGAGGAGGCCGCCGCAGTACCCAGGGTACAAACCATTACGCGGCCCTGGCAGCTATTGGTCTCCATTCAACACATTAGAAGAAAAACGGTAATAAATATGAAATTATTAGAATCACATATTACAAGCGCAAATCAGCTAAATGCCGTGTTTATGTGCGAACACTGCGGATGGAAGATTGTAGCGCAAGATTACAAGTATAGCCATTCGCCGATAAAATGTATAAATTGTGGACACGTTGACGAGAAAATCGAGGAAATAATATTAATGACGACCCAAGCGTGTCGATGTGAACGGGATGGGAGAGAGTTGAAATATAGGTGTTATATGCATCGGAGGGACGGTATTACGTGGGAACTCATTACGCCGGCAATGTGTGAGTATTATGAGAAGTGGGATGGACATGAGGCTGTTATAGACTGTCGTTGGAAAAAAAGTGGGTATTGTACAAACAAATCGGCCATAGTAGCGGTAAAAAAAACGATAGAAAAAGCGAAAACTAAATGAACACAGAATGTTTTACCGATGAACGCGACGGCCAAACCTACCGGACGGTCGAAATCGGCGGAGTCGTGTGGCTTGCCCAAAACTTAGATTACAAGGTAGCCCGCTACTCATGGGTATACATGAACGGGCGGCACCCGACCGGTATAGACTACGGTAGGCTGTACACGTGGAGAGCCGCCCAGGAAGCCGTACCGGATGGATGGCGGCTGCCTACCCCGAAAGACTACTTTGCGCTTGCCGAAAGTCTGAACCTAACCGTAAACACTATGCACACAAAAGGATTCAAAGATGCCTGGACGCTTCAAGCTCCAGGAGGATGGACGCACGGTCATGCCACGAACGAATCAGGCTTTTCAGCCCTCCCAGGAGGTATAAGACACTACAACAACCGTCCCCTATTTACCGGCAGGGGAGAACGGGCAAGGTGGTGGATGTCAGAAGAGATCGGGAGGGATAGCGCAGAAGCCATAGAACTTACGGCAGGTGGATGGACTGATATAACTTACCAGCGTAAAAGCGATGGTTATTCTGTCCGTTGCATTAAAAATGAAAAGGAGGCATTAAACAATGAATAACTTTGAGCTATGGAGAAAAAACATAACAGTGGATAATCTTGTCGAACTGTTAAGCCCCAAACAACCATTTGGCAGGTGTCATTATTGCCCTGCACCTTCGACAATTTGCGATAGCCCTGATGAAAACAAAAAATGTGAAAAGATAATTAAAAAATGGGGAGCCCGAACAGCGCCTTAAATGGTTGTCGTAACTCCTTTAAAATCAACAACTTACGATGTCGTATAATAGTTCTTATGTAAACTTAAATAACAAACTTGTCAAGTCACGGCCGCAAAAACAGGCCGAAAACGCCAAAAAAGGCCTTTTTATGAAAAAAGTATACACATATCAATGTAAAAAATGTACGCATTGCAACGGCTACAAACGAAACAAGCGCGGAGCGGTGACCGGCTCTGCAATGCCGGGCTACGTGTCAGGCTATGACATCAGCCACGATGATTGGTGGCACTGCAAGCTACATAACACATTTAGTTCCGGCGACCGCCGACTTGCCGATCATCAACCGCCATGCAAAGACTTCGCGGCCAAACTGCACGAGCAAGATGTTTGCCGAGAGCTGCTGAAACAGCATAGAGCGAAGCCATGAATAAAACAAAAATAGAATGGACGGATTACACCTGGAACCCCGTAACCGGATGCCTCCACGGATGCGTGTATTGCTACGCCCGCAGCATTGCGCGGCGATTCGGCGGAGCCGTGTGGGAAGATTGGTCGGTAAGCGAAAACGGCCGCGAGTGCAACGCTTGCGGAGAATACGAAGCCTCCGGCGAGTTACACGTCTTAGACGAGCCGTTCTTTAAAGACAACGGGATGATCGCCCCGTACCCGTTCTACTTCGATCCCACCTTACACCGCTACCGCCTTAACAACCCGCTGAAGAAGAAACCGGGGCCGGTATTCGTGTGTTCGATGGCCGACCTCTTCGGAAACTGGGTTCCCGACACATGGATTGAATTCGTCTTCGACGCTTGCCGGAAGGCCCCGCAGCACAAATACCTGTTTTTGACCAAAAATCCGGCAAGGTACGCTCCCCTATCCGATGCCGGCCTCCTGCCGCGTGAGGATAACTTTTGGTACGGAACCACGGTAAACACCCAAGCGGATGCCGACAGGAGACTTGCAGACCTGCCGAACCGCGCGAATAAGTTTATAAGCGTCGAGCCGATGATGGAGCGCATAAGCCTGACGGAGACCGTTGATTGGGTGATCGCGGGGATCGAATCCGGCAACCGGAAAGGACGGGCGGTCCCGAACCGCGAATGGATTTTAGACCTTATGCGCCAATGCCGTACGCTGGGCATCCCGTTTTTTATGAAGAACAGTCTTGTTAAGATATGGGGCGAACCGCTTATTCAAGAATATCCGAAAGGACTCTAAATATGTACATACCGAGACGAAAAGGGATTTTGTTTTCGACGTTGATGATCCGTGCGCTGCTTGAAAACCGAAAAAACATGACGCGCAGGATCGCCAAAGGGCCGCACATAAGCGACGGAGTGCGCGGCTGGTGGTACGGCAATCTTTTTTTCACGGATTTCGCCGAAATACCCGATAAACATAAAGCCGGATATTCGCCGTACAAGCCGGGCGATAAAATATGGGTGAAGGAAACGCATTACGCTTACGGGCACTGGAAACGCCGCGACAACCCGATTAAAGGCACAAGCAAATTAGTATTCGTCCGCAACCCGTTTAAAGACGTTTATTTTGCGGACACGCTCCCCAAAGACATAATATTATGCGGAAAACGGACGGAAACAGGCTATTTTAAACGGAACTCCTTGTTTATGCCGTATGCCCTTTCGCGGCTGTCGTACACGGTCACGACCGTGCGGGCGGAACGGTTGCAGGACATAACGGAAGAGGACGCTTTGGCCGAGGGAGCCGATCCCCCGCTATACGCCGACGAATCCTGCGGCGGGCACGTCATCGAGACGGCGGTGGATCATTTCAGCTGGATATGGGACGGCCTGAACGCCGGAGACGGGCACGGATGGGACGTAAATCCGTATGTTTTTGCTATCAAATTCCAAAAACCGCCCGAACCGAAGCCGCTGTTTTCCGAAACAGATCGAGACATGTTCATCCATCTCTTAAAAACTCAATTTTAGGGGCGGTCTGAATATTTTTAAAAAATATTGCACATATCTTGACACAATTATTATATTAATCTTAATTATACTTGGGCTCGTGAGCACTTTTATTCAATTATGTTTACTACCAGGACTGTGACACGAGCCTCTACAACTAATAGGAGGCTGTATGGCTGTAAAAAAATCAACGAAGAAGGCGGCGAAAAAAACCTATACGTCCGCGAAGAAAACCACCGTTCCGAAACTGAAAAATAAGCTGGAAAAGCCGTTAACGGTTGAAGAGTTAGCCCGTGTTATGGCCGAAAACCACGCCAAAACGGAGGCGTCTATCCGAAAGCTATCTGCCGAAAACGCGAAGTCCCGCGAAGAAACGGATAAGGCGATCCGGATGTCCCGCGAAGAAACGGATAAGGCTCTCCAAAAACTGACAGCAGATGTCCGGGAACTGTCTCGAAATCTCGGTCACGTGAGTAAAGACCTCGGCGAACTTATGGAATTCATCGTTATCCCCAAAATACGCCTCGCCATGAACGCTACCGGGAAGCATTCGTTTGACAGCATGCTGGCGGGCA